>Ga0364860_10800_pt1 | contig 13635 bp, 11 predicted proteins | sample ExccelAu500001D4_FD_206916 | JGI IMG/M metagenome (GOLD analysis project Ga0364860, IMG submission 206916) | Enriched cells from Trout Bog Lake Hypolimnion, Wisconsin, USA - BchlTB.Aug20.5000.01 .D4 | ecosystem: Environmental > Aquatic > Freshwater > Lake > Hypolimnion/Profundal zone | place: USA... | reverse complement strand
AAGACGCAGAACCGAAATTGCACGTTGTTTGGCTGTTGACCCTAAATTTATATTGTTGGATGAACCTTTTGCAGGGGTGGACCCGATTGCGGTTGAGGATATTCAGCAGGTGGTTTACAAATTGAAAAGTAAGAATATTGGCATATTGATTACTGACCACAATGTGCATGAAACATTGACCATTACAGACAGGGCCTATTTGCTGTTTGAAGGGTCTATTTTAATGGCCGGTTCAGCAGAGGAATTGGCTGCAAACGAACAGGTAAGAAAAGTGTATTTGGGTGAAAATTTTGAATTGAGAAAGTAAAAAGTAAGGGGTAGGTTTACTTTTTGGATTTCTTGGCAGCTGAATTGGCAGGTTTTACCACTTCTTCCATCGCTTGGCGTAAAAATTGATTCATGGGATACATGACCTTATAGGTTTCAACGCATTTTTTGACGAAAGTTTTGGAGAGGATCTCAGTTGTGGAAAGGGTACTCATCACAATGAAGCTCTTGAGCTTGATGTATTCGGCAGAAGGAGTGTCCTTGGCATAACCTTTAGGTACATTTACCAATTTATCATCCTGGTTGAGGTTTCCAAAAGTGGCCTTAAATTTTTTGTTTTTAATTATGGATTCAAAATCATCGAGGTTGTAATCTATTTCTTGCCTAATGGCAGCTAAAACAGGAGGCTCTGGCATCCAAACACCACCAGCCAAAAAGGCTTGATTGGGCTCAATGTGGATGTATAGACCGGGCAAAGGAGATTTGCGACCACCAGGTGACAGGCTGGCTCCGAAATTGGTTTTATAGGGGGCTTTGTTTTTGGAAAATCGAACATCGCGGTTGATTCTAAAGAGTGATTTTTTCCCTTCTAAATCGGCCAACAAAGGATCGACCTTCCCCAATTCAAGAATTAGCTCGTCTAAGAAGGCTTCTACATTGGCCTTTGAGGCAGCGTAAACTGACCTGTTTTTTTCAAACCAGTCGCGGTTGTTGTTTTTGGCTAATGTACTGAGGAAATTGAGGGTAGCTGGCTGAATCATTGGCGCAATTGTTTTACGGTATAAATATAGCAAACCAATTTTTAATACAATTAATGGATAAAAAAAATGATTACACGCACTTTTTGGTAAATTTGCCGCATGATCTCAGTTAATGCACTTAGTGTTGGTTTTGGGGGTACTTTCCTCTTCGAAGACATTTCTTTTTTAGTTAACCCTAAAGACAGGGTTGGTTTAGCAGGTAAAAATGGGGCTGGAAAGTCAACCCTTCTTAAAATTTTAGCTGGAATTCAAAAACCTACTTCAGGAGAAGTTTCAAAACCAGCTGATTGCACCTTGGGTTACTTGCCCCAAGATATGGTGCATAACCTAGGTAAAACTGTTTTTAATGAAACGGCATCTGCTTTTGATGAGGTAAAAGCACTTGAAGAAAAAGTGAATGAGATTACCCATCAATTGGAAACCCGAACTGATTACGAATCAGATGGGTATATGGACTTGATCACCCATTTGAATGAGGCACATGAGCGATTGGACCTGTTGGGTGCTGGAGCAATCAATGAAAAAATTGAGTTGACATTATTAGGTTTAGGATTTACGCGTGAGGACTTTAATAGGTTGACAGATGAGTTTAGTGGTGGATGGAGGATGCGTATTGAGTTGGCTAAAATTTTGTTAAAACAACCCACTGTAGTATTGCTGGATGAGCCCACCAATCATTTGGATATTGAATCTATTATGTGGTTGGAGGAGTTTCTAAAGAACTATTATGGTGCTGTAGTTATGGTTTCACATGATAAGCGTTTCTTAGACAACTTGACCAACCGTACCATTGAAATTTCGATGGGTCAGATTTTTGACTACCGAGCAAACTATTCTAAATATTTGGTTTTAAGGGCTGAAAGGAAGGCTCAACAAGAGGCTGCTTCAAAGAACCAACAAAAATACATTGAGAAAACTCAAGTGTTAATTGATAAGTATAAGGCGAAAGCCAGTAAGGCTTCATTTGCCCAATCATTGGTCAAGAAATTGGATAAGTTGGAGATTGTGGAGGTGGATGAATCCGACAATGCGAGTATCTATTTTAAATTCCCTCCTGCGACCAGGTCTGGAAAAGTTGTTGTTGCAGCAGAAGGAGTTACCAAAGCTTATGACCAAAAAGTTATTTTCAGCAATATCGACTTTATGGTTGAACGTGGTGAAAAGATTGCCTTTGTGGGTAAGAATGGAGAAGGTAAGTCAACTATGCTGAAATTGATTGTAGGTGACCAACCTGTAACTGGAGGAAAAGTTACTGTAGGCCACAATGTCAATATTGGATATTTCGCTCAAAATCAGGCGGAGTTATTGGATCCGAATGCAACCGTTTTTGAAACAGTGGATGCAGTGGCAGTAGGTGAAATTAGGAAGAATGTACGTAACCTGTTGGGTTCATTTTTGTTTGGAGGAGATGATATTGATAAAAAAGTAAAGGTTTTATCGGGTGGGGAAAAAATGCGTTTGGCCATGTGTATTCTATTGCTTGAGCCTTATAACCTTTTGGTGCTGGATGAACCAACCAATCACTTGGATTTGAAATCGAAGGATGTTTTAAAAAATGCTTTGATTAAGTATGATGGTAGTTTATTGATAGTATCGCATGACCGGGATTTTATGCAAGGCCTAACTCAGAAGGTTTTTGAATTTAAAAACGGAAGTGTAAAACAATATATAGGGGATATTACTGAATACCTGGAGGAAAAGCGAATTGACCAATTGGCCGACTTAGACCTGAACAATGGTGCTAAAAAGAAGGCCGTGAAGGCTGAGCCAAGTGCAGAAAAGATTTTAATGCAGGAACAAGAACAAGCGGCAAAGGAGAAAAAACAACAACTGGCCAAATTGGAGAAAGAAATTGAACGACTTGAATTGGAAATTAAAAAGTTTGATGACAAATTGCTCGATCCGGCTCAATATGACAATTTGGTGAATGATAAAAACCAGTTTGCGCAGTACGAAAGTTGGAAAAAGGAATTGGCGGGCTACCTCGAAAAATGGGAAAAGTTGGGGTAGCCTTACACCAATTTGAAATAATTCAATTTAGTTTTAGTGATTTCATTTTGCCTTAATTTTAATTCTACCGCTCTGAAACACGGTTGGAAAATCCTTCGCCACAATGAATATTTTAGTTTTATTAATGCTATCTAAAGGCGTAATAAAATAATACCTTGGTCCTTTTTGAAGAGCTAAGCTATCAGAAATACCATTTACAATATGGATAAAATGTAAATGTGCTCCTGTGGATGCTCTATTAGTAAAAGCAGGAATCCACATCCCTATATCTCCATAAGTTGATTCAATAATTGAGTTGTTCGGAGTTTTCATCTCAAGCCAGTTAAAGGATGCTTTTACAGAATTGTCAAGTCTAATCGAATTAGAAAATTGAGGACTGAAATAGCGTTCATTAAACTTAAACAAAGAGATTAAAAGGAGTAATGAAACAAGAATTGGAAATACCCTAATTCTCAGTTTCCCTAGGAAAATGTTTACTTCGGCAGAAATTAGCAATAATTCACAAATCAAAAGTCCAGCAGTTACAATTAAGAAAAAAACAATGCGTTCAGGGTATAATAGTTCTGACAGTGGCAAAAACCAAATTGATGTATTCAAAATTAAAACAAAGAAAAAAGAAATAACTGCCCAATATATTCCAAGTTGAAGGAACTTTCTATTGAGTATGATTACAACAGTGGATAAACAAATCGATATAAAAAAAGCATCCCCCATGCGGTATTTTACCTGACCCAAAGCCGGAAGAATATCTGAAAATAGGTGACCTGAAAGTGTATCTGACATCATGTGAAATTGCCAACTCTTAATCATGTCCTTGAGAAGAACAGAGTGATCAACCTTGAAGTTCAAAAAAAACGGAAACAGTAAAAACAATGCCATTAACCCAAATCCAGCTAGCTTAAGAAGTATACCGACCCTTAACTTTTTATTGCCTCGCAAAAAGGAAATTGCAAAAATTGGCAAAAACAAATAAATCATACCAACAAATGGAATTAAATGTGTCAAACAGGCAGCTGCAAATGGAAAAGAAGCCGCAAGAAAACACCACCAAGTGAGTTTATCCAAACCTTTTAAAACCAATGTTATTGTTATAAGGCAAAATGCAAATGCCAAAATAGTAGGATTACCTCCCCAACCAATAGTTCCAGAAATTGTATGATTAATTGCAAAACAAGAAATACCAGCAATTACGGCAATTGGAAAATCATAGAAAAAATTAAAAAGAAAAATTATTGCCAACAAACAAAATATGTAAGAAAAACCTGTCACAAACTGAATTCCTAATAAAAATGATTCTAAGGAGCAACTACTGAAAAAGTAGGTTAAGCAATGATAACCACTACTATAACTCCCAAAATAATCTACAGGTAATATTGGACGATAGGTGTTAGGCAATCCATTTTGATTAAAGATTAATTTTGTAACGTAACCATGCATTGATATATCACACCCTGGAGGCAGGGTGAACAAAAATGGAACGCAGAGATAGCCCACGGAAAACAACAACAGACCAATTGAAACAAAATAAAATTGATTGCCATTACTTGAAAAAAAACTCTTCAAATTAAAATCATACTTTGCCCTGCCTAGAATAATATTTGAAAAACGTTTCCAGTTTTGAACTGCAAAAATGAACACAAAAATTAGCTGAAATATTATTGCAAGAATATTTAATTTTTGTTGAAACAGGTGTATAAACCAGGGGCTAATTACCCAAAATGAGGATGAAATTGCAATAGTCAACACCATTTTTTGGAAGCCGCTTAATTTGTCCCATTTGTGAACTAACAATTGCCCGGGGAAAATCAAAAAAAGTAACCAATAAATAAAAACCATAAAATGAAAGATTTAATTTAATTTTACAAATTAACGATTATTTAAATTAAACCATGCAGAAACTATCCATAGTAATACCAGCATATAACGAAGGAAGAACCATTCATTTGATTCTTGATAAGATTAAGGCCACTCAATTGATTCACCAGATTGAAAAAGAAATTATTATAGTCAATGATTGCTCGACAGACAATACACCTGAAGCAATAGCGAATTACCGCCAACAAAATCCTGAATTGAATATCCAATTGTTTAACCAACCTTTCAATCAGGGGAAAGGTGCTGCATTGCATAAAGGCATTGAAATTGCAACAGGAGATTATATTATCATTCAGGATGCGGATCTTGAATATAACCCTGCCGAATACAATCAATTATTACAACCTATTGTAGATGGTTTTGCGGATGTGGTTTATGGTTCTAGGTTTATTGGAGGAAACCCTCATCGGGTGCTTTTCTTTTGGCATACCATTGGCAATAAATTTTTAACCATGCTGTCTAATGTATTTACCAATTTGAATTTGACAGATATGGAAACCTGCTATAAGCTTTTCAATGCAGGTATGGTAAAGTCTTTGCAATTAAAAGAGAAACGTTTTGGATTTGAACCTGAAGTAACAGCCAAGATTGCAAAGGTGAAAGGCGTTCGCATCTATGAGGTGGGTATTTCATACTATGGAAGGACCTACCAAGAAGGGAAAAAAATTGGATGGAAAGATGGTTTTAGGGCTATTTATTGCATTATTAAATATGGCCTCTAGCCATAAAATTATTTGCTCAACACCTTAAATTCGGTACGACGGTTTTGTTGTCGGCCCTCTGGGGTATCGTTTGAAGCTATAGGTTGGGTATCACCATAACCTTTAAATTTAAGCCTTTGCTGAACAATTCCGTGTGCAATCAAATAATCATTGACTGCTTTGGCCCGATTTTGAGAGAGCAAGATATTTGCCTTTTTATCACCGAAATTATCGGTATGACCACTGATCTCTATGACAATGGTATTGTTAAATTTTAAGAAGTCAACCAGTTTATCTAACTCAGCCCTGCTATCGTCCAACAAATTGAATTTGGCTGTTTCAAAAAAAACATTTTTGAGTTGAACCTTTAAACCAGTATCGATTGGCTGAAGCGGAACGTCTTTGATAAAAGGTTTTTTATAATCGCGTTGGTCTGCAAGACTAAAGTTTTCTGAATAGAACAAGTAACCTGGCTTACTTACATTTAAGCCATAAGATTTGGAGGATGGCAGGCAAATTAAAAACTCTCCAGTTCCACTGTTGGATTCAGATTGTATTTCAGTTTTGCCTTTGCTTAATTCTATCAATTCAAAATTTGCTGATAGCGGTTTTTTGGTACGCGCATCATAAACTCTTCCTTTCATATAGGATATTTTCTGAGGACGAGCACCTTCATATAAGGGAAAGCTATAGAGGTCTAAGCCACCAAACCCACCTTCTTTGTCTGAACCGAAATAAGCCAATTCACCGGAAGCTGAAACCAACAAACTGATTTCGTTTCCACAAGTATTGATGGGATAACCTAAGTTCTTGGCCTCAGACCAAGTGCCATCCTCATTTTTACGTGAAACATAAATGTCAGATTGTCCCATTCCAACTCTACCCGTTGAAGCAAAATAAAGGGTTTTGGTATCTGGGTGAATAAATGGAGCTTCCTCACTTCCTGTGGTGTTAATATTTGGTCCTAGGTTGATTGGGCTAGTCCAATCTCCATTTTCAAAGGTTGACATCCAAATGTCTGCATTGTCTCTGCCAAAACCTCCTGGGCGATTGCTCACAAAAAACAAAGTTTTGCCGTCAGAAGATATACTTGGCTGACTTTCCCAAAATTTAGAATTTACCTTTGGCCCCATATTCTGCGGCCTACTCCATTTGTCAGCACTTACTCTTTTTGAAAAATACAAATCACAAGCTCCGTAACCGCCAGGTCTGTTGCAACCAGTAAAAATCAACATTTGTCCGTCAGCTGAAATGCTGGGAGCACCTTCATTCATAGGGGTATTAATCGGCGGACCTAAATTAAGGGCAGGTTGCCATGCTCCATTCAATTTCCGGCTGTAAAAAAAGTCTTCTTGCAACACGCCTTGTGCATCACCACGACTGCTGCGTGTAAATAAAAAATATTGATCATCTGCTGTTATGCCGGGATAGTATTCGGATTCGGCTGTATTAATGGAAGGTCCCATGTTCGAAGGTTGGAATGGAACAGGATGCTTAATTGCTTCCATTGCAAAATCACAACTTTTGATGTATAAATCTGCCGCTTCTTTGAATTCGGGATTGATGCGCGGATAGGTGATGAATTTCTCAAACAATGGTTTTGCATCGGCATATTTGCCTAACATCAATTCAACACAACCACAAGTAAAGAAATTATTGGGAAAGAAATCAGGGTTGATTTCAAAAGTCTTTTTATAACATTCAACGGCCTTCTCGTATTGTTTTAACTCAGAATAAATTTGAGCTTCTAACATATATGCCTCTACGAATTTAGGATCCTTTTTAACAGCCTTATCTAGCAATTCTAAGGCTTTTTCATTTTGATGCCCATCAAAAAGATTATAGGCATCTTGCATGAGTTTTATTGCCTTTTCATTTTGTGATGTATATGAATTGGGCTGGGCATGAATGAATACCAACTGCCCGAAGAATAAAAAAAGAAACCAAAAACGAATGTTTTTGAGGAAGGATAATTTCATCATGGGATTCCTATGTATTTATGTGTCTGTAGGGAAATATTCCATTTGGGATGCTGCATTACATAATCAACGATAGTAGGCATGATTGTATTGCGCTTGCTCCATTCGGGTTGTAAAAATAATTTGCATTGGGGGTTGGTATAGGCTGCATTTTCTTCAGCCCATCTGAAATCATCTTGGTTATAAACAATCACTTTTAGCTCATTGGCTTGGGCCAAACTTTGCCTGAGTGGAAGCATTGTTTTCTTAGGAGATAAACAAATCCAATCCCAACTGCCTTGGATGAGGTATGCCCCAGAGGTTTCAAGAAATGTTTGAACTCCAAGGCGTTTCAATTCCGAGGTTAGGTGATGCAAATTATATTGGGTTGGCTCACCTCCTGTTACGACAACAGCCTTGGCTGGGGTTTGGGAGGCATGTTCTATGATTTGTTGAGCAGAGGTTAATGGATGTTTTGATGCATCCCAACTTTCTTTGACATCACACCAATGACAACCCACATCACATCCTCCTAAACGAATGAAATAAGCTGGTTTGCCACTGTGATATCCTTCGCCTTGGATGGTGTAAAATTCTTCCATCAATGGAAGCAGTAAACCATCTGCCAGTTGCTGATTTTGATGGTCATCTAAGGATTCAATTTTAGGTTCAAGCATAGACCTCTTTTTTGGCTGCTCGTATTGTATTCTGGAGCAAGGCAATGATTGTCATTGGTCCTACCCCTCCGGGTACTGGTGTTATATAGGAGGCCTTTGGTGCTACAGCATTGAAATCTACATCACCTTTGATTTGGTATCCACTTTTGGCCAAAGCGTCAGGAACTCTTGTAATTCCTACATCAATGATGACCGCTCCGGTTTTGACCATATCGGCAGTTATATAGTTAGGTTTGCCAATTGCGGCAACAAGGATATCTGCAGAAAGTGTAATTTCTTTCAGATTTTCGGTTTTACTATGGGTTAAGGTTACCGTGCAATTGCCGGGATTGGTGTTTTTGGAAAGTAAGATACTGAGTGGTGAACCAACGATATTGCTTCTGCCAACAATGACACAATGTTTGCCTTCGGTAGGGATTTGAGATCTTTTTAGTAATTGCATTATGCCGAATGGCGTAGCAGCATAAAAGGTAGACATATTGAGTGCCATGCGACCAACATTTTGAGGATGAAACCCATCCACATCTTTGCGGGGATCAATGGCATCAAGAATTGCATTTTCGGAAATCGTTTTTGGCAATGGCATCTGAACAATGAATCCGTCAACTGTTGGGTCTTGATTGAGTTGATTGATAATTTTAATTAAATCTGCTTGTGTTGTATCAGGGGATAATTTAATCACTTCAGAATGGATACCTACTTTTTCACAGGCCTTTACCTTGGCGTTAACATAGGTTTGACTTGCCCCATCCTCCCCTACCAATACGGCAACTAGTTGTGGTCTTTTTCCACCAGCCGCTACCCAATTGGAGACCTCAACCTGCATTTCAGCTAACAATTCAGCCGCTATTTTTTTTCCGTCTATTAAATTCATTTCAATTCGTTTGGACTATATGGGTTTTTATTTCAGTCCCATGTTGCGCATCTGTCCCATCATTTTCATCATGTTCTTTTTATCTCCCATCATACGCATCATTTTGCGTGTTTCATCAAATTGCTTGATTAACTTATTGACTTCATTGACATTGGTTCCACTTCCTTTGGCAATGCGCTGTCTGCGGCTTCCATTTAATGAATCGGGATGTTCACGTTCAAACGGAGTCATAGAGCTGATGATGGCTTCAATTCCTTTAAAGGCATCGTCATTGATTTCAACATCTTTAAGCGCCTTGCCAACACCAGGAATCATGCTGACCAAATCCTTCATATTGCCCATTTTCTTTATTTGTCCTAGCTGACTAACAAAGTCATTGAAATCAAATTGGTTTTTGGCAATTTTCTTTTGGAGTTTCTTGGCTTCCTCTTCGTTGAATTGACTTTGCGCCCTTTCTACAAGGGTTACAACGTCACCCATGCCAAGGATGCGGTCTGCCATACGTTCAGGGTAGAATACATCAAGTGCATCCAATTTTTCACCTGTACCGACAAATTTGATAGGCTTGTTAACTATTGATTTGATTGAAAGCGCTGCCCCACCTCGGGTATCACCATCTAATTTGGTAAGTACAACCCCATCAAAATCTAAAACATCATTGAAGGCTTTTGCAGTATTGACAGCATCTTGCCCTGTCATAGCATCTACTACAAATAGAATTTCATCTGGAGAAACTGCTTTTTTAACTGCAGCTAATTCATCCATCATTTCTTTATCGATAGCCAAACGACCTGCGGTGTCAATGATAACCACAGAATGGCCATCTTCTTTGGCTTTTTTAACAGCATTGCGGGCAATGCTTACTGCATCTTTGCTTTCGCGTTCTGAATAAACTGGAACGCCTAATTGACCACCCAATACTGTTAATTGATCTATAGCAGCAGGGCGGTAAATATCACAAGCGACCAATAACGGATTTTTGCCTTTTTTATTTTTAAGGTAATTGGCTAATTTTCCTGAAAAGGTTGTTTTACCAGAACCTTGCAGGCCACTCATCAATATGATGGTTGGGTTACCACCTAACTTTATATCCGCTTTTTGGCCACCCATTAAAGCCGTCAATTCATCATGTGTGATTTTTGTCAATAACTGACCAGGTGAAATGGCAGTCAATACTTGTTGTCCAAGGGCTTTTTCGCGAACGGTATCGGTAAATTGTTTAGCTACCTTGTAACTTACGTCGGCATCGAGCAATGCCTTTCTAATTTCTTTAACTGTCTCAGAAACATTGACTTCGGTGATTTTCCCTTGACCTTTTAGGACCTTAAAGGCCCTTTCCATTTTATCACTTAAACTTTCAAACATGTCTTTTGTACTTTTAAGATGCTATTAGAATTGGTAAATTTAACAAATTAAAAGGTGTTAATGTGATGAAACGTGCAGGGTATTTGATTGCTTTACCATTTATTTATTTTATTTCATTGGCTCCTTTTTGGCTTTTGTATTTGATTTCCGACTTTTTCTTTGTGTTGGTTTTTTATGTCATACGTTACAGGAGAAAAGTTGTTGAGGGCAATTTGAGGAGGTCGTTTCCGGAAAAATCGAATGAGGAGGTATTGTCGCTTTCGCGGGATTTTTACCGGTATTTTTGCGATTTATTGCTCGAAACCTTTAAAACCTTGACAATTTCGGCAGAAAACATGGCAAAACACTGCTATTTTGAAGCTGATTCGGTAAAATTAATCAATCAATTGTATGCCGATAAAAAAAGTATCATCATTGTTTTAGGTCATTTGGGGAATTGGGAATGGGCTGGAAACGCCTTTTCGATGCAATGCAAACACCAACTTTATGTGATTTACCACCCCCTTACCCATTCTGGTTTTAATCAGTTGATGATTGATATGCGAACCCGTTTTGGAACTAAGTTGATTGCCATGAAGGATACCTTTAGGGAGATGACCAACCATAAGCATGAATTGACCGCTACTGGGTTTATTGCAGACCAAACTCCTCCGCCAGAAACCGCTCATTGGACCAACTTTATGCACCAAGATACACCTGTTTTTAAAGGAACTGAACGTATGGCTGCGCGCTTTAAATACCCAACTTTGTATATTAATGTGAATAGGGTGAAGCGCGGTTATTACGAGATTAAAGTGGAGGACGTGGTGCTTAACCCAGAGCAATTGCCTGAAGGTCAGTTAACTGAATGGCATACTCATTTGCTTGAACGAGCCATCAGGACCAATCCTGCTACCTGGCTTTGGTCACATAAACGGTGGAAACACAGTCGTAAATAATCGATTCAACCATTTCATTTTTTTTTATATTTGCCGATTACAAATCAAGTAGTAAATAATTATTGAAGATTGAAGGTCAACTAATATGTTACACGGAAAAGATTTAATTTTAGCAACCAAGCCTTACACACAAGAAAACCGCTTTAAAAGTTGGTATTATACCATTACCACCATTATTTTATTGCTTTCTTCTTTGATTGGTGCTGGAACTGCCCTGATTCCTCTGTATTTCAGAATCGCTTTTAGCATTTTTGCGGGTTTTGTGTTTATCCGCATGTTTGTGATATACCATGACTTTGCCCATAAGGCGATTTTACAAAAATCTTACCCTGCTAAAGTTATTTTTTATGCCGTTGGGGTTTATTCATTGGCGCCTCCGAGCATTTGGAAAAGGTCACATGATTACCACCATAAGCATAATTCAAAATTGTTCAGTGCAAGTATTGGGTCGTATCCGATTATGACCAAACAAAAGTTTTTGAAGAGTTCGAGAAGGGAAAGAAGGCAGTATTTAATGACACGCCACCCATTGACCATTTTACTCGGATTTTTCTCAATGTTTATTATTGGCATGTGCTATAATTCATTTAGGGTAAACCCTCGTAAGCATTTTGACTCATTAATTGCTCTATTGGTGCATGTAGGAGTGGCTTTATGGTTAGGTTTCGCTTGTGGATGGGTTACTTGGTTGTTGGTTTGGTTTGTTCCGTTTTTAATTGCGTTTGCAATAGGAGCTTACTTGTTTTATGCACAACATAATTTTCCTGGTGTGAAGTTTAGGGACAATACTGAATGGGCTTATGAATCAGCAGCCCTGAATTCATCTAGTTTTATGAAAATGAATTGGTTTATGCGTTGGGCAACTGCCAATATTGGCTTCCACCATATTCACCATTTGAATGCAAGAATTCCATTTTACCGCCTGCCGGAGGCTATGGCAGCTTTGAGTGAACTGCAACAACCTACAGAAACCTCGTTTAAATGGAGGGATATTATTGCTTGTTTCAAGTTAAAGGTTTGGGATCCTGAAATGCAACGAATGATTGGATTGGATAGTTTAAGGGCAGCCCTTAGCCAAGATGATGGCTTCAGAACTGCCTAAACTAATTTCGCTTACATTTTTTCAGGCACCTTAATTCCTAATAGGCTCGTACCTCTTTTGAGGAGATCAGCAACCGCATTGGACAATTGAAGCCTGAACCGGCGCAAATCTGCCCCCTCTTCTTTTAAAATAGTGACTTCTTGGTAAAAGCCATTGTATTCCTTTGCCAAATCATACAAGTAACTTGCCAAAACTCCTGGGTGGTATAATTTTGCTGCCTCTTTCAAAACATTTGGAAAGTCTGCAATCAAACAAATTAAACTACGTTCTCTGAGGTGGAGTTGGGCTGCACTTAATAATGGGCCATTGCTTAGTCTTTCTTTTACCTCAATAGAATGTGGGTGGTCGGAAGCACTTGCCTTTCTCAAGATGGATTGGATTCGGGCATAAGTGTATTGAATGAATGGGCCTGTATTGCCGTTGAAATCTATACTTTCAGCCGGATTGAACAACATTTTTTTGCGTGGGTCAACCTTTAGGATAAAGTATTTAAGAGCGCCTAAGGCAATGGTATGGTATAATTCTTTGGCATCTGCTTCAGAATAATCACTTGTTTTACCTAATTCTTTTGTCATCGCCTCGGCTGTTGCCTGCATTTGTTGGATGAGGTCATCTGCATCTACCACTGTTCCTTCGCGGGATTTCATTTTACCATCGGGAAGCTCTACCATGCCGTAGGAAAGGTGGTAGCATTCATTTGCCCAGGTATAGCCCAACTTTTGAAGGATGAGAAATAAAACTTTAAAGTGATAGTCTTGCTCATTTCCAACGGTATAAATCAAGCGACTGAGTTGAGGATACTCTTTGAATCGTTCAACTGCTGTGCCTAGGTCTTGGGTAATGTAAACGGAGGTGCCGTCGGAACGCAGGATGACCTTTTCATCTAAACCATCAGGGGTAAGGTCAATTCTGACAGAATTATCCTCTTTTCGCTCGAAAACCTTTTTCTGAAGCCCTTCTTCGACCAAGGATTTACCTAACAGATAGGTTTGACTTTCGTAATAAAACTTGTCAAATTGAATGCCTAAACTTGAATAGGTTTGATTAAAACCTTCATAAACCCATGCATTCATCCACTCCCAAAGTTGTCTAACCTCTGGTTTTCCT
>Ga0364860_10888_pt1 | contig 13658 bp, 14 predicted proteins | sample ExccelAu500001D4_FD_206916 | JGI IMG/M metagenome (GOLD analysis project Ga0364860, IMG submission 206916) | Enriched cells from Trout Bog Lake Hypolimnion, Wisconsin, USA - BchlTB.Aug20.5000.01 .D4 | ecosystem: Environmental > Aquatic > Freshwater > Lake > Hypolimnion/Profundal zone | place: USA... | reverse complement strand
AACTGGAAAAGCTCCTTTCAGGAAACAAAAATCACAGAAGCAAACTAAGTAACCCTATATGGGAAAAAAGTGAAACTTAAAATACGCTCCTATCTCGGGTATTTACTTTTATTCTTACTGAACCCAGTTTCATATGTCAGGTATATTTGTTTGCTTTTGAAGAATTGCACAGACAAAAATTATTGATATCAAAAGAAGAAACCGCACTTGTCACAAAAGGTTTGTTATGCACTTTGTGTAGTGATCTTTTTAGTTTGGATAACTGGTTTCCAGAACTGCAGAAGCAGTTCTATTAATTTATTTTTCAGCTGTCCGGGTGATCTTCTAAGTACGTCATTCAGCCAATCAGAGGGATTTATATTATGGAGTTTACAGGTAGCCATAAAGCTTTAGATGATTGCTGCCAGTTTACCACCACGGTCAGAACCGATGAACAAATGGTTGTGCCGGCCCCCATTATGTAAAGCTTTGCATAATATAGGAAAAAAAAAACTTCTTATTCGCTGGCAGCCTTAAAGGTGCTGAACGCCTTACTATGATGTATAGCCTGATGGGTACTTGAGCATGAATAATATAAACCCGATTGAATGGTTAACTGATTTAATTACCAGGATAAATAACTATCCGATGAACAAGTTGTATGAACTACTGCCCAATCACTGCAAAATCTCCTTTCCTGAAACAAAAATCAAAGAAGGAAACTAAGTAACTCATACTGGAAAAAGTGAAACTTAAAATACGCTCCTATCTCAGGTATTTACTTTTTGGACAAATAACAAAAAAACTACAAAAGAGCCTACTTGAGTAAGACTAGTTAAATGCCTGTTGTTCTCCAACTTTAATACAAATATAGCATATAGATTAAATATTATTCACTCTTTAGTTTGAGATTGTTGCTTTACTCATTTGATTACTCCAGATTCAATTGCACATAGGGCAATGAAATCCTCTCCTGTTCCAATCTTTTATTATTGTCTATTAAAAACTGATAAATATTTTGTTCTGCGGGAGATAGTAGTGGGAGTGTTTTTTTCTTCCCTTTATTATCAACTGAAAAAGTTTCAAATAATGAATAGGTTTTTTCATCCATTAAAAAGCTGTTAGCTTTAGGGTAATGTTCCCTGATCATATTCAGCATTTCAAATCCGGCAGTATCTAAATCAAACCAGCAATACAAGTTTGTTTGGTTCAGCCAAGGAATATCTTTACTAAGTCTGCTCTTAAAGCCCTCACCAAATATTGCAACTGAATTTTTAACTTTTGGAAAAGTGAGAAAGCAAATTTGGTTTTCAATTATAAAAACATTTTCTGGAACCCACTTAATCCAGGCAACATCTTCCAGTGTAAGGGAACATTCATCATATCCCAAATGTGATTTTAATCCATCATCCAAAATCCGTATTTGTGTATATATACTTACTTTTCGGAGAAAGTATCGTTCAGAAAAAACATTCGAAGCAATATTTATCCAATCATCAGGTAAGAGCAAATCTAGTAATTTTTTTAATAAATTGGCATTTTGCTCTATAAATTTGGAATGCACTTCAATAGGTAATTCCCTTGTGTAATAAGGGTGCGGAGGGTTGTTAGACGTGAAGTATTTGCAAACTTTAATAATTTCAGGCCAGGCTGAGTTGTTGTCAAATAAGACTTCAGGATTATCATTAGCCCATTGTTCGAGTAAAGGAAAACTGTCGATCAACATATCCCTTACCGAAAGTATTTTCTGGAAATCATTTTCCTTTTCGGTAAAATATAGAAAGTCTTCAATAGTATCAAAATAAATTTTCGCCGGTACGCTTTGCTTACTTCCATTTATATTTCTTTCCTTCCAATCTATTGAATATCCTTTTTTCTTTACCGCTTTAGATTGTTGATATAAAGGCACCAGGTCATTTTTCCAATCACTAAAATTACTACCATTAACCTGCTTATTACTTGGTATCAGTAATGGAAATTTGCTATCTCCTTTTAAATGAGCAGCAATAATTTTAAATACTATTTTATTAGCCTTTGCTAATAGTTGTTTAGGTGTTATCATCCTGCGCTTTCAGCTAATTGTTTAAATTCTTCTTTTCTTTCGTAGTATTCATCCATAGTGAGGTTGTAAACTATTGAGTTATTCTTGTTTTTAATTTCTACAAAATGAACGGCGTTGATATAAGGCTCTGCTATGTTAATTTTGTCTAATGGAGTAACCACCAAAATCTGCAGGTTTAATTGAGCACAAAACTCCATTAAGAATTGACTCTTTTCAGGGTCTAATTTACTAAAGGCTTCATCTACGGTTATAAACCGGAGACTTTTGTATTGCTTCCCCGCTTGAAATATTCCGAATTGATGTGCAATAGCAGCACCCAGGATAGCATAGGTAAACTGCGCTTTTTGTCCACCAGAATAACTGGCAGTGTTATCGTGATATTGACCCGCTTTATTTTCAATTGAAGAATATTCTCTTGCGCTAAACGTAAGCCAGTTTCTAATATCAGTCACTTTTTTCCTCCACATTTCTTCTTTTTGCAGTTCGTTTATCAGTGCTTTAATTCTTTTGAAAATTTCCTCCCGATATGCTTCGTCCTTTTGTGTTGCAAATTCAAGCGTATTAGGGATAGTTGCACTAAGCTGTTCTTTAAAAAGTTTAATTTCCTGTTCTTTGGTTGCCCTGCATTCCAATTGTAAATAAGTATCAGGATTTTTATTAAAAGTTATTTTTTTCAGTGGCACATTCAATTCCTCTATCACCTCCCTAATTTTATCTTCTTCATTGAATAACCAAGTCCGGTAATTTGTAAGTGCATCAAGCATACTCTTATCCATATAATCTTTAAAGCGGCGCTTGTGTTCTACCAATCGCTGGTTTTTAATCGTTTTATACAAATCTTCTAATTCTTCGAGGCTTGTAAGGCTTGCACTTATGTTCATTACATCACCGCTCCAATCTGGAAAGTCTTTTAGAATCTTTTCAGTAGGATTGACGAAAGCATTAACAAGAGATACAGTTTTTAAATTCAAATTATTGAGCTCGTCATTTAGTATTCCATATTTTGATTTTATCTTATCACCCAGCAGCTTTCTTAAATTTTCTAATTCTGCCAGGTTGCCAGGTTTTGTATTGCTGAGCTTCTCATTAGTGATATAACTTTCAATTGCGTTAATTCCCTTTTCTGTCAAATCATCATACTGGATACTTAGTTTCCTGCCATTCATTAGATTGTATTCACTTTCAACTTTGCCTAATCTTTTACTGCAATCATCTTTTGAAGATCGTTTTATACCCAACTGTTTTTCTACGGCTTCTAATTGGGCGGAAATAGTTTTATACTTATCATTTGATTTTTTAAGATCCTCAATTTGCCGGTTTAGTGATTCAATTTTTTCAGCATTTTGTTGCCAGTTAATCTCTTTAAAGGATTTCACGTTAGCAATTAAAACGAGCAGAGGCCTATTATCTTCAATTATTTTAATTTGGGGGGTAATCTCCTGAAGTTTTTTAAAGAGTTCTTCGTGATCCTTTTCTAGCTTGTATTTATTTTGCTGAAGTAACTGTATGGTGTCCTTGTTATCCCACCCAAGCGTGTATTTAATTTTGCTCCATCTATTAGGGCGATCATCTTTTTCATGGCGGTTGTTATTCCTTATAAGGCCATTAGACGTAATTGCCTTTTGTGAACCATAAAATACTTCAAGGTCATCAGTGCAATAATAATTAAACCTTTCCACCAACTGATGTTCTAGCCATTTAGAATAAATGCCGGAATCTTTAATTTCAATTTTATTTACCAATGAATCGTCGTCGTTTGGCCAACGCATGATAGATTCACTTTGCCTCCTATCCATTCGCTGGTAAACCAATTTGGTTTGTAAATTATTGGAATGTACAAAATGATTTATCTGTTTATTGTACTTCTCAGGTACCAACAATTGTAAAGAGAAACTATGTAATACTCGCTCTATCGCATCTTCCCAATGCAATGAATCCTGACGAACCTTTATAAGCTCACCAACAAAAGGCAATTCATCTTCTCCAGCTTCTAATAAATCTAAGAGACGCTTCCTTACATTAATCAAGTCATCTTCTATACGATTCTTCCTCCCTAAAAAAGAATTTATTTTCCTTTGTAAGTCATCTATTTCGCCAGCCATTTTTTCTTTATCGCTCTTTATTGTAAACCTGGAATGACTTAAGGCCTCATACCGCTGAGTTTGAGAAATATTTAGCTGTTTAATTTTCGTGGAGTTGTCTTTAAAAGTCAAGTCGGTAAGATGGGTTTGAAGCCCAAGCTTTCCAGCAAGGTTTGTATAATTATCAAAATGAGTCTTTTTTGTGTCTCTGTCTTTAACTTCTGAAGCCTTTTCCTTATTCAGTAATTGAATTTGTGAATCGATATTCAAAAATGCTTTTTGAGTAATCAGCTGCTCTCGCTCATCTTCCAGTTGCTTAATCCCGGCTTCAATGACTCCTTGTTCACTTTTAATTTCTTCATTTTCAACTTCTATTTTAGCAATATGAGCATCTAATAAATCATATTCAATTTTATCAAGAAAGAAAGGTAACTGGTCCCGAACAAAAGACAATAACGAAAGATTAATCCTCAGTTGTGCAAGGTGATTTTTGTTTTCAATAACAGGTTCTAGCAACTCCAATTGCTTTTCATCTTTCTGAATTGCCTTATGACTTATTAATAAATCATTATAATGATCATACAATCCTTTAAACTGTTCTTCGGCTTCGGGTTCTTCAAGCATTTGTTGTCTTATAAACTGTGTAAGGTCGCCTAATACCTTTATACCCACAGTTTGATTAAACAGGGATAAAGCCTTTTCTTTTAATCCAAAAAGATCGCTGAACTTTACTGCATAATCCTTGAAATTATCAAATAAGTCTGTTTTTGGGAATTGTTTAGATAAAATCTTTTTCCATTCCCCTTTCATATCAAAATGGCCGGAACCAAAATGCTCATTAATATTTAATTGATGGGGCGAAACAATGAACACTTTTTTTAATGCACCACTACTAAACCATCGCACCTGTACCAACGTAATGGTATGAGTTGTTCCAGTGTTATGAAAACAAGCTAACAAAACAGAATATGGATTTTCTGATTTATTTCTTAGCTGTTCTGTCTTAGATTTCTCGTCCAACTCGGAATATGTTTTTCCAAAATGCCCCCAGAAGTACGAGTTCTCATCTCTTTCTTTTTTAATTTCTGCTCCGGAAGATTGATTGTAAAACCTTTTATTACTCGGAACCAATAAAGTGAGCATGGCATCAATTAAAGTAGTTTTTCCACTCCCGTTTGCACCAGTAAGCAATGAGGTTTTTCCATTGGTCTGTAATTTATATACCTTGCCATTAAAAGTGCCCCAATTGAACACCTCCATGTATCGCAGTCTGTAGCCTCCTTCTGAATTATTGCTGTTGAATAGTGTTGACATATGCTCCTAACTTGTTCTTAATTTGTTCCAGTTTTTCGTTATTGACTAACGACTTTAATATTCTTTTTACTTCATATTGGCTATTGTCTTTATTAACCGGGTCTTCCCGTGTCAATTTCAGGATACCGATATTCTGTAAACTATTTAAAGGTCTGGAAAGATCCTTCCATAGCTTACTTTTATTGGTCTGTTCCTTATAAAAAAGTTCAATCCTTTCTTTGATATCTTTTTGTGTAAGAAATAGTTTTGTTCCTTCGCTTTTTATATCGAATTCTTCTAACATTTCTCTTAGTATTACGCTCAGCAAGGTTGTTTCATAATTCATAGTTTGCTTTCGCATTAGTCTTGGCAACGGATTTTCGTCATGTTCTTCAGCTTCTGGTTGCATAATCCTGGCGAAGCCATCTACTTCGTTTATTAAAAGTACAATTCCAATCTTAGCAAAATAGTCCCGTATTGCTGTTTGCCATGATTGCAAATCACGCCAAACCAGTTTTTCATCAGCATACACCGGCCCTTGCAATAACTTTATTATCACGTGGGCAAAAAAGGCTCTTGAAATTGTAGGTTCCATTTTCTATTTAGTTGTTTGGCTTAGTGTAAATAATCATTGGCACATTTATTTTTCTTACGTCAATCCAAATAGGGTCTATTGTTTCTTCAAGTATCATATGGTAGTTACTACCCGATGCGATTGAAAAATAGCCAACAACTTCACTTAAGCCATTTTCTAATCCATAGTTATCTACGATTTCTTTTAAGGTCACCTGTGTTTTGTTTTGAAGCATAGCATCTATTCGTTGTACCAGTTTCTTTTTATCAATTGTAAACTGATCAAATAAAGATTTAAAATCAACTTCTGATGAAATAGCTCCCCCAAGTCCGTCAGGAAATTGAACAGCGGTTGCGTCTTCTTTATCATCTCCTAGTTCCCACCTGTCAATAAGGTTTAAGTTAGGTTCATCCTCTATCTCAAGAAATTCATCGTCCTTAAACCGGCCATCCGTCAATGCATAGGCAAATTGCCTTATTTCACCTATCAACTCCATAGCCCTTCTTCTTTCGAGCATATTTTTTTCAGACAGGACCCGGCTAATTTTTTCACTTAGCTTTCGGTTAGCGTCAATGACTTTTTTACCTGAAGCATGCAGATATCTTTTTAGGTTTTTTAAAAATCGGTCGTTACCATAATCAATATCTCTATCTCTCAGCAACTGATACAATTGTTCAGTAAGCAGGGTAAATTCCTGTTGTTTCTTTTCATCCATAAGGAACTCCCAAAAAGCTTTGAAACTTTTGCCCTGGTCTTTACCTTCAATCTCATCTAAGGCATCTAAAGCAAACACCAGTAAAGAACCTTTCGCTATATCCTTTTCTGTATACTTCCTTTGTATGTCTTTACGTATCTGTTCAAAGTTTTGTTCTACCTCAGTAAAATCGCTCAATAGTTCTCTCGCAACTTTATTTAAGTCATAAAATCTTTCTTTGATTTCTGTATCATCATAAACTATCGGACTTTTACCGGTCTTTAATAGGTTAATTTCATTTTCAATTTCCCATTTCTTCTTTTCTAACTCATGAATCCGCACTTCTGCATTTTCTGTACTTTGTTCAATCATTTCCTGCAACTTGAAGAATATGTCTTTGAACCTGCTATTCGTCCCTACAAACTCTCTTATCTGCAAATCGTCAATCCATTTCATTACTTTCTGGGTATCGCTGGTAAGTTCATGAAGATCTTCGCCATCGTCGTTAGGATATTTTCTTAAAAAGCCTGCATTACTCCATTTTTCAATATACTGGGCAGCTTTAAGAGAATTATCATCAAAAAGAGTATTCGCTTCTAATTCATCGTCTTTCTCCTCGTACTCCAAATCTTCAAGGTATCCTTCCAATTTATTTCTGAGTTCTGTGTTTGTAATGGTAGTAACATGTGCCTCTTTAAACACTTTATAGAAGAAGGAAATCGTAAATGGAGCACTCTTCGCCCTTAGAAGAATTAAAGGTTTGGCTGTTTTGAATTGAATCGATAGAATATCAAAATTCATCGGCTGGATTTAATGGCTTAAAAGTAAGCTGAATCTCCAATAAAGTAGTAAATTATGGAAAGTTATAAAATGTTTACCAGCTTATCAAGGATTGATGTTTAATATTGCAGATTCTTCTCTTTATGGATTTTGGAATTATGGCCGATAGGCATGAGGCAATCTCAGACTACCAATATCATTATCGGCATAATTACCTGGCTTATTTGCCACAGGCGGAAAGAAATATGACAGGAGTACTATCCCTGGTCATTGCCATATGGTTATAGATTTTTACTACCAACTTTACAGCAATTTCCAAAGTCGTCCAACTTTTAATACGCTGTAAAAACTTTCGAATTCAAAATCAATTAACATTCTTAGTAAAATTACCCAAGCAGGCAATGAAATAAAGTCTGACATACTAAAATCCATTCCTTTTTCACCTTTTGTAATTGTCACCAATGATGTCATGCTGGTTTGCTGTGTCCATGATAAATGAGTCCAATTATTGGCAAAAATAAAACTGCTGTAAATACTAATTCATAAGGATGTGGGTAAATCATTAGCCATATGCATAGTCCAATAGTTAACCAATCAATAAAGTCGAACTTATGAATTAACCCTGAATTTTTTGTTTTGTCTGAATTATGATTTTGTCCCATAAAATATTTAGCACTACTTGCGGCTAACGGGTTCGCATTGGTGTTGAGTCGGAATTTGAAAACCGTCAGCCGGAGCTGCTGCTGATTTAAAATTAGAAAAATAATGTGTGATTCTGTTGCCTAATTTATAAAGTCAAGCTGGAACTTAAGTCCATTTTCGCTGCTGCCGAGCACCTGCGTACCGCCAATGCTGTTGTTGGCTGTGGTTTTATTCTTGGACTCAATTTCTCAAATCCATAATATTGTGAAGAATCCTTGCTGGATTATGTGTTATTAAGTTAATAGCAAAATTTTTAGCTTCAATGTAATTGTCAAACAGTTCGTACATCTCGTTTATGTCCTGTCCATATGAATAAAATGTACCGTCATTTCTTAGAACAATTCCAGTTGAGTATTCTGCTTTACCAACAGCAAATTGGTTTTCTTTCATTGAAGGAGTTTCCATTGCTATATTATTCAAATCTTTGGGTTACTTCTATGAGTCCAATTATGTTTTGATTAAATTCCTCTAACTCGTCTGCAGGAACCCATAACTCATTGTGAATTTCTCCACCAACATTTTGCACGTCAAATTTTTTCAAATACTCACTCCGCACATTAAACTTTGTTACGAAGCCAGACCCGGAAGCTGCAACATTCCAATCTCTTGCAATTTGAATGGCATAATCTTCATTCATAACAGGGTAAAAAATTGGTTGGTCAAAAAGCCTTGGAGGGAATTTTGTCCATCCCGATTCTTCTATTAGTTGGAGCTCTTTCGGTCCAACTGGTCTAAACAAAGTTGTTAATTCAGTATGATGCATATAGTTTCGGAGCGTATTGCAGCCAACGGTTTTCTTCTTGGCGATGTGGCGGATGTTTAGCACAAAAGTTCAATTGAAAAACTAATGTTGAACCTTGCACAAATATTTCATAGAAGCACTTTAGCCGCCATATTGCTAAACCGATGTTAGGCGTTCGTTGTTTATCTGTCGAGTCCATCTTTGTAACCTAATTTTAAAAGTCTTTCCTTAATTTCTTTGTCAATTTTTGTCTTGGCTGTATAAAACGCAAGAATGTCAAGCGACTTTGGAAATTGTTGTATAATGAACTCGTCAAAATTTATGTCTGTCTTGTAAATTCTCAATTGTTTAAGTCCACTTAATTTTTCAAGACCTGTTATTGATTTAAAAGTCTTACAGTTGATTAATTTAAAATCTGCCAAGGTCGAAATCTCTTTGTCGAATTGAAGCTCAGTCAATTGTATTAGGTCTTCAATTAAAAGAGTTTTCAATTTTTTGAAGTTGGAAATATTCTTGAAGCTATTGAATGCTCGAACTCTTATTATTTCAAGTTTTTCAATTTCATTTTCTTCAATTTCATCCAAGTTCTCTCGTCCACCTAAAACGAAATGTAATGATTTAAGTCTTTTGAGTTTGTTCACAAAGTCCAACTTCACTTTTGAAATCGAATTCAAACCTAAATATTCCAAGTCTGTCAATTTGCCGGCAACGTCAATATTTTTAGTATGTCCGCAAATGATTAAGTAGTTTAAATCTTTGTAGTTTTCTAAATATTGAAGATTGAGAGCTTTTGTTCTCGTCTCACCGATAATTAACTCTTTCAGGTTATTAAGGTTGTTTGCTTGTAATATTTCTGTCTCTTTGAGTTCAAACACGCCTAAACTTAATCGTCTTAAATGTTTCAATTCGGTCAAGACTTCCAAATTGTCGGCTTTCAATAAACAGTCAAGCCAAAGTGCTTTTAAGTTCGGTAGCATTAAAAGTGTCTTGCAGTCGAAAGAACCTTGATAATGTCCATAAAAACGAATGCTGAAATTGTCATCATATTCTAAACAAAGTTCGTTTAGGTCGGCAAGTATTTTGTCAGAATATAATTTGTCTGAGAATTGAACAATAACAAGTTTGCCGTCCTTTAAATCTTTGTCGATTAATAGTCGGTCAATTTTCTCTGGATTATTTATTCTGTTCTGTGGTCTCATACAATGACGCCTAACGATCGAGTATTTGCGAAGGCTGGGAAATAGACTTCTGTCCAGCCCGGCTAACCGATGATGAAAGTAGAAATAAAAGTTGATGAATTGTACTTGCCCAAAGTTGCTTGTCCTGCCCGAACAACTGACCATAGATGCTGCAACTGCTGAACCACGGACTCCGTCTGCCAAATTTTGCAAATACTTTTGTTAGCAGCAGCACGGCACCTTTATAGATCCCAAGCTACTTCACATGCAAAGTATTCTGATATAACAATTTTTATCACAATTTGCCCCAAATCATCTATTGCCAAGAATCTATACCTATTATTCTGAACATCAATCCAATCATTGAATAGCATTTCTATATTTTGCTCTTTGCCATTCTCGTCAAGTCTGGTCATTTGAATAACCTGAAGACGTTGCATACTACGAGATCCTACTTCTCCAAGTACTTGTGGAAAGTGGGCTGCATTGAAGTTTTCCTGCTCTTCTTGGGAAAGTAATAAAAGAGGGCTACACCAAAAATGGTCTGGCTCTTTACGACATTGTTGGCTAAGTTCAAAGGCGGCATGTCCCCGTGCAAGCTTTAGCATTACATTATTAATACGCTCCATTTCTGGAATAAAAGCTATTTGTCCATTGACTTCAGTTTTTGAGCTTTCAATTCGTTGTCGAAGTGCTGGTGAATTCTCCATAATTCTACGAACTGAAGGTCGCCTAATTTTTTCTGGGTCGCTTGAGCCACAAAGAACACTTTCAAGTAAACAAACGAAATACTGTTCGTCTCTAGAAAAACTCTGATTACAAGAATCACAACATCCGACCACAGGCAAATTTGTTGGATAGGGTTGCTCAAGAAGACATTTTGATGGCACATGGTCACGAGTGTCAGGTAAACCACCGCAGTAAATGCATCCACGAATAAGTCGATTATCGGCTAAATTGTCTAGATGGTCCATAGTGTTGCTGCTAACGGTCAGGGCTTGGCATGTTGTGGCGGCATTTGAAAAAATTCCCGCCCGGACCCGGTGTTGGTTAAAGTTACAGAACTTTAAAATATATTTTGCTGCTCGGGCTATCCTTCCCCCGAGACCGAAGATGCAGGATAGTTGAAGTTGGGTTATGTGTTCCGTCCGCCGACATAACGCCTATCCCCATGTTGGCTGTGGTTTTATTCTTGGACTCCATTTCTCAAATCCATTCTATTGTGAAGAATCCTTGCAATTTCTATCTTGTTGCCTTTCAGCTTTCTATAAACAATTATATACTGTCAAACCCTGAACCCTAAAATATTGTCAGAAATATCTTCGTATTTTTACCAAAAACTTTTTCGTCTGCCAATTCCTGACAGGAATCTAAAAGCATATAATAGTATTTGTCAGCTTGAGATTCGGACCAGACTTCAAAGCTATAATTCCAGATGTTTGATAAATCTTCAACCGCTTTGTTGTGAGAATGTAATTAGCCATTTTTCCGTTTTGCGGCTTTTAAGATTTCAAGATGCTTTTTTGCATTAAAATTTTTTACAGTCCCACTTTCAACGCCATCTTTGATTGCCCTTTTTAAGGCTAAAATTTTGCTTTCTTCTTCTTCCAATAAGCGAAGCCCAGCCCTGATAACCTCACTTGCGTTTTTAAATCTACCTTCTGAAATTCTGTCATCAACAAAGTTTTCAAAATGATTCCCCAATGATATTGAAGTGTTCCGGCCCATTGCGTAAAGCTTTAGTTAAAGTTACCAAATTTTGGTAACTTTCAAATCAATCTATTGAATTTTTTGGAACTAAAATCACAGCTACCGGGCAGGGCTTGACTGCAGGTGGGGCATTAAGTATTCCCTCAGCCTAGGCTTTATCCTAAAGCCAAATTTTTAACTAATTGTTCAGCACTTGTTCGTCCGCCCCACTTGCGTCAAACCCGTGTTGTAGGCAGCCTTTCTATGTCCACCTGAAAGATTTTGCAGACTTTTGGATGAACCCACCAAATACCTATTGGGAAAAACCACAACAAAAAGAAATTGCCAGCATATTCACCGAATCCAACGACATTTTTTCTTTCAATTGTCTCAATTGCTTTTGCGATAAACCAAATGACATAAAACAACGAAAACATTGTAAAAATGTGTAGCGGAATTATAATAGCAATCGTCCAGCCATAATTCTTGTAGTTGTCTTGATTGATCTCATAGCCACCGTCAAATAAAATAAATACAATGGTCAAGTAAGCTATGGCAAAGAATAAATAAAATGTAAATGATTTTATTTTTAGGTCATGTCCAACCGGTAATTTTTTATAAAGACTTGTGCCGAGAAAATAGATACAATTAGTTGAAAATATACCATATAAAATTGTCAAAACGATTCCACAATAAGAGGAAGGGAAAATACAAGGAAGAATTAATAAGACAAAGACTTGCCAAGTCGGGAGTGTCAATATTTTTTTCATATAAAGTTTTAGAGATTAAAGAAAGGTTGCTTAAAACGAAAAAGGCTTGGCATTGTTGGGGAATTAGTTTTCCGTCAACCCATAACTAAAGCCCAATAGTTGCAATATTGTTGATGTTTTATTCATAAGCCAAATTTCTAACGTCCAGACCGAGCTGAAGCACAATAGAGAAGAAATGTTGAGGCAATATTCCTCAAGCCCCAATAATGCCAAACCTAATGTTGTCTGCATTTATTTTAATCAAAGGGTTTCCAATTTTCCTCCCGTTATTCGTCTGATGTAGGTAGTCGCACATTTGATAACATGTTTTTGTCACAAGCGCCAAATTCTAAAAAGTTTTGCTGTGATTGTCTCAATGACATTGAATTTGCTCCACCTTCAAAATCAGGGTCGTCCAACTGAACGGGGTCGTCTTCCCAAAAACAAACCTCACAAATATCAAACGAACCATTTGACTCGTGTATAAATGTCTTGTAACCGCAACACGGACAAGCATATTTCTTTACCATTTCAACATCTTAATAAAATTTTCAAACTTTTCTATGCCCTTGGCAGCAGGATATTTTCGCTCAAATTCAACAGGTTCTTGAGGCTTCGGGTAATATTTAAAAAACCATTTTTGTGTCGGACCGTCAAATTCTATGTGAAGTGCTTCTCGGTTCCATTCCATCGGGTCATAAATTCCCACAACCAACTTGTCAATTGATGTATAAGCAAATAGTCGGTCGCAAAGCTTAGTTGTTATAATGTGCCTAACCAATTGAATTAATGGGTCAATTTGCCAACCATGTTTTCTTAAATTTTCGTAGAAACTTTCAATGTCCGGCCACGGAAGCACTTTTGTTGTACATGGTTTGTACTGTGTTATATTTAGAGGCTTTTTCATAATTGCACACAACGTCCCAGCATTGACGTTTTGGCGGAATTCCTTGATCCGTCAGCCGAGAACTGTTGCTGAATAAAGATACAAAAGTAGATGATTTATTCTGTCGCTAAATTTATAACGTCAAGCTGGAACCATAGCTGATTTCTCGTTGCTGCTGGGTACCAGCTTTCCGTCAGCGGACATAATTCCAATGCAATGTTAGTGGCAGTTAAATTTTTTAAATTCTGT
>Ga0364860_10885_pt1 | contig 13757 bp, 10 predicted proteins | sample ExccelAu500001D4_FD_206916 | JGI IMG/M metagenome (GOLD analysis project Ga0364860, IMG submission 206916) | Enriched cells from Trout Bog Lake Hypolimnion, Wisconsin, USA - BchlTB.Aug20.5000.01 .D4 | ecosystem: Environmental > Aquatic > Freshwater > Lake > Hypolimnion/Profundal zone | place: USA... | reverse complement strand
AGCATCGGCTCTTCCACACGCATCGAGGGCAGCAAGCTCACGGATCGCGAGGTCGAGCGGCTGCTGTCCAATCTGGAGATAAGAAAATTCTCCAGCCGCGACGAGCAGGAAGTTGCCGGTTATGCCGAAGTGATGGAGACTGTCTTTCACGCTTGGTCCGAGATTCCGGTCACGGAAAACCATATCAAGCAGCTCCATCGCGATCTTTTGCGCTGTAGCGACAAAGACGAGCGGCATCGCGGCGAATACAAGACCTTGCGCAACGACGTTGGGGCCTTCGATCCAGATGGCAAGATGATTGGAATTGTCTTCGAGACGGCGACACCCTTTGATACCCCGCGCCGGATGCAGGAGTTGGTAGCGTGGTTGAAAGAGGCCCGCGAACTCAAGCGCATTCATCCCTTGCTGATCGTCGCGGTTTTTGTTGTCGTTTTTCTGGAGATCCATCCATTTCAGGACGGCAACGGGCGGCTGAGCCGTGTTCTAACCACGTTGCTGTTGTTGCAGGCAGGCTATGCCTACGTGCCGTATTCGTCGCTTGAAAGCGTGATCGAGAACAGCAAGGAAAGCTACTACCTGGCCTTGCGCCAGACTCAGAGCACAATCCACGCCGACGCGCCGGACTGGCAACCGTGGCTTGTGTTTTTCCTGCGAAGCCTTCAGCAGCAAGAACGCCGCCTGGCTGTGAAGGTGGAGCGCGAAAAGAATGCGCTTGCTGTTCTTTCCGAACTGTCGGTAAAAATTCTCGACTACGTGCGCGATCATGGCCGAGTGACAACCCGCGATATGGTGCGCGAGACCGGCGCAAGTCCGAACACACTCAAATCAACCTTCACGTCATTGGTGGAGAAAGGTCTTCTTGTGCGTCAGGGAGGCGGACGCTCAACATGGTACGGTCTTCCCTGATGCACGCAAAAGAACGCAGATGACAGGCAGGGTTTTCCGTTCCATTGCGCCGCAGAACAACAACCCGAAAAACCTGCTGTCCATGGTTTGAATGTCTTCGCGTTCGCTCGAATTCAAACCAGTCCCAATGGTGGATTCGCTCCGAGGCGTAAAGGCCGCTGCGCGCCGCTTTCAGCGGTGGCCTGCGGGCCAGCCTTGACTCCTCTACGCTCAAAGCCGCCGCACACGGAGTAAGCCCAAACCGCCGGAATTTCCGTGTGCTTTAGACCGACGCTCTCAGCGGTATTGGGAACAATCGGACGGAAAGTCCCGGTAAGGCTTCCCGGCGCAATGGAACAGGGAACCGACTTAGGGGGCGACTCCTAGCCCAGTTTTGCGCCCCCCAGGAGTACCCGCGCTGCTACGCATCGGAAGAATGACTGACACATCACCCCCAAACGGGAACTGTGTGAGAACAAAATGTTCTCATATAGAATCAATTAAAATCAACAACTTACAAAACGTGTTTACGTACGTAAACGGCTGCTTACCTGTGTAAGCAAGTTTCCATCATTGGCGTAAACATCTTGATTCAAAAGGCGTTGACTCTAAAAGTATGGTTTTCACGCCTTGACGCCGGGATGCTCAGAGACTAGGGTAGCGGAAAGGCGGGTTCCCCATGAGCAGCACTCGCACCGGCCAGAATCCCGACTTGCAGCCGCTTCCAAGCGCCGACGCGCGGACGATCCTTCGCGCCAAAACGGTAGCGACCCGGCTCTCTATCGAGGAGTTGGAGGAGGTCGAATCGGCGGCCAAAAGGGACGGCAAAACGCTTGCCGAATGGCTACGCGCTACCGTCTTGCGGGAGGCGCGGCAGCGTCCAGCCGACCCGGTAGAGCTGATCTTGGCAGAGCTTTCGGCCACCCGGTACATGCTCCTTACCCTCTTCCATTCGACAGCGCAGGCGGCAGCAGAAGGCAAGCAATTGCTGCCCGAAACCGTGCTCAAAATCCGCGACAAGGCCGACGCCCTCAAGCCCCAGATAGCCCGCAAAATGCTCCAGGATTTCTTTTCCCAGGAAGGGCAAAACGGGGGCAAATCCTGACCCGCCCGATGCAGTTTTCGAGCCGGTTTCCGTGGGTTATTTTGCTGCTTATTGGACTGCCGATTCTGCCTTTGCCGCTGGCCGCAGTGTTCTGGTTAGTGACGCCGCCGCTCCAGAATTACTACCTGATTTCGTACCTCGACAGCACCGAACGGCGGAGCCAGCCCGCCGCGACAAGCAAAGTTGAGTGGCTGTACAAGACCGCGCCAGGGCGGAAATCGGAGCTGGTTTCAGAGGCCGATGTGGTCTCGGCAACCGGCGACAAGGGGAGCAAACTCCCCGTCAAACTCTCGCCCCGCGCCGCCGCCGACGGCTGGCGCGGAGTGGTGAAAAGCCCCCCGCAAAAGGTCGATTCCGCGAAGCTGGAGCAGTATCTCGAAACGTATGTGTACGACGGAAAAAGTCTCTGGCGGATGTTCCTGCAACCGCTGCTTTGGTTCGCGGCGGCAGTCTTTTTTCTGCTCGCGATTCGGGCATCGTGGAAGGGCAGATCGAAGCACGAGGAGCGGCATGGACGGCGGACAAAAGGGCCGGAACTGGCCTCACCTTTCGCGTGGAACCGGGCCGGGAAGACGGACGGAATCCGCTTTCAGTTGCGGTGGGGCGGTCAGTCTTCAAGCTGGATTACGCGGCTTCCATTCGGGCCGAGCTACAGCGTTCCGCGCCGCCTTGAGTCCAGCCACATTATGCTCATGGGCGACACCGGAAGCGGCAAATCTTCCGCCATTCGGCAGCTCTTGCGCCAGGTCCAGCAGCGCAATGAAACCGCCATAGTCTACGACCCGGCGATGGATTTTGTAGGCGAGTTCTACGATCCAAAGCGCGGCGATCTGATCTTGAATCCCCTCGACGCCAGGTGTCCGTATTGGTCGTTGGGAGACGAGCTGGACCGCCCGGAAACCGCCTCTTCCATAGCCGCCGCGTTCCTGCCAGACAAGGAGTACGAGAAGGGGTTTTTTACCGATGGCCCGCGCCGGATTCTGGCCCATTTGCTCAAGAAAAAGCCGCAGCCCAGGGACATTTTGAAGTGGATGGCCGACCCCTCGCAGATGGAATTTATGGTGAAGGGAACGCCGCTTGCCGCCCTGATCGACTCCGCCGCCCCCGCGCAGCGGGCAGGCGTTCTTTCCAGCTTGAATATGGTTGCCGACAGCTTGGAGCTGCTGCCGGAATGGGAGTATGCGAGGCCGACATTTTCGACGGACGAGTGGTACACCGAGCGCAAGCGATGGGTTTTTCTGACCTCCAGTCCCGCCTACCGGGAGAAGATTTTGCCGCTGCATTCCGTGTGGCTGGACCTGTTCATTTTGCGCATGATGGGATACTGCGAAGACCCCAAGGTGAAGCCGGTTTGGTTCGTCATTGACGAGCTGGCCAGCCTCAACAAGCTGCCCCAGCTTCATACCGCCCTCACCGAAAACCGCAAGTATGGGAACCCGGTCGTGCTGGGATTTCAGGGCCGGAGCCAGATGGAAAAACGCTACGGCCAGGACGCCGAGTCCATGCTCTCGCAGCCTGCGACCAAGGTTTTTTTGAAGACTTCCGAGCCACGCGCCGCCAAGTGGGTTTCCGAAGCCATCGGCGAGATTGAGGTCGAGCGCCTGAAAGAGTCCCGCAGCATGGGCTTGCTCAGGAGCAAGAAATCCTTTGCGCTGGAGATCGCCACCAAACCGCTCGTCATGGCCTCTGAAATATCCGGCCTTGAGCCGTTGTGCGGCTTCATCAAACAGGAGAATCGGGTCGTGCCGGTACGGTTTGCGCTGGCAAAGAAGAGAACAAAACAGCCAGCATTCATCGAACGGAAGAGGCCGGAAGCCGCACCCAGGCCGGTCGAGCAAGCGCCGGCAATGCCGGCACTCCCGCCCGCCACTTCGCCACCGCCGAAAAAGAGAGCCGCGCCGGCCGCGCCCCAGGCCGCGCCGCCGCTTTCGCCAGCGCCCGCCGAGAAGCCCAAGGAAGCATACGTTTGGGATGAGACAAAGGGAATCTACTAAGCGACTATGCTATCTATCTCGCAACCACTCTCGGCAGGCCAGGCGCGGACGTACCACGCGCGGGAGTTCGCTTCGAGTGAGCAAAATTACTGGAGCCGCGACCAGCAGGGCCATAGCGAGTGGCAAGGCAGGCTTGCCGGAGAGTGGGGACTTGCCGGAGCAGTCGGCGCGGAGCACTTCGCCCGCCTGAGTGAAGGCCAGCACCCGCAGACCGAGGCGCAGCTCGTCCGGCATCAGACGGCCAAGACCTACGACGGCAAGTTTGGCCGGGAAGTAACCAGCGTCGAGCATCGGGCCGGATGGGATGCGACGTTTTCCGCGCCGAAGTCAGTTTCATTGACCGCCCTGGTCGGCGGCGACGACCGGGTAAGAGTGGCGCACCGGGAGAGCGTTCGCGCGGCCCTGTCCGAGCTGGAGCGGTATACCCAGGCGAGAATCGGCAACATCCGCGCACCGGAGACGACGGGGAAGTTTGCCGCCGCGACCTTCGAGCATGACACCGCCCGCCCGGTTGAAGGCTACGCCGCGCCCCAGCTCCACACCCATGCCGTGATTTTCAACGTGACCGAACGTGACAGCGGCCAGACTCGCGCCCTCCAGCCCCAGGAGCTTTTCGCCTCACAGAGCTATGCCACGAATGTTTACCGATCGGAGCTGGCCGTCCGGCTCAAGGATCTGGGATACACGATCGAGCGCGGCGAGTTTGGCCAGCCGGAAATCAAGGGATACACGAAAGAGTACATGGAGGCCAACAGCCTACGCCGGGAACAGGTGAAAGACCACCTACGCGCCAGCGGACTTGACGGACCGGCAGCGGCGCAGATCGCCGCGCACAGGACGCGGGACTCCAAAGAACTGAAGACCCCGGAAGAAGTTTTGCGGCAGCATCGGGAGCTTGCGGCGCAGCACGGCCACCAAGCCGACCGGGTAGTTGCCGAGGCGCGGCAGCAGAGCCAGCGACACGCACACAGTCCCGACAAAGCTGCCCAGGTGTCCGTGACCTACGCCCGCGACCACCTTTTCGAGCGTTCGGCGGTCGAGAGCGAACGCTCGATTATGACGGCGGCGCTCGGCAGAAGCATGGGCGAGGCGAACTTTGCCCAGGTCCGGCAGGAGTTCGACAAGAGAGTCCAGACGGGCGAGTTTCGCGCCGTCGAGTATGGACCCAAACACAAGGACCAGCAGTACACCACCGCAGCCATGCTGCGCATGGAGCGCGAGACCATCGGCCAGATGCAGGATGGCAACCGGCGCGGGTACAGCGATCCGATGCTGGTCGAGGGAAGAGTTCGCATCGAGACCGAAGACCGGCACCCGGAATTGAACGCCGGACAGCGCCAGGCGGTCGATGAGGTTTTTCTCTCTCGCGCCCAGATTGTCGGTTTGGATGGAGTCGCGGGCGCGGGCAAGACTACGACGCTGGCCGTGGTGCGCGAGGGCGCGGAGCAGGCCGGGTACACGGTCGAAGGCTTTGCGCCGACCAGCCGCGCGGCGCAGAAGTTGGGCGAGGCCGGGATCGAGACCAAGACTTTGCAGGCCCATCTTGCCCAGGGCCAGCGGGCGGATACTGGAGAACACCGGCTCTATGTGATGGACGAGAGTTCGCTTGCGTCCACCAAACAGATGCACGAGTTTGTGAGCCGCTTGCACCCGAACGACCGCGTTTTGCTGGTAGGCGACACCCGCCAGCATGAATCCGTCGAGGCGGGCCGCATCTTTGCCCAGCTCCAGGACGCGGGCATGAAGACGGTGAAGCTGGAGGAGATTGTCCGCCAGCGCGACCCGGAGCTGAAACAGACCGTCGAGCAGCTTGCGCGCGGCCAGGTGGGAGAGGCCATCGCCGGACTGGAGCGGCAGGGCCGCATCCATGAGGTGCCAGGTCATGAAGACCGCATCGCGGCTATTGCCAAAGAGTATGCCAAGTCGCCTGATAACACGCTGGTAGTCTCGCCCGACAACCGATCCCGCGCAGAGATCAACCAGTCCATCCACGCCGAGTTACAGGCGAAGGGAGTTGTCGGCAGGGAGGAACACCGCGCCCAGGTGCTTGTACCGCGCCAGGACCTCACCGGCGCGGATCGTATCTGGGCGGCACGGTACAACCCCGGCGACGTGTTGCGCTACTCGCGCGGCTCCAAAGAAACCGGCATCGGCAAAGGTGAGTATGCGCGGGTTAAAAGCGTTGATGCGCCCAACAACCGGCTCACCGTCGAGCGCAGGAGCGGCGAGGAAGTGAGCTACGATCCACGGCGCCAGCAGGGTGTATCCGTCTACCGAGAGCAGGAGCGGGCTTTCTCAGTGGGAGACCGTGTGCAGCTCACCGCGCCCTTGCCCGACTTGAAGCTGGCCAACCGCGAGCTGGGAACCGTCGAGGGCATCGGCCAGGATGGGCGGATGAGCTTGAAGATGGACGGAGGCCGCGAGGTAGAACTCGATTCGGTGAAGAATCCGCACCTTGACCACGGCTACGCCGTGACGAGTCACAGCAGCCAGGGGCAGACCGCCGACCGGGTACTGATCCACGCCGATACCGAGCTGGGAGCGAAAGACCTGCTCAACAACCGCATGGCCTACGTTGCCGTTTCGCGCGGCGCATACGACGCGCAAATCTTTACCAATGACCGCGAGAAGCTGGGCGCGGCGCTGGGGCATGATGTATCGCACAGCAGCGCCCATGCGCCGGAGATGAAGCCAGAACAGAAGCAGGAGCAGGCCGTCACGCCGCAGCGGGAGATCGCGCCAGAGCAGGCGCAAGGAGAAGATTTTGGCTTGGGCCTCTAGTGAAAAGGTTTGGGTTTAGAACCCCTTGCTGTGGTCGTGCCTGAAGTGCCAGTAACGGGGGCTGTTCAGTTGCTCCCCGGACCCCAGTTGGCTAGTCGGCATACTCGAAATCAGGGTCGATGCTCGGCATGAAGCGTCCCACGTTGTTCTCATAGCGGCGACACACGGCGATGTTGCGGACAATACCGAGGCCATCGGTATACTGTGCGTGTCCCCAAAAATAGAGGCGATTTGTATTCTGGTAGCCTTGCGTAAGCCCATCTGGACCGATAAGTCGTAAGATTTCCTTCAATTGCTGATTCAATTCAATAGACATGGTTCTTTTCTGTCCAGGCTCCAACGATAAAGGGACGCTTGATTTTTCCTCGACAGCAAAGTCAGGAATGTCGTCTTCGATCCGGTTGCTTGTGAAATTATGTCGCTTAATAAGTGCCGTACTCTGTCCAACATTCACCACATCGAAGTCGATTCTCCAAGGATCAGCGTCGGGGACTCCAATGGTCGAAATTATTGTTCCTCTGTGAATCGATATGTGGCGAACGATGAGCCTCGGTCGCATAGTGGACAAGAGTGTTCGGTTGGCAATGTCAGCCGATCTTGCCGTCTCGTAAGACTGCCAGCCAATCACGATAAGAGTCGCGATGATGGCCCAGCCGGTGATTCCCTCTGGCCAAGACAAGAGCATGTGCCAACAAGGTCCGCTTGCTGCGGTATTTTGCTGCCTCCAGGTCACGAAGACGATTGAGCATACAACAATCAGAAATACCCCAGTTACTATCAGGATTTTCTTCATGCGCTTTCCTCACTTTTTTGTGAGATGCTCCCTACTTGAGCTTGTCCAGTTTGTCCAAATCGCTATTCAGCTTAGAAATGCATGTTTTCAGTTCATCGACCTTGCTTTGCGACAGGAATTCTTGGCAGCGATTGCCATCAGAATTTGCACTATTCAGCGCAGTTCGAACATTCGAGCGTAATGATTGCCCAGAAGATGCAAGTTGCCTGCTGAGGTTGTTCCAGAAATCATTTGTGGAAGAGAGCCGCGCGACCGCATCATCAAAATCAGGTCTAAGAGCTGAAATCTGATTGTCTAGTGCAGTTTGTTCAGCCTGTGCTTGTGCCAGGGCTTTTGCTTGTTCCTTCGCTTGAGATTCTGCCTGTGCCCGCGCCTTTTGCTGCTCCTTAAGAAGAGCCTTCTGCTCGGCGGCAGATTTCTGCTTTGCCGTTTGATCTTGTACTGCCTTCTGTCGCAATCGTTCGGTCTTTGCAGCCATTTTCACATGAGCTACATCTCTTGCGCGGGTAACAAATGGTGCGACGCAATCTGGAACGCCTTCTTGTGTCATGCCCAAGAAAGAAGACTTGCGCTTGCAGGTTTCAATCGCTTTTACTGCTCCCGATTCGACATCGATGAGCCGAACTCTAGCCGTGGTTGGCTCTGCGGAATCAATTACGACCAGGAAGTCAAGCCTGCCAAGAAGTCCCCTCAACGCACCGCTCGACGCGCTAAATGAGGAATTTTCAGAGAGGTGCAACTCTTGAAAGATGGCATCAGTGTTCATTCTGTCGAGGTAATCAACATCGCCGCGATTAACGAATTCTTTGGCTAATTGTGACTCAAGGGTATTCAAGTATTCATTGAGAGCTTTGAGGTCCTTGATGTCTCGTTCATTCGTGGCAATCCCGGAATACTTGGTTACGGAACCAACGGAGACGGTCACTTGCTGTGCGCTGGCTAGAGAGCAAAACAAAGCGAGGATAAGGAGTGTTGCAAATTTTCGCATGATTGGTCTCATTCATCCTATTGGTTTGGAACGGGCGCAAACTCATCGCCAGCCTGTGGAACTCCATCCCCGTCACACTTGCCGGACGAGATTGTGTCTTCTACTACGGTGATGGTGAGAACACATTGCTTCTTCTTGCGGATGATAGCTTGTCCTGTGTCTGGGTCTTTCATGCCTGTGTCTGTGGGCCGAACAACACTGAATTTATCGCCCACCTTGATGCCAGCTTTCTGGCCCTTGTTGACAACAATCATCCCGTCCTCAATGCCTACAAACTTTGGTGGGGCCGGGGCCGCCTGCATTCCAATGGTGCTTGTAGAAATCTTTGCAGACAGTTGGGTAGCAATATCATGGACTGCCAAATCAACTAGCTTTGGAAGGGAAGTTTGGTTGTTCTGAGCTTTCGAACTGCCTGGTATTGAGAATCCACGTACCATTGCACCGGAGGTGTTGCTGGATTGCCCGAGAACCGCCTTTTGTTCGCTACTGACGGAAGGTGCCAGTATTATTGTTCCCGTCTCTACTTGTATGACCCTAGCAGTGCCACGTAGCGATACTACCCCATTCTGCACGACCTTTGAGCCAAGCATAGATGTTTGATTTTCGGTAGTGACGTTGGCGGAGAAAGCGTCGATCTGACCGAGAATGAGTATGTCTGCGTTGGCCAATTTGCCAAGCTTGGCTGCCCCGTCGGCGCTAAAGCGGTCCCCGTACCCCTGCGTCTGCTCAGCAAGAATCTTTCTGAGATATTCCCTGTCAATGATCTCGAAGGACCCAGTTCCTGCAAGGGCTGAAATTAGCTCATCGGTGACGCGCTGCCCGATTCCCATAGACTGTGTTTGAACGCTTCGATCATCGAAGCTGAGGATTGCGATTCGTTTACGGGCTTGAGCGTTGGAGAAAACACCGGAGAACGCAACCAACGCCAACAGAAGGGCAACACGAACGGCGCGAACAAAACGACTACACGTACGATGATCTTCCACGTCTTCCTCCAAGTTTCACTGCAAATGGAAACACTGACAATATAAATGGTATGCCCTGCCCCGCGCTTGTCGCGGAGGGTAGCAGACTCGCCTTGCATAAATCTGGAATCACCGTTTAGGTGCTGTACATGGCGCGGGCGCTGTCTGGACCGCCATTGCCGTTCATCTACGCGGGCTTTGGGCCACAAGGGGTAAGTGTTGACCCACGGCCACCGCCCCGTGTTTTCAAGGGCTTGCATGGGTCAAATGTCAAGGCCATAATTAAACCATGAAATACGGCTACGCCCGTGTATCGACTGACGACCAGAGTACAGCCTTGCAGCTCGCGGCCTTGAAGCGGGCCGGATGCAAGACGTTTTTCAAGGACCAGGGCTTGTCAGGAGCCACGACCAAGCGCCCTGCCCTGCTCCGTTGCCTCAAGGCATTAGAGGACGGCGACACGCTCATTGTCTGGAAACTTGACCGCCTGGGCCGCAGCTTGCGCGACCTGATCGCCATGCTCGACGACCTCAAGGAGCGCGGCGTCAAATTCCGTTCCCTCACCGAGCAGATCGACACCGAGACGCCGACAGGCCGGGCCATGTGGCAGATGATTGGCGTACTGGCGGAGCTGGAGCGCAGCCTCATCAGCGAACGGACCCGCGCCGGAGTGAAGGCCGCGCAGCGCCGGGGAGTGAAATTCGGTCGTAAGCCGAAATTGACCCCGCAGCAGATCGCCCACGCCCGCAAGCTGATCGACCAGGGCGAGGACCGGCAGAAAGTGGCCGACCTTTTCAAAGTCGGGCGGAAGACCCTATACCGGGCGCTTGCATTGTGATCTGAGGCGGGAAGCAAAAGGGGATACCTACCCCACGGAACACATCGAGAAAACGCGCCTACGGGCATCCTGGCGCAAGATTTTCTTGTGTTTTTGGGCGATTTTCGGTTCAGAGGCTTGTTTGCACACATTGCTGTGATCGCCGCTTCCCTGCCCCTGCTTGCCCACCCTTAGCCACGGATGGTTATTTCGATTGCTTCCGGGGGGACGTTGAACGTCAGCGCCAACCCCTTCTTTGCCTCAGCCATCGTGAGCGGCCCGACAGTCGGTTTTGAATTAGCGACCGAAGGAGTTGCAGCGACCGGCGCGGGCGCGTTGTCCGGCTCCGGCATCCGCTCCCATTTCAGCTTTGAAAAATCTATGTTCAGATCATCGGCTGACCTGTACTTTACGGGGTTGCGATCACCTGTCCAAATGTCAGGGATATCCACCCGCGCAAATTCGCTGAACTCAATCAGGAACCGATTTTCCGGGGCTTCGTCATTTTCCGGCGTGGGCTTGCAAGGTACTACGTCGCTAATCTTCCCGACGAGAAAGGCCGTATGGTGCGCTTCCGTCCCTTCTGTCCAATCACCTTGATCCCATTTAGCGTGGGCGTTGCGAGTGCAGACCGCATAAGTGCAGCGCCGCGCATGATTTCGGTCGAGCCGCCAAGCCGACGTGCCACCCTCACTCAGGATTCGGTCAATGCTCTTGGCGGTAAAAACAACTGCGATTTCTTTCGACATATCAACCTCCCTTGGTTGCGATATAAATACATTATCATTACTAGAGTGTCATTGCAATTATTTATATTGAATTTATCGAATCTATTTATATAGCCTAGTCGGACCCCCTTCCCTGCCCCGTGTCCCGCGTGGTTCCGGCCCAGGAAACGCCCCTGCAATCATGCTTGCGAGATCGTGCCGACTCATCGTATATTCGTATCAGGTTGTAGTCCTATAGCCCTTTAGCCGTAGAGGGAGCCATCATGCACGTTTTAGCGATCATTGGGCAAAAAGGCGGAAACGGGAAGACCACAACGGCGCTAGGGATAGCCGTAGAAGCGGTTTTGGCTGGCCGTTCTGTTGCCGTGATCGACCTTGACCCGCAGACGACCGCCGCGAATTGGAGCGACCGGCGAGGCCAGGAAGCGCCCGCCGTTGTCTCCTGTCAGGTTTCCCGATTGGGCCAGGTGCTCGAAGCCGCCGCCAAGGGAGGCGCAAACTTTGCCATCATCGACACTCCCGGCAAGAGTACGGACGCACTGATAGCCGCCGCCAAAGCCGCCGACTTCGTTTTGATGCCCATTCAGCCGCAGCTATACGACATTGAAACGCTTGGGAGCCTCAAGGACGTGTTGACGCTGGCCGGGAATCCACCCTCCGCCGTGTTGGTCAATCGTGCGCCAGTACAGGGAAAACGCCACGTAGAAACCCAAGAGGCCGCGACCGAGCAGGGCTTTGCCGTTTGCCCGGTCGTGATCTTTGCCCGCGCCGCTCATGGCGACGCCGGGAATATCGGCCAGAGCGCCGCCGAGTTTGAGCCGAAGGGGAAGGCCGCACAGGAAATGAGCGACCTATACTCCTATATCGCTATAGCCCTAAAGGGGGGACAACATGAAGAAAAGCGCATTAACCGCAGGGCTTAGAGCCGCAGCAGGGCATCAACCGCAACAGGCCACGGCCACGGCAGCGCCCTCAGCTACGAAAGCGAAGACCCCACCGGCGACAGTCTTAATCGGCGGGCACTATTCGCCGGAAGTCCGCCGAGCCTTGTTGCTTGTCCAGGCCGAGCCAAAGAACACCGGCAGAAACCTGAAACAACTGTTGGGCGAGGCGATCAACGATCTTTGTGCAAAGTACGGCAAGCCGCAGCCCTACAGCGGTGAGGTATAGGAATATAGCGATACATCACTATATTGATATATTGATATATTGATATAGTGATATAGTGCTATATCAATATAGTGATGTATCGCGGGGAGTATGGGCGCATGGTGAAAAGCAGGGCAGGGAAGCGCGGCGAGGAAGGGCTTGTCCAGGCGGGAGAAATCCCCCTTGCAAAAACCCTTGCCAAGAAATTCAAGCCCCCCACTCGCGCACAGATTGAACTTGTTGACGCCGCGTTAGCCATCCAATCGGAGCCGGACGCCGCCGAACGCGCCTTTATCGCTCGTCAGCTTGTCCTTTGCACTCTTCCACACAGCGACCCCGGCGACAGTTCTCCACGATGGATTCGGCGCACTGGCAATAGCGCCCTGCTCATTCAGCCCGGCTGGGATGGTGACAAAGACCAATCCATCGGCTACCCGTATGGAACCATCCCCCGGCTGCTTTTGTTTTGGGCCATTACCGAAGCAGTGCGGACGAAAAGCCGCCGTCTTATTTTGGGTCGTAGCCTCAATGAGTTTGTCCGCGCCGTTGGCCTCAACCCAAACACCGGGGGAGGGAAGCGCAGCGACAGCAAACGCCTGAAAGACCAAATGCGCCGCTTGTTTCGGTGTCACATCAGTTTCCAGGCAACGGGAAATGATCCATCGGGCGCACCGGGCGAGGCATGGCGCGATATGGCTGTAGCGCCAGAGGGCGAACTGTGGTGGCATCCTCATCCCGACCAGTCAGCACTTTGGGAAAGCTGGATTCAGCTAGGCGAGAAGTTTTTTAGTGCGGTGATTGCTTCGCCTGTTCCCGTCGATATGCGGGCGCTCCGGGCCTTGAAGCGTTCGCCCTTGGCCCTCGATCTCTACGCGCTGATCTCTTACCGCGCTTTCGTCATTGTGCAAAAGAACCTGCCCCCGCAATTCATTTCCTGGGAGCAGTTGCGCAGCCAGCTTGGCACCGACTACGGCGACCTCAAGGACTTCAAAAAGGAAGCCAACGCCGCGCTCCGTAAGATTGCGACGGTGTACCCCGGCCTCATCATCACGAAGGCCAAGGGGGGCTTTGCCATTCATGCCAGCCGCCTTGCTATACCTCAGAAAATACAGTGAACGGCAGGGCTAAAAGGGTACGGTGAAACGCCCCCCTCTGTTGAAAACCCTATGGATTCTGAAAGTTTTCCACGGTGAAACGCCCCCCCTGTATACGGTGAAACACCCCCCTTTTTTGCTGTTTTTATACGGTGAAACGCCCCCCCTTCTAAATAGTTAAGATAAATAGCTTTTTTAGTAGTTGCTCACCCCGAAACTGTGGAGAACTCCGAAGCATCCCCGCTGCTCCGCTTCGCTACGCAGAAAGCGGAGCGCCCTTTGGGCGGACCTGCTGCGCATACATTGGAGGGCGCTGCGCCCCTCCAAACCACCCAGCAACAAAAAGGAGCGCCTCTACGAGGCGGTCAGCGAGCCTTCGCTCGCATTCAGCGGGAGGGCGCTAGCGCCCCTCCCGCACCCACCCCGCGCAAGTACAAAAACAAAAACCTTGCTGTGGA
>Ga0364860_10882_pt1 | contig 13792 bp, 11 predicted proteins | sample ExccelAu500001D4_FD_206916 | JGI IMG/M metagenome (GOLD analysis project Ga0364860, IMG submission 206916) | Enriched cells from Trout Bog Lake Hypolimnion, Wisconsin, USA - BchlTB.Aug20.5000.01 .D4 | ecosystem: Environmental > Aquatic > Freshwater > Lake > Hypolimnion/Profundal zone | place: USA... | reverse complement strand
GATGGTGGAGGCGATTCTGAAGGACAAGAAGAAGATTCTGCCGTGCGCGGCCTACTTGCAGGGCGAGTACGGAATCTCGGGTCTCTACATCGGGGTGCCGTGCAAGCTGGGAGCGGGCGGGCTGGAGCAGATCATCGAGATCAAGCTGACGGCGGAGGAGCAGGCCGCATTGCAGAAGAGCGCGGATTCGGTGAAGGAGCTTTGCACGGTGATTGGGGTGGCGTAGGGGGAGGCGACAGTTCCGCATCGAAACCGGGTAAAGAGTATGCCACCGTTCACGCAGGTGCCGATAGTGATTCAGTTTCGCGGACTTTTGCGCTCCCTTAATTGCAAAGCAATCAAGGGAGCGCAGTCCATTTAATGGGATGCTTTACGGCACGGCTGAAGCCGTGCCGTTCCGATCAAACTGCACGGGCAGTGATGTTGCGCCCAAAATGACGGCTTCGGTGGGCTGCAGTCAGAATGACGGCACAGATGTGATGCTGCGCACAGGCTGCAGGGTGCGCGCGGAGGTGTGATGCGCAGCACACAAGGCGTTTGGAGTGAGGGGTATACTTCGGGGTAAAGTCGATTATGCCCTTGGAGGCGCTTGCCGATCCTTGCCAGTGCTCGTCCAGGGATGATGATGTTCTTTGCACGTTTGACACAATCACGAAGAGAGAAAGAAGCTGCAATGTCCTCCAGTTCGACAGGCCAATCAAGCAATAGAGTTCAGAATTCAGTGTTAGCGCAGCGCGTGATGAGTGGGGAAGAGGCAGCCGCGCTGATCCAGCCCGGGGCACAGATAGGGATGAGCGGGTTTACCGGGTCGGGATACCCGAAGGCGGTGCCGATGGCACTGGCGCGACGCATCACGGATGCGCATCTGCGGGGACAACCATTCAAGGTAAACGTGTTTACCGGGGCCTCGACCGGCCCCGAGCTGGACGGTGCGCTGGCCATGGTGGGCGGGATGCAAATGCGGCTGCCGTACCAATCGGACCCGATCACACGCAAGCTGATCAACGCAGGAGAGATGCAGTACACGGACCTGCATCTGAGCCAGGTGGGGCAGATTGTGGAATATGGATTTCTGGGCAAGCTGGACCTGGCGCTGATTGAGGTGACGGCGATCCTGGAGGACGGGCGGGTGATACCCAGTACGTCGGTGGGCAACAACCAGACATGGATCGAGTGCGCGGAGAAGGTGATTCTGGAGGTGAACTCGGCGCAGCCGCTGGCGCTGGAGGGGATGCACGACCTGTACTACGGGCTGGGAAGGCCGCCGCACCGGGACCCGATCCCGCTGACCTCGGTGTGCCAGCGGATCGGCGAGCCGTATTTGAAGATCCCACCGGAGAAGGTGATTGCCGTAGTGCTAACTGACTCAGCGGACCGCTCCAGCCCATTCAAGGCGCCGGATGCGGGTTCGAAAAAGATCGCGGCACACATCATGAATTTTCTGGACAATGAGGTGAAGAAGGGACGGCTTCCGGCCTCGCTGCTGCCGCTGCAATCGGGCGTGGGCAACATCGCCAACGCCGTGCTGTACGGCCTGCAGGAGGGGCCGTTTAATGACCTGACCGCGTATACGGAGGTGATCCAGGATGGTCTGGTGAGCCTGCTGCGGTCGGGCAAGATGACCTGCGCATCGGCCACGGCCTTCTCGCTGAGCCCCGAGGGTACGGCGGACTTTATTCCGAAGATCGGCGAGTTCCGCGACCGGATTGTGCTGCGCTCGCAGGAGATCTCGAACCACCCGGGAATCATCCGGCGGCTGGGCGTGATTGCCATGAACGGCATCATCGAGGCGGACATCTACGGCAACGTGAACTCGACGCACATCATGGGGTCGAGCATCATGAACGGAATCGGCGGCTCGGGCGACTTTGCGCGCAACGGGTTTATGTCGATCTTCATGGCCCCGTCGACGGCGCAGAAGGGAACGATCTCGACGATTGTTCCCATGGTGTCGCATGTGGACCATACGGAGCATGATGTTTCGGTGGTGGTGACGGAGCAGGGACTGGCCGACCTGCGCGGACTGTCGCCGACGCAACGGGCAGGATTGGTGATTGAGAAATGCGCGCATCCGGACTTCCGTCCGGCGTTGCAGGATTACTACAACCGCGCGTCACGGCTGTCGAACGGCAAGCATACCCCGCATTTGTTGTCGGAGAGCCTGAGTTGGCACAGCCGGTATCTGCGCACCGGGCACATGCTGCCGCAAGCGGATTAGAGCGAAGGTCAATGCAATAGGAATGGGCCTCTCCAGTGCGGAGAGGCCCTCTGCTTTTGCGATCGATTACGGCACGACTGCGCGAAGAGGTCGCGACACGACCCATGGCGGATGGATGCTATGGCTGGAGCGAGAGCACGACCTTGCCGAAGTGGCTGCCGCTTTGCAGATAGGCGAGGGCTTCGCGGGCCTGGGTGAGCGGGAAGACGCGGTCGATGACGGGGTGTATGCGGTTGATTTCGATGGCTGCCTTCAGGCGGGTATACATGCCGCTGCTGCCGACGTAGACGCCGTCCAGGTGGATGGACTTGGAGAGGATGGGGAGCACGTCAACGCCTTTGCCGGGTTTGGAGAGGACGCCGATGAGGTAGATGTGGCCGCCGGGGGTGACGGCTTTGAGTGAGCGGGGGAGGGTGCCGGCGCCACCGACCTCGACGACATGGTCGACGCCGCGCTTGTCGGTGAGGCGGTGGACTTCCTCCTCCCAATCGGGCGTGGTGCGGTAGTTGATGGTCTCGTCGGCGCCGAGTTCGCGGCCACGGACGAGCTTGGCGTCGGACGAGCTGGTGAGGATGACGCGCGCTCCATGAGCTTTCGCGATCTGCAGCGCGAAGAGCGAGACGCCGCCGGTGCCGAGGATGAGGACGGTTTGGCCGGCGCTGAGCCGGCCCTTTTCGACGAGCGCGTTCCATGCGGTGAGGGCGGCGCAGGGGAGGGTCGCGGCCTCTTCGAGCGAGAGGCCCGCGGGCGCGAGGATGAGGCCGCCTTCGGGGAAGAGATGCGCGGTGGAGAAGACGCCGTCGATGGCGCCGCCGAGCGCGGACTTTCCAGTGGCGGGCTGGATTTCGCCGTCGTGCCAGTCCTGAAAGAAGAGGCTGGTAACGCGGTCGCCGACCTTGAAGCGGGTGACGTGGCTGCCGATGGCGGCGACTACGCCGGCTGCGTCGGAGCCGGGGATGCGCGGCAGCTCCATGCGAGGGTTGTAGGCACCGAGAACAACCATGAGGTCGCGGTAGTTGAGCGATGCGGCGTGTAGCTCGACGAGGACTTCGTTGGGGCCGGGTGCGGGGAACTCGATTTGTTCGACCGAGAGGTTGTCGAGGCCGAAGGCGTTGAGACGGAGAGCGGTGGCGGTCATGTGGCTCCTTCTTATAACGACACCGATGAGATGCGGGAGCAATGGAGAGGGGGGCGTATTACCGCAGAGAAAGCGCCCCCACCCTGCCGTGCGATCGAGCTGCACGGCGAGGCGGGGGCACTTGGATCTGCGGGTGACTAGGCCTTGACGACGGCACCGTCGACGACCTTGACGGGATCGAGGAAGGGCATGGAGGCACGGAGCTGCGCGCCGATGACTTCGATGGGCTGAAGGGCTTCGGCGGCGCGGATGCGGGTGAACTCCTTGCGGCCACTCTCGTTCTCGGCGATGAAGCGCTTGGCGAAGCTGCCGTCCTGGATATCGTCGAGCAGCTTGCGCATGGCGGCCTTGGTGTCGGCGGTGATGACGCGCGGGCCGGCGACGTAGTCTCCCCACTCGGCGGTGTCGGAGATGGAGTGGCGCATGTAGGCGAGGCCACCGCGATAGATGAGGTCGACGATGAGCTTGAGCTCGTGGCAGACCTCGAAGTAGGCGAGCTCGGGCTGGTAGCCGGCCTCGCACAGGACCTCGAAGCCGGTCTTGATGAGGGCGGAGATGCCGCCGCAGAGGACGGCCTGCTCGCCGAAGAGATCGGTCTCGGTCTCCTCGGTGAAGGTGGTCTGCAGGACTCCGGCGCGGGTGGCTCCGATGCCCTTGGCGTAGCTCAGTGCGAGGGCGAGCGCGTGGCCGCTGGCATCCTGTTCCACGCCGACCAGAGCGGGAACGCCGCCGCCTTCGGTGAAGACCTCGCGGACGCGATGGCCGGGGGCCTTGGGCGCGACCAGCGAGACATCGACGGTGGGGGGCGGGGTGATGGTGCGGAAGCGGATGTTGAAGCCGTGCGCGAACATGAGGGTGACGGTGGGCTTCATGTTGGGCGCGATCTCGGCGTGGTAGACCTTGGCGGCGGTCTGGTCGGGCGTGAGGTTCATGATGACATCCGCCCACTTGCTGACGTTGGCCACGGTGTCGACGACCAGGCCTGCGGCGCGCGCGCGGGCTGCGTTGGGCGAATCGGGGCGCAGGCCGACGCGGACATCGACGCCGGAGTCCTTGAGGTTGAGAGCGTGGGCGTGGCCCTGCGAGCCGTAGCCGATGATGGCTACTTTTTTCGCCTGGATGAGAGAAAGGTCTGCGTCTGCGTCGTGATATGCCTTAGCCATGATGAGTGATTTTCCTTTGCTGTAATGGTAGCAAGTTGTGAAGACAGCGCGATTGCGGCCTAGTCTTCGTCGGGGAGGTTGGGGAACTCGGAGGGGATGATCTCGGCGGCGGTGGGTTTTGGTTTGGGCCCAGGGCCGGGCTTGGGTTTGGAGGCGATGCCGTTGGCCTGGCCGAGGGCCTGCAGGACGCGGCTGGTGTGCTTGCCGCGGCGCATGGCCATGCGGCCGGTACGGGAGACTTCGAGGATGGTGTAACCGGACTCGCGCAGGACCTGGATGAGGCCTTCGATCTTGCTGGTGCCGCCGGTCATCTCCAGCATGATGGACTCGGGGGCGAGATCGACGACGCGGGCGCGGAAGACGTTGGCCAGCTCGAAGACGTGCGAGCGGGAGTGGAGGCCGCTGGGGGCATCTTTCCGATGGTCGCCGACGCTGGGCCCGGCGGCGACCTTGATGAGGCATAGCTCGCGGATGACGGCCTCGCTGCGACCGACCTCGTCGATGTCAACGGTGATTTCCAATTTATAGAGGCTGGCGCGGATGCGGTCGGCGGCCGTCTCGGGTGCCTCGCAGACGATGGTCATGCGCGAGGTGTCGGGTTGCTCGCTCTCGCCCACCGTGAGCGAGACGATGTTGATGCTGAGACGGCGGAAGAGCGAGGCGACGCGAGTGAGGACGCCGGGTTTGTCTTGAACGAGGGCTACGAAGGTGTGGAGCATGATGGGCCTTTCTAAACGAGACAGCGAGTTACGTGAGTGAGGGCGGCGGGTTGAGAAGCACGGTTATTCGGCCTCGGAGGTTTCGATGAGGGGGTCGGCGGCGGGACGGCGGACCATCTCGTGGAGGGCGGAGCCGGGCGCGATCATCGGATAGACGCCGTCTTCCTTTTCGACCTGGAAGTTGATGAGGAAGGGATGGCCGCTGGTGCGCGCGCGGGTGACGGTGGGGATGACATCCGACCGTTTTGCGACGTGCGTGCCGGCGATGCCGTGGGCGGCGGCAAGCAGCACAAAATCAGGAGACAAGATCGGTGTGCACTCGTAGTTCTTGTCGTAGAATATCTCCTGCCACTGGCGGACCATGCCGAGGAAGCCGTTGTTGATGACGGCGATATTGATGGAGATGTGCTCCTGTTGGATGGTGGAGAGCTCGGCGGCGGTCATCTGGAAGCCGCCGTCGCCGGCGATGACCCAGACATCTTTTTCGGGGCAGGCGAACTTGGCTCCGATGGCTGCGGGCAGCGCGAAGCCCATGGTGCCGAGGCCGCCGGAGGTGATGAGGGTGCGCGGCGTGTCGTGGCGGAAGTACTGCGCCTCCCACATCTGGTGCTGGCCCACGTCGGTGACGATGATGGTTTGCGCGAGACGGCCCGAGGCCTTGGCTTCGCTCCAGATGTCGTGGATGACGTGCGCGGCGTAGAGGTGGCCGTTGTCGGGCAGGTTGATGATGTCGCGCACGCTGGCGTCGCCCTTCATGGCGGCGATCTCGCGGAGCCATTCGGTGGGAACCCACCCATCGCGATAAGACTGCGATGAATGGGGCACCCGATCTAGTGGCGGGACAAGTGGGAGGAGTTTGTCGAGGACCTTGCCGAGGTCGCCGATGAGGGCCACGTCGGCACGGACGTTCTTGTCGATCTCGGCGGGATCGATCTCGACGTGGATCTTTTTGGCGTGCGGTGCGTAGGTGGCCAGCGTGCCGGTGACGCGGTCGTCAAACCTCATGCCGAAGGCGAGCAGCAGGTCGGACTGCTGGATGGCGTTGTTCACCCACGACTCGCCGTGCATGCCCATCATGCCGAGGGCGAGTGGATGGCCGGTGGGGAAGGCCCCAAGGCCGAGCAGCGTACTGGCGACGGGAATATGGCGACGCTCGGCGAAGGCGAGGAGCTGGGATTCGGCCTCGGAGATGAGGACGCCGTGGCCGGCGAGGATGACCGGGCGCTTGGCCGCGGAGATGAGTTCGATGGCCTGCTCGATGGAATTGGTCTCCGCGCGCAGCATGGGATGCGGACGATGCGGCGCGGGCGCGGCGGCGGCGAAGTCGAAGGGAGCGGAGGCCTGCTGCGCGTCCTTGGTGATGTCGACCAGCACCGGGCCGGGGCGGCCGGCGACGGCGATCTGGAAGGCCTTGCGGATGGTGGGCGCGATGTCTTCCACGCGCGAGACCAGGAAGTTGTGCTTGGTGATGGGCAGCGTGATGCCGGTGATGTCGATCTCCTGGAAGGCGTCGGAGCCGAGCAGCTTGGACGAGACCTGGCCGGTGATGCAGACGATGGGCACGGAGTCCAGCATGGCCGTGGCGATGCCGGTGACGAGGTTCGTCGCGCCGGGGCCGCTGGTGGCGACGGCGACGCCGACGCGGCCGGATGCCCGCGCGTATCCGTCGGCCATGTGGGCCGCGCCCTGCTCGTGGCGGACGAGGACGTGGTGGATGGGGAACTTGCGTAGCGCGTCGTAGACGGGCAGGATGGCTCCGCCGGGATAGCCGAAGACGGTGGATACGCCCTCGCCGGCCAGGGTCGCCCAGACGATCTCTGCTCCGGTGAGGGTGGGGATGTTTTTGCTCTGTGATTTGTTTGCCATCGTGGACTCCTTATGCTGCTGCGCTGAATTGAAATTGTTAGGCATTTGCAGGCCTCGGGGTTAACCAAAATTCTTTGTCGTGCGTGGACTCGAAGGCGTCTAACTCGGCGGCGTGGCGCAGGGTGAGGCCGATGTCGTCGAGGCCATTGAGCAGGCAATACTTGCGGAATGGATCGATGTCGAAGTGGGCGCTGAAGCCTTGCTCGTCGGTGACGGTCTGGGCTTCGAGGTTGATGGTGATGCGGTGTGCGGGGTTCCGCGTGCTGCGCGCGGTGAGGAGTTCGACATCGGCCTCGGGCAGGCGGACTAAGACCATGCCGTTCTTGCCGGCGTTGGAGAAGAAGATGTCGGCGAAACTGGGCGCGATGACGGCGAGGAAGCCGTAGTCCGTCAGCGCCCACGCCGCGTGCTCGCGCGAGCTGCCGCAGCCGAAGTTCTTGCTGGCGATCAGAATCTGCGCGCCGGAGTAACGCGCGTCGTTGAGGATGAAGCTGGGCTCGGGCTGGCCGTCCTGCGCGCCTTCGTGCTGGTAGCGCCAGTCGAAGAAGAGGAAGTCGCCGTAGCCGGTGCGCTCGATGCGCTTGAGGAACTGCTTGGGGATGATCTGGTCCGTGTCCACGTTGGGACGGGGCAGCGGCACCGCGGCGGAGGTGAGGGTGTTGATGGCGATCATTATTTTGCCTCCTTGAACTTCCAGGTGCGGATGTCGGTGAAGTGGCCGGCGATGGCGGCGGCGGCGGCCATCTGCGGGCTGACGAGATGGGTGCGGCCGGCGCGGCCCTGACGGCCTTCGAAGTTGCGGTTGGAGGTTGAGGCGCAACGCTCGCCGGGCTGGAGGATGTCGGGGTTCATGGCGAGGCACATGGAGCAGCCGGGCTCGCGCCAGGCAAATCCCGCATCTTTAAAGATGCGGTCAAGGCCTTCGGATTCTGCTTGCGCCTTGACGGCCTGAGAGCCGGGGACGACCATGGCGCGGACGGTGGTGGCGACGCGATGGCCGCGCACCACGGCGGAGGCGGCGCGCAGGTCTTCGATGCGGCCGTTGGTGCAGGAGCCGATGAAGACGCAGTCGATGGGGATCTGCTCGATGGGCTGGCCGGGAGTGAGGGCCATGTACTCGAGCGCGCGGTCGAAGGCCTTGCGGTCGGCCTCGCTGGCGTTGGGATCGGGCAGCGGCACGGTGGACTTGACGCCGGTGACCATGCCGGGAGATGTGCCCCAGGAGACGGTGGGGGTGATGTCTGCGGCGTTGAGGGTGAGCTCGCGGTCGAAGGTTGCGCCGGGGTCGGTGGCGAGGGAAGACCAGTGGGCGACGGCTTCCTGCCACGCGGCTCCGGCAGGCGAGAAGCGGCGGCCCTTGAGATAGCTGAAGGCGGTGTCGTCGGGGGCGATCATGCCGGCGCGTGCACCGGCCTCGATGCTCATGTTGCAGATGGTCATGCGGCCTTCCATGGAGAGGGCGCGGATGGCGGAGCCGGCGTACTCGACGACGTAGCCGGTGGCTCCGGCGGTGCCGATGTGGCCGATGATGTGCAGGACGATGTCCTTGGCGGTGACGCCGGTGGCGAGCGCGCCCTCGACGTTGATGCGGAAGGTCTGCGGCTTCGATTGCGGCAGCGTCTGCGTGGCGAGGACGTGCTCAACCTCGGAGGTACCGATTCCAAACGCCAGCGCGCCGAACGCTCCGTGGGTGCTGGTGTGCGAGTCGCCGCAGACGATGGTCATACCGGGCTTGGTGAGGCCGAGTTCGGGGCCGATGATGTGAACGATGCCCTGCGAGGGGGACTGCACGTCGAAGAGCTCGATGCCGAATTCGACGCAGTTCTTGCGCAGGGCTTCAACCTGGCGCGAGGAGGTCTGATCGACAATATTGAGACGGTCGGCGATGGAGGTGGTGGGGACGTTGTGGTCGACGGTGGCAACGGTGCGGTCGGGACGACGGACCTTGCGGCCTGCGAGACGGAGGCCGTCGAATGCCTGCGGGCTGGTTACCTCGTGGACGAGCTGGAGATCGATGTAGAGGATCGCGGGCTCGCCTGCTGGTTCGGCGACAAGGTGCTGCTGCCAGACTTTTTCGAAGAGAGTGCGGGGCGTGTTATTCATAGTTTGACTCATGGCTTTACTTTCGGCTCAGAGAGTGCGGGGGGCGGAGCGACGCCGAGGGTTGAAGGCGCGACCTCGTGGGGCGTTCCGTCGGGATCGACCAGGATGGCGTGTGTGATGTTCTGCACGATGCCGGAACCGGCGAGCGGCTGGGCCGTCCAGCGGGCGATGGCCTTCATCAGCGCGGCGGGTAGGTGCTGCGGGCTGTTTGTGGCGACGGTGAGCGGCTGATTGGGGAAGACCCACAGGGTGTACTCGGCGGCGGGATCGGAGGTGGGTTTGTCCGCCTTGATCCAGTCGATGGCGCTGAAGACGACGAGGTGATGGGTTCCGTTGAGATCGATCCAGAGCAGGCCGCGCGACGGACAGAAGTGGACGACGCAGCCGGAGATGGCGATGTAGCGGTTCTCGTCGGCGAGGACTTTGTCGGGGACGGTGAGGTGGTCGAGCGCGGTGCTCGCGAGCGAGCGATAGTGGCCGGCGACGGGCGTTCCCCAGAAGGTCTGTGGCGTCGTGAGGAACTGATCGAGGAAGGGGCGGAAGCGGTCGTCCTGGAGGAGGGCGTTCTCGCGGCCATCCTTGTTGTTGTCGTCGGGCGTGTACTGCCAGATCCACTCAACGTTTTCGGGCGCGGGCTTCTGCTTCTTGACAGGCTGCGCCGGGGCAAGCGTGGTCACGAGCAGGAAAGCGGCGGCGAGTTGGAGGAGGCGGCGCATTATCTAAAAGCAGGTCCCCTTTGGGGATGACAATTTATACGGCATGCATGGACTGGCGCTGGTCGATGGACTGAGCAAGCGCCTGGTGAACGAGCTTGCCCATCTCGGATGTCGAAACTAAGTGCTGACCCGCTGCATTGCCGCGGGCGATGTCCGCGGTGCGATGTCCGGCGGCGAGGACGGTGCGGACGGCGGACTCGATGGCGGCGGCGTCCTGCTCTAAATTTGCAGAGTGGCGCAGGACCATGGCGGCGGTCAGGATTGCGCCAAGTGGATTCGCCTTGCCGGTGCCTGCAATGTCGGGCGCGGAGCCGTGGACGGGTTCGTAGAGGTTGACCGTTCCGCCGATGGTGGCCGACGGCAACATGCCCAGCGAGCCGGTGATGATGGAGGCCTCGTCGGAGAGGATGTCGCCGAAGAGGTTCTCGGTCAGCACGACATCGAAGTTGCGCGGGATGTTCATCAGGTGCATCGCCATGGAGTCGACGAGCTGATGTTCGAGCGTGACCTCGGGGTAGTCCTTCGCCACCTCGGTAACCGTCGCGCGCCAGAGCTGCGAGACTTCGAGGACGTTGGCCTTGTCGACCGACGTGACCTTCTTGCGACGCTTGGCGGCGAGTTCGAAGGCGACGCGGGTGACGCGGGCGACCTCGACCTTGGTGTAGCGCATGGTGTTCCAGGCCTCGCCGGTGGACTTGTTCCACTCGCGCGGCGAGCCGAAGTAGAGACCGCCGAGCAGCTCGCGGACGAAGAGGATGTCCGCGCCCTCGGTGACTTCGGGACGCAGCGGTGAGTTGGCCGAAAGCGCGGGGTAAGCGATGGAGGGGCGGAGATTGGCGAAGCCGCCGAGCGCGTGACGAATCTGCAGCAGGCCAGCCTCGGGACGCTTGTCCGGGGAGAGTGCGTCGAATTTTTTGTCGCCGACCGCACCGAGCAGGACGGCGTCGGATTCGAGGCAGGCGTCGAGGGTGGCGGTGGGCAGAGGCGAACCGGTGGCCGTGATGGCGACTCCGCCGAGCAGCAGCGGCACGAAGCTGAAGTTGTGCCCGCCGAACTCGGCGACTGCCTTGAGAATGTTCACGGCTTCGTTGGTAACTTCGGGGCCGATGCCGTCGCCGGCGAGGATAGCTATCTTGAGACGCATTCTTTACTCCAGAAAAACTGACAACTGCTAAATACGGGGATTCTTCACTGCGTTCAGAATGACAAACTATGAATTATGCAAGGGCGGTGACCTTGGGTTCGGGTTTGAGCAGGCGGATGAGGTCCTGGTCGTAGATGGTTTTCTTGCGGTCGGCGAGTTCGGTGAATCGACCGTATACGGCGTCGAGTTCGGCGTGGGTGAGGCGGTGGCCGAGCGCGATGAGGCGATGTTCCAGGGCGCGGCGGCCGCTGTGCTTGCCGAGGACGAGTGAGTTGTGGGGCACGCCGACGGATTCGGGGGTCATGATCTCGTAGGTGAGGGGGTTGGCGATGACGCCGTGCTGGTGGATTCCGGCGGCGTGGGCGAAGGCGTTGGCCCCGACGATGGCCTTGTTGGGCGCGGCGCCGAAGCTGATGCAGGTGGCCAGCATCTGGCTGGTGGGGTAGAGCTGCTTCATCACGATGTTGTTGCGGTACGGCATCTGGTCGTGGCGGGTGACCAGGATGGCGGCGAGTTCTTCGAGGGAGGCGTTGCCGGCGCGTTCGCCGATGCCGTTGACGGCGCACTCGACCTGTCGGACGCCAGCCTGGATGGAGGCGATGGTGTTGGCGACGGCGAGGCCGAGGTCGTCGTGGCAATGCGCGGAGAGGACTACGTTTTCGACACCGGGGACGCGCTCGCGCACCATGCGGAACATGTCCGCGTATTCGTGGGGGAGGCTGTAGCCGACGGTGTCTGGGAGGTTGAGGGTGATGGCTCCGGCCTGGATGGCGACCTCGCAGACCTTGACGAGGAAGTCGGGGTCGGTGCGGGTGGCGTCCTCGGGGGAGAACTCAACGTCGTCGGCGTAGGTGCGGGCGAGGGCGACCATGGCGGCGATCTGGTCGAGGGCCTGCTCGCGCGTAATGTTGAGCTTGGCGGCGAGGTGCAGGTCGGAGGTAGAGAGGAAGGTGTGGATGCGTGGGCGGGCGGCGGGCTCGACCGAGCGGGCGGCAGCCTCGATGTCCTCGCGCTTGGCGCGGGCGAGAGAGGCGATGATGGGGCCGCGCACCTCGCGGGCGATGTTTCGGATGGACTCGGAGTCTCCCTCGGAGGCGATGGCGAAGCCGGCCTCGAGGATGTCGACGCCGAGAGCGGCGATCTGGTGGGCCATGCGCAGCTTCTCGCCGCCATACATGACGCATCCGGGGGACTGCTCACCGTCGCGCAGGGTGGTGTCGAAGAAGAGGATGCGGTCGGGTTGGGGGGAGACTGCGCTGGGAATCGAAGGAGATTGCTGGGGGATCGTCGGGACTTTCACGGACATAGGTTCGACCTCGGCTCCTTGTCTCTTAGAATAACTCAGGCTTATAGTTTTTCGTACAGGTATTATTATTTCTAATTGAATTATACGAATCACAGAGGTTTTGCCGGGACGAACAGGCTGGGCCTACAGCGCACGGCGGGGAGTTGTTTCACTCAGGAGGCAAGGATGGACCTGTTTCAGTTGGAGACGTTTCTTGCGGTGAGTGAGGAGCGCAGCTTCTCGCGGGCGGCGGCACGGCTGCATCGTACCCAGTCGGCGGTGAGCCAGGCGATTGCCAAGCTGGAGGCGGAACTGGGCGAGGTGCTGCTGGAGCGGTCGTCGCGCGATGGCACTCTAACCGATGCGGGCGAGGTGCTGCGCGAGTACGCGCGGAAGCTGCTGAATCTGCGGACTGAATCGATGGGCGCGCTGGCGGAGTTACGCGAGCTGCATCGCGGACGGCTGAACCTGGCGGCGAACGAGTACACATGCCTGGTTCTGCTGCCTCTGCTGGACGAGTTTCGGCGGCGGAATCCGCGGATCAAAGTGACGGTACAACGAGCGCTGGCCAGCCGTATTGCGGACGATGTGCTGGTGCACTCGGTGGAGATCGGCGTGCTGAGCTTTCGGCCGGACGACGCGGCGATCCGGTCGGTGGTGGTGTATCGCGATGAGCTGAACCTGGTGGTGAACCCGCAGCATCCGCTGGCCCGGGAGGGCGAGGTTTCGATCCGGCAACTTGGGGCACAGAATTTTATCGCGCACAACATATCCTCTCCGCAGCGGCAGAAGGTGATTGACACGTTCCAGCGGCACAAGACGCCACTGCGGATGGGGGTGGAGCTGCCGTCGCTGGAGGCGATCAAGCGGTTTGTGGAGATGGGCAACGGCGTGGCTCTGGTGCCGGGGCTGACGGTGCGAACCGAGCTGGAGAGCGGCGCGCTGGTTCGGGTGCGGGTGAAGGAGTTGCAACTGGAGCGCAAGCTGCGGCTGGTGTACCGGCGTCAGGCGAGCCTGTCCCACGTGGCGCTGGCGTTCCTGAAGGTGGTGGAGGGTTACGCCACAACGCACGGCGATCCCTATTGCTATCAACCGGAACGGGCAAGTTGACGGGTGGCCGAGGAAGGCGGCTGGAAGTTGTTTAAAATTTGTTTTCAGAATCTCAAACAATTCTGGCGAGTTGTTCGTCTGTAGCGGTAGACTTGTTCGCCGGTGAAAGTATGCCGGAATCGACATGGGAGAGCAGCCAATGAATATGAAGATGTTTCGTAGGAATGTCATGCGCGCAGGCGTAGTGGCAATATGTAGCGCCGCGCTATGCGCGGTGCCGATGATGGCGCAGGGCGCACCGGGCGGCGGCGCACCGGGCGGCGGCGGCGGACGTGGCGGGATGACACCCGATGCCCAGCTGGCTCAACTAATCACCGCTCTGACCCTGAC
>Ga0364860_10466_pt1 | contig 13820 bp, 11 predicted proteins | sample ExccelAu500001D4_FD_206916 | JGI IMG/M metagenome (GOLD analysis project Ga0364860, IMG submission 206916) | Enriched cells from Trout Bog Lake Hypolimnion, Wisconsin, USA - BchlTB.Aug20.5000.01 .D4 | ecosystem: Environmental > Aquatic > Freshwater > Lake > Hypolimnion/Profundal zone | place: USA... | reverse complement strand
AAATTTACCTCGGGTGTTTAAGAAAGTATTTCAAATATTCTTTCTGGTGGCCGGGCAACAACTGCTTTTTTGCCTTTTTCTACAACCGGGCGTTCTATTAATATTGGATTTTTAGTAAGAATAGTTATCCACTCATCTTCACTGATATTTCTGCCCTCATAATTAGCTTTATACAAGCTTTCACTTTTGCGCACAAGATCAGAAGGCTGCATATGCAGTTTGTTGAGCAACGCTATTATTTCAGGTTTGCTTAAAGGTTCTGCTATATACCACCTTACCTGGTGGGGAATGCCCTGCTCCTGTAATATTTCTAAAGCGCCCCGGCATTTGCTGCACTCACCATTATGATAAATTGTGATCGGTTCCATTGAGTTTAATGGTTAGCACAGATCTTTGCTGTTCAACCTTATTGGTATTAAGATCGCTACTTTTACCTTACCTGATCATATATACCACCAGTCCATCTCTGAGTTTAGGTTCAAACCAGGTGCTTTTCGGAGGCATTACATTGCCGCTGTCTGCTATGTCAAAAAGTTGTTGGATCGTAACGGGGTATAAAGAAAACGCCGCCGCGGCTTCGCCACTGTCCACTCTTTTTTGCAGGGCGCCCATGCCTCGTATGCCACCTACAAAATCCACGCGCGTATCCACACGCGGGTCTTTAATATCGAGTAGTTTATCCAGCACATTCTGCTGCAGTACAGTCACATCGAGTATACCAATAGGGTCATTGGAATATGTGCCCGGTTTTGCCAGCAGTTCATACCACTTGCCACCCAGGTACATACCAAAGTGGTGTGCAGCCATTGGTTTACAAGCTTCGATGCCCGGCAAAGAGACATCAAAATCTTTACTAAGTTTTTCTAAAAATTCGTTTGCGCTCATTCCCTTCAAGTCTTTAACTACCCGGTTATAGTCCATGATCTCCAGCTGGCTAGCCGGAAAAATGCATGTCACAAAATAGTTAATAGGATCAGTTTCGCTTTTCCCTTTTCCCTGCTCCATGCACACTTTGGCGGCAGATGCTGCACGGTGGTGCCCGTCTGCTATATAAGTACAAGGCACATCTTCGGCAAAATGTTTAGTTATTGATGCCACTTTCTCGGTGTCGTTAACCACCCAGAATATATGTCTTACGCCGTCTGTTGCAGTAAAGTCGTACTCAGGTGCATGCGCTTTTTTCCATCCGTTAATAATATTCTGTACGCTGTCACAATCATTATATGCCAAAAACACAATGCCGGTTTCAGCACCTGTGGTTTTAATATGGTTGATCCGGTCCAGTTCTTTTTCAGGCCGGGTAAATTCATGTTTCTTTATAATACCGTTATTATAGTCATCGACCGATGAGCCGCATACCAGCCCGGTTTGCGAGCGGCCGTTCATCACCAGTTCATATATATAGTAACAAGGTGTTGCATCCTGTATCAGCACTTTATTGCGCACCATTGCATCCAGGTTTTCCTTTGCTTTATCATACACCTGCCGGCTATGCACATCCACGCTATCAGGAAGGTCTATTTCCGAGCGGGTAACGTGGTAAAAATTATACGGTTCTTTTTTAAATTCACGTGCTTCAGCTACACTTACCACATCATAAGGTAATGTTGCTACTTCCGCAGCCAATTGTTTAGTTGGCCGGAGGCCCTTGAATGGTGTGATCTTTGCCATAAAATCAAAATCCGCAGAAACGGAAATTTATACTGATTAAAAAATTCGCTACAAGATATTACTTTATTTTAATCTTTTCCATCTGGAGGTTTACATGCCCAATCAGTTCTACAAGCCGTTTCACCCATTCCACCGGTACTGCATTATATAGTGACACCCGGAATCCGCCCACCGATCTGTGGCCTTGCACGCCGGTAATATCATTTTCGGCACATAACTTCAGGAAAGCCTTTTCTGCCTCAGGTGTTTTGGCGGTAAAACATACATTCATAATACTTCTGTGTGCATTTTCTATTACGTGCGGCACAAAAACATTGCTTTTATCTATCTTGTCATAAAGCAGTTTTGCTTTATGCTTGTTTTCTTTTTCTATGGCGGCTATTCCTTTGCCTTTTATCCAGCGCAGCATCAGTAGCGATACATAGATACCAAACACGTTTGCGGTATTCAATATTGAGTCTTCTTTTATCTGTGCGTTGTAATCCAGCATTGGTGGCAGCGACCGCACCATGCGATCCTTCATATCTTTGCGAATCACGACTAATGCAATTCCAGGGGTGCCCAGGTTTTTTTGCACAGCTGCATAAAACATCCCGTACTTCGAATAATCATGCTCACGGCTGAAGATGTCGCTACTCATATCTGCTATAAGCGGTACATGTTTACTTTCGGGTATATTGTTCCATTGCGTGCCGTAGATGGTATTATTTGTTGTGAAATGGAGGTACGAAAGCTGTTTCGGGATTTTTGCGGGCCATTCCGGCAGGTGGTTGTAATTGTCCTTTTTAGATGTCGCCAGTATTTGTACATCTCCATAATGTGTGGCATATTTCAATGCTTCTTCCGCCCAATACCCGCTGTCTATATATCCTGCCGATCCGTCTGCTGCAAGAAAGTTCATTGGTATCATAAAAAACTGTTGTCTTCCGCCGCCTTGTAGCCACAACACTTCATAATGGTCATCAAGCCCACAAAGTTCTTTTACCAGTTGTTTACTTTCTGCAATTATTTCTGCAAATTCCTTACCCCGGTGTGGTAATTCAAGAATGGAAAGCCCTGTCCTTTTATATTTGTTTACGGCTTTTGCTGCTTCATGCAGTACTTCGGGTGGCAATGCTGCCGGCCCGGCATTAAAGTTTAGTTTTGTTAACATTGTCATCTGTATCTTCTATTGTAGTTACGCCCCCGCTTACGGCAAATTTCATCGCTTCACCGGATGTCATATCTTTTACCGGCTTTACATTTTTTCCTTCGGTTACTATTACCCATCCTGATATAGCGTATGCATGTGGCAGATAAACTGCCACTTTATTGTCCATACCAAAATGGGTCATATCCTTCTGGGTCATAAACCCGATACGCCAAATTTCAGGATTTACATTTACACATACCCATACAGGTTTGTTAAATCGTTTTTTATCACCAACAAATGATTTTAAAATATCGCGGACAGATGAGAATATATACTTTACCCCGGGTGTGCGTTCCAACACATGTTCAAAAGAATCAAACAACCATTTTCCCACAAAAAAGCGGGTGCCCAGATAGCCAATGGTGGTAACAAGCCCAATGATGATAATAAACCCAAATCCAAACCCCCGTGGCACGAACGGCACCATATTATCTACCCCATTGAAGACAGAGTATAGCACATATCCTGTAATAACTATCGGACTGAGCAGCAATAGCCCCTGTAGAAATGACCTTAATAATATAGCTGCAAAACGACGCACAGGCGCAAAGGTATGGAAAAACGAGCACCGCTAAACCGAATCTAAAGGCATTTATTTGTCTTGTTTCCTTAAAAGTCACCGTGCCTATTAGGGTTTAACAGGTTATATTTGTTTTCTCCGGTTTATGCGCCCGAATCTTTTAAAATATTTTTTATTGACCATAATACTATGGATATCACCCTTTAGGGATTGGGGTCTCTTTGCCCAGGAAATACAGCCCTGGTCCGGCTTCGGTATAGAAACCACCGCCATTGCAGGAAAGGTCATTAAGCACGAAGCCAAATTTACCCTGCCTATTCCCACACTATCTACCGGCCTCGATATCAATTTAATGTTACAGACTTATGGAAAAAAGGATTGGGAGCAGCGCCGCCATTATCCCCTCATAGGCCTCGCATTGGGCTATGTCAATTATGGTATCGATTCCATTTACGGCCATTGTTTCGGCATGTATCCCAATATCACCATCCCCGTCTTACGCAGCAAAAACCTTACCTGGGATATACGCATCGGCGATGGCATCGGTTATGTTACCAAAACCTACCATCGCACCGCTCCCGTAGATACCATAAATGTGGCTATAGGCAGTCATATCAATGATTTCGCCCGCATCATGACCGGTCTCCGGTATCATATCAACAATCATTGGGATGCCCTGTTCGATGCCAATATCACCCATATTTCAGATGGCTCTTTTCACAAGCCCAACCTTGGCATAAACATGATCGGAGCCGGTATAGGCCTGCGTTACTCCCCCATTACGTCAAGGCCGGCGCATATCCTCCGCGATCTGAAACCGCTCAAAAACCGCTGGCTCATTGAGTTTCGCGGCACCTTCGCCTATGTGTCCAGTTATACATCCGGCGGACCTCTATATCCTGTTTATCTCGCCACAGGCTATGTAAGCAAACGGTGGCTTAGTAAGAACAAATTTTTTGGCGGCATAGATTATTCTTACAATGAGAATATATACGCCTATCTACGCAACAACGGTTTAGAGCCCGGCCATGAAGCGCAGTATTCATATAAGAGTGCTATAATAGCCGGTAATGAGTTTTTGCTAGGCAGGATAGGGATAGTATTACAAGTAGGCGCTTACCTCAAGCAGGCTTATATAAAAATGGATCCCATTTATGAAAAGATAGGTGGTAATTATTATTTCGTCAAAAAAGAGCATGGCACTATCAAAGAGTTCTTTTTGTGCGCCTTTGTAAAAACCGATCTCCTTGATGCCGAACTCGGTGAAGCCGGTTTTGGGATTGGTTTTTGATTTTACCTCCATTTTGGCTCAACAAAATAAAGGATAGTACCATCAAGGTCTTTAAAATGAAGATAGTGTCCCGACTTACCATCCTCCTCATCGAATGGAATGTCATTCGCCCCCAGCAATGCCTTTACTACATTGATGTTATCTACCATAAAACCTACAGACACAGTTCCTGAGCTGTTGTCGTTGCCCTCTGCAGGATGTAACCCGATAGTGATGCCTTTTGCCACCATCATGGCATAATGATTGTCCCACCTCTGCTTCAATGTAAGCCCTACCTGCTCATAAAATTGAATAGAAGCATCCATATCCTTCACCATTATGGTGACATTAGACTCTGTTATGTGCGACATATAATGTTATCGATGTAATAATAATAAAACCATTTGCTTATTTTTCCAGGTATTCTTTCAGCGCTTTATCAATAAAATAAGTCCAGCCACCTACAAAATTTTCTTTTGCAAAATCCTTATGTTCTGTTTCCGGGAATGTCTCCAACCCCTCATGTGTTAGCTTCACCCTTGTTTTGCCACCCTCGTCAAACAACTCAAAACTCACAACAGATATACCCGGATAGCCATCATAACGCCAGCTATAAGCCAGTTTTTTCCCGGGTACTGATTCAGTTATCTTGCACAAGTGCAGGTACATTCTGCCATCCGGCCCACCGCTGAAGTTGAATTCAAAGCCAACCTCCGGTTTGAATGCTTCCAGTACAAAATACCACTGCTTCATTTTATCTCTATCACTGATTGCTTCCCAAACTGTGTTAACGGATGCATCATATGTTTTTTCAATAATAATAGGCGTAGTGTCCATTTTGTGTTTGCTTTTATGGTTTGCAATTATATATATCTTCTCTTTTTTGTACCGTTAGCACAAATATATACTAAACCTAAGTTTTCAAATTATGTTGAATTAAACAATAATTTAGAGATTTACTATATAATATGAAATAAAGCATTATTTTTATTATATTTGATTTTTATAGGATCAATTAGTTGCTCAAAAACCTGTATGAACTATTAAAAATTGTGCAATGAAAAGAAAGATTTTATTAATCCCATTATTACTAATGGCGACAATTATTACCAAGGCCCAGAGTATTGGTCCGGCAACTTTTAATGTTACAGGAGGTAGTGTTGTGATCGGATCAAATGAATATGATTGGTCCATAGGTGAAATGACAATGGTAAGTACATTCTCTTCTTCGTCTGTTGTTATTACACAAGGAGTGCTTCAGCCTTATGAGTTAACTACAGGCATAGTAAATACTTCAGTAATAAATGGTTTACTGGTATTCCCCAATCCCGCGTCATCTGTGTTAAACATCCGGTATACGTCGTCATCATCTGGCACACTTACCTGCAGACTTTTTGATATGGCGGGAAGAATGATACTTACAAATACTACTGATGTGATACCCGGTATAACTGCCAGCCAACTCAATGTCTCAGATCTCGCAGTTGCTCAATACCTGCTTGAAGTAACGGTTGGCCACTCTGAAGGAACAACAGAAACCAATGCTTACAAAATTCAAAAACTACAATGATCATTACCCCAAAAAATACAGTCATGAAGAAAACATTATTCTATCTCATTTTATTTCTTTTAACAGGCCTAACGGCATCGGCACAGGCGCCACAGTTATTTAACTACCAGGGTGTAGCAAGAAGTACCGCTGGTGCTCCGTTAATAAACCAGCCAATCGGGTTGCGACTCACTATTCTTAATGACAGCGCAAGTGGCGCTTCGGTATATCAGGAAACCCATACCGTCACAACCAATGCATACGGCTTGTACAATGTAGCCGTAGGCGGTGGTACTGTGGTCTCCGGCACTTTCGCTTCCATCAATTGGGCAAGCGGCGGTAAATATATGCAGGTGGAGATCGACCCTACAGGAGGAACGAGTTATGTTACTGCCGGCACCAGCAAGTTGCTGAGCGTACCTTATGCAGTTTATGCTGATAATGCAGGTAGTGCATCGGTACTTACCGGCACTGTAACAATGACCGGAGATGTAACCGGTAATAACAATGCTGCCAGCGTAGTAAAATTGCAGGGGCATGACATTAGTGTTTCAGCTCCTGCCCAAGGACAAGTTCTTACATGGGATACCATCACCCATTCATGGACTCCGGAAGCTGCAGTTAGTGCTGTAACATTCGTTAGAGCGGGCGCAGGTCTTTCAGGCGGTATTATTACAGATACCGGTACCATCAGCCTTCCTTCAGTTGGTACAGCAGGCAATTATGGTTCTGCTACACAGGTTCCTGTTTTCACTACCGATGCAGAAGGCCGTGTGATCAGTGCGTCCAATATTGTAATCACCGGCACTACTCCCGGCGGTACGGCAGGCGGTGACCTTGTCGGAACTTATCCTAACCCTACATTGGCAACCAATGGTGTTACACCGGGTTCTTATGGTACGGCAACAGCGGTAGCCACGTTTACAGTAGATGCAAAAGGCAGGGTATCCACCGTGTCAAATATCCCTATCACCGGCACTACCCCCGGCGGCACAGCGGGTGGTGATCTTACCGGCTTATATCCTAACCCCACATTGACTACCACCGGCGTTGCTGCAGGTTCTTACGGCACTGCCACAGCAGTGCCTACTTTTAATGTTGATTCAAAAGGCCGTGTACTCAGTGCGTCCAATATCGCAATCACCGGCACTACTCCCGGCGGCACGGCAGGCGGCGATCTTAGCGGTTTATATCCTAATCCTACATTAACCACAACGGGTGTCACAGCAGGTTCTTACGGTACAGCCACAGCAGTACCCACATTTAGTGTCGATTCAAAAGGCCGTGTGATCAACGCATCCAATATTGCCATCAGTGGTGTTACCCCCGGCGGTACAGCAGGCGGCGATCTTACGGGTTTATATCCTAGTCCCACATTGGCTACCACCGGTGTTACACCAGGTTCTTACGGTACAGCTACAGCAGTCCCTACTTTTAATGTTGATTCAAAAGGCCGTGTGATCAGCGCGTCTAATATCGCTATCGGCAGCATTACACCCGGCGGTACTGCAGGCGGCGATCTCACCGGTTTATATCCTAACCCCACATTAACCACCACCGGTGTTACACCGGGCTCTTATGGTACAGCCACAGCAGTACCCACTTTTAGTGTAGATGCAAAGGGTAGAGTTATTAACGCATCCAGTATTGCCATCAGCGGTGTTACCCCCGGCGGCACAGCAGGCGGCGATCTTACAGGTTTATATCCTAGTCCCACATTGGCAACTACCGGTGTTACAGCAGGTTCTTACGGCACGGCTACAGCAGTGCCTACTTTTAGTGTAGATTCAAAAGGCCGCGTGATCAGCGCGTCCAACATCGCTATCGGCAGCATTACACCCGGCGGTACAGCAGGTGGCGATCTCACCGGTTTATACCCTAACCCCACATTAACCACCACCGGTGTTACACCGGGCTCTTATGGTACAGCTACAGCAGTACCCACTTTTAGTGTAGATGCAAAGGGTAGAGTCATTAATGCATCCAGTATTGCCATCAGCGGTGTTACCCCCGGGGGCACAGCAGGCGGTGATCTTACGGGTTTATATCCTAGTCCCACATTGGCAACTACCGGTGTTACAGCAGGTTCTTACGGCACGGCTACAGCAGTTCCTACTTTTAGTGTTGATTCAAAAGGCCGTGTGATCAGCGCGTCCAATATCGCTATCGGCAACATTACACCCGGCGGTACGGCAGGCGGCGATCTCACCGGCTTATATCCCAATCCCACATTAACCACCACCGGTGTTACACCGGGCTCTTATGGTACAGCCACAGCAGTGCCCACTTTTAGTGTAGATGCAAAGGGTAGAGTTATTAACGCATCCAGTATTGCCATCAGTGGTGTTACCCCCGGCGGCACAGCAGGCGGTGATCTTACGGGTTTATATCCTAATCCCACATTGGCAACTACCGGTGTTACACCGGGTTCTTACGGCACGGCTACAGCAGTTCCTACTTTTAGTGTTGATTCAAAAGGCCGTGTGATCAGCGCGTCCAATATCGCTATCGGCAACATTACACCCGGCGGTACGGCAGGGGGCGATCTCACCGGCTTATATCCCAATCCCACATTAACCACTACCGGTGTTACACCTGGCTCTTATGGTACAGCCACAGCAGTACCCACTTTTAGTGTAGATGCAAAAGGTAGAGTCATTAATGCATCCAGTATTGCCATCAGTGGTGTTACCCCCGGGGGCACAGCAGGAGGTGATCTTACGGGTTTATATCCTAATCCCACATTGGCAACTACCGGTGTTACACCGGGTTCTTACGGCACTGCTACAGCAGTTCCTACTTTTAGTGTTGATTCAAAAGGCAGGGTGATCAGTGCCGGTAGTATTGCCATATCGGGCATTTCACCCAGTGGTACAGCAGGCGGCGATCTCACCGGTTTATATCCTAATCCCACATTAACCACTACGGGTGTTACAGCAGGCTCTTATGGTACAGCCACAGCAGTGCCCACTTTTACTGTTGACGCTAAAGGCCGTGTTATCAATGCATCGAGTATCACTATCAGTGGTGTTGTTCCCGGGGGCACAGCAGGCGGCGATCTTACCGGTTCATATCCTAATCCCACACTTGCCACCACTGGTGTCACTGCAGGCTCTTATGGTACAGCCACAACAGTGCCTACTTTTACAGTTGATGCCAAAGGCAGGGTAACAACTATTTCCAATGTTCCGATTACCGGTACTACTCCCGGTGGCACAGCAGGTGGCGACCTTACCGGCACTTACCCGAACCCAACCCTGAAAACTACAGGGGTAACTGCAGGTTCGTATGGCTCATCAACACAAATACCTTCCATTACCGTGGATGCCAATGGACGGATAACCTCAGCAAATAGTTCAACTATAATAACTGTGCCGGCCGGAACAGTGGCCGGGCAGATGCTCTACTGGAACGGCAGCGCGTGGGTAGTTGTGGCTGCCGGTAGTAATGGGCAGGTTTTACAGCTAAACTCCGGTGTGCCAACATGGACTACGCCAGCTCTTAACTTAAGTATAGGAATGGCATACGGGGGTGGTATTGTAGCCTACATATTACAACCAGGCGACCCTGGTTATGACCCGCATAATCAGCATGGCTTAATAGCCGCCACCAGTGATTTGAGCACAGGAGCATCCTGGGGATGTGCAGGTACAACTACCGGAGCAACCGGCACAGCTATTGGCACCGGAGCATCTAATACTACAACTATATTAAGCGCATGTACTACTGTGGGAATTGCAGCTCAATTGTGCCATGCATATAATGGAGGTGGGTATACAGACTGGTATTTGCCAAGTTTAAGTGAATTAAATGAATTATATACTAACCAAACAGCTATTGGTGGTTTTTCTTCCAACTACTACTGGAGTTCGAGTGAAAGCAATAGTACCGGTGCCTGGCTCGAGTATTTCTTCAATGGTGGCCAGAGCGTCATCAATAAGAACTCCAGCGATAATGTCCGGGCTGTCCGGGCTTTTTAACCATTTAACTATTTAAAAAGAATAATGGCGGAGCGGTAAAAAATGCTTGTACCATTTCAAACAAGTCTAAAATCCCTTTTCGAAATTTACACATTGCCAGGCAGCACCTGGGAAAGCAAAAAGGCCAACGATTGCATTTAATCAGTTTATGGTTCTGTGCGATTTTCTTTTACATCTTATTGTGTGAAAATCTTTTCCGGGCAAGAGCATGCATGCAGCAAAAAAGTTCTTTTAAAAAACCAGAAACAGCACTTCTGAGTATACCAATCTATGATCAGTTTTCATGAAATATAAGCCGCCTTGGAATTTCGAATTTTCACTTTGATTTTTTATGAGTCACATTATAAAAACCACGCGTGATAAAACTGCTATATTTTTACGATATTTTTTGTTGTCAAAGTATTGGAAATCAATGGTTTGATATAATGTGAAAATTTTCTTAAAAAGTGTGATATTCTTAATGGAACAACTGTAAAACTTTATGCTTTTTTACTTGTTTCAAAGTTATCTTTTGGCTATCTTTGTAACGTTATAAAAATCCATCAGATTATAGGATTTTTTATTGCATTTTAATCACAGCTGAGCTATTAGTACCGCACTCCAAAAACAAGCAGATCACACCTTGGTTTGCATTGCCCGCTTATAGACTTTCAGCTTTTGAATTTTGAATGATAAACATGGATACAGAAAGCGAAGTTTTACCAATTCCCGCCGATTATGGTGCAGATAGTATACAAGTATTAGAAGGCCTCGAAGCAGTACGTAAGCGCCCAGCAATGTATATTGGTGATATTGGCGTAAAAGGCCTCCATCACCTTGTATATGAAGTTGTGGATAACTCTATCGATGAGGCCCTTGCTGGTTATTGCAAAAATATTTTGGTAACCATTCATGCCGATAATTCTATCAGCGTGAAAGACGATGGCCGTGGTATCCCTACAGGTATAAATGCGAAAGAAGGCCGTTCAGCCCTCGAGGTGGTAATGACCGTATTACATGCCGGTGGTAAGTTTGATAAAGACAGCTACAAGGTATCGGGTGGTTTACATGGTGTGGGTGTAAGTTGTGTTAACGCATTAAGCAAGCATTTACATGTTACTGTATGGCGTGAAGGAAAAACATTTGAGCAGGAATACGAAAAAGGTATTCCAATGTATCCAGTGAGGGAAACAGGCGCAGTTTCAGAACATACAGGTACACTGGTACACTTTCACCCGGATGGCACAATATTCAAAGATCTTGTTTACAATCGTGAGATACTTGCAGGCCGTTTGCGTGAATTGAGTTACCTCAATAAAGGCATTCGCATTGTTATGGTCGATACCCGTGAAATGACAGAGGAAGGCCAGATGCCCACCGAGACCTATTACAGTGAAGGTGGTATCGTAGAGTTTGTGCAAATGCTGGATACAAAAGCAAAGCGTGAACCATTATTGTCGATACCAATCTTTGTAGAAGCACATGATAAAGAGACCAATGTAGCGGTAGATGTAGCACTTTCTTACAACAGCTCTTATAGTGAGAATATTTTTTCTTACGTTAATAACATCAATACCATAGAAGGGGGCACACACGTTGCCGGTTTCCGCCGTGCTATTACCCGTGTGTTCAAATCTTATGGCGATAAGAACAAGCTTTTTGAAAGGGCTCAAGTAGAAATAACAGGTGATGACTTCCGTGAAGGACTTAGCGCTATCATCTCCGTAAAAGTTCCCGAGCCACAGTTTGAAGGCCAGACAAAAACCAAGCTCGGCAACAATGATGTTATGGGTGTGGTAGATGTATGTGTAAGCCGTGTACTCGAGGCATTCCTCGAGGAGCATCCTAAAGATGCAAAGATGATCATTGATAAGGTCATTATAGCAGCACAAGCCCGTGCCGCTGCCCGCAAGGCCCGCGAAATGGTGCAGCGCAAAAGTGTGCTCACCGGTGGCGGAATGCCCGGCAAACTTGCCGATTGCTCTGAAAGAGACCCTTTTAAATGTGAGCTGTATCTTGTCGAAGGAGATTCGGCAGGTGGTACTGCAAAGCAGGGCCGCGATCGTAGCTACCAGGCTATCTTACCACTCAGGGGTAAAATTCTGAACGTGGAGAAAGCGCAGGAATACAAAATATACGAGAACGAGGAAATAAAAAACATGTTCACGGCCCTTGGTGTTAGCGTTGGTACTCCCGATGATCCCAAGGCCTTGAACCTTACCAAGCTCCGTTACCACAAGATCATCATTATGACCGATGCGGATGTGGATGGTTCGCATATCGCTACACTCATTCTTACTTTCTTTTACCGTTATATGAAGGAGCTGGTATTGCAGGGCTATGTATACCTTGCTCAGCCTCCTCTTTACCTCGTTAAAAAAGGCAAAGAACAAATGTATGCGTGGACCGAAGAAGATCGAATTGCAGCAGTAGCAAGGTTGGCTAATGGCAAGGAAGACTCAGTAAGCATCCAGCGCTATAAAGGTCTTGGAGAAATGAACGCCGAGCAATTGTGGGATACCACAATGAATCCCGACACCCGAACACTGAAAAGTGTCACCATAGAAAGCGATACTTATGCTAATGAGATATTTGCTATGCTGATGGGCGATGAGGTGCCGCCACGCCGCGAGTTCATTGAGAACCACGCCAAGTATGCAAAGATCGACATCTGATTACTTTGTTGTATCAGGTTCAAACTCCAGAACTGCAGAGTTCATACAAAAGCGCTGATGTGTAGGTGGTGGGCCGTCATCAAAGATGTGACCAAGGTGAGCATCACAGCGTCCGCAAAGTACTTCTGTTCGGTGCATGCCGTATGAGTTGTCATTTTCATAGCGCACACTCCCCGGATGCAGAGCTTCGTAAAAACTGGGCCACCCGCAACTGCTTGCAAACTTTGCATCAGATTTAAAAAGCGGATTGCCGCATACTGCACAATAGTAAGTGCCTCTTGTATCGGTCTTCCAGTATTTCCCGGAAAAAGCATATTCAGTTCCCTTTTCACGGGCAATGCGATAAACTTCGGAAGAGAGTATTTTTTTCCATTCTGTATTAGTTACCTGCAAATGGTTGGTATCTGTTCTCGAATAGTATGGATTATTTTTTTGATCAGACATAGTATCTTTATTTTGTGTGTTTTTGCACTGTGAGAAAAAAAGCAAACAGCAAATGGCTGATATTATATTCAAATTACGCATAAACAGTGATATTGAAAAGTACATAATAAACGAGCTAATGAAAAGTATGGTTTTCTTTTTCTGATTTTAATAATTTATTAACGATAACAATAAACTATGGATAACCTTATCATAACCCGGGCTGATATTAATGAAGCAGAATTACTGACCAATCTCAGTGTAACCACGTTTCGGGATGCGTTCACTGCCGGTAACATGCAGGAAGACATGGACAAGTATATAGCTGATGAAATGAACCTTGACAAGTTGACTGAGGAATTAGATGATAAAGAGAATATTTTTTTCATTGCATGGCATAATGCACTACCCATTGGTTATGCAAAATTGCGTGCAGCAAAGGTCCCCCAAGAACCTGGAAGCAATAATGCAATAGAACTCGAAAGGTTGTATGTACTTCAATCTTACCAAAGTAAAAAGTATGGCGATGCGATAATGAACCATTGTATAAAACATGCTAAA
>Ga0364860_10880_pt1 | contig 13831 bp, 8 predicted proteins | sample ExccelAu500001D4_FD_206916 | JGI IMG/M metagenome (GOLD analysis project Ga0364860, IMG submission 206916) | Enriched cells from Trout Bog Lake Hypolimnion, Wisconsin, USA - BchlTB.Aug20.5000.01 .D4 | ecosystem: Environmental > Aquatic > Freshwater > Lake > Hypolimnion/Profundal zone | place: USA... | reverse complement strand
CAGAGCCGGGACGCACTGCTGCTCATCCGGAACCACGACGGCCGGATTATTTCCGCCAACGCGGCGGCGGCGGAGCTTTATGGCTTAACCCCGGTGGAGTTGCTGGCGAAAACCATTTACGACCTGCGGCCAAACGATGAAGCCTCAAAGATCGCCCACCATATGTCATCGGCGTTTGCAAACGGCATCCTATTTGAAGCTGTCCATGTTCGCAAGGACGGTCAGGTGATACCAGTGGAAGTCAGCTCTCACGGTGCCAGGTTTGATGGCGAAGAATATCTGGTCAGTGCCATCCGCGACATCAGCCCACGAAAAAAAGCGGAGGAAAAACTGCTACAGTTGGAACAGTCCATCTCTGCCACTGCCAACGGCATTTTTCTAGTTAACTCTGCCGGAAAGATTTTCTGGATCAATAATGCCTTCACCCAGCAGACCGGTTACACGGCGGCAGAGGCACTGGGCAAAAATCCGTGCCTGCTCAAGTCTGGCCAGCATAATGCCGCTTTTTATGAAAAGCTTTGGCAGACTATTCTGGCTGGAAAAGTCTGGAAGGGTGAAATCATCAACCGCCGGAAAAACGGCACACTTTATACCGAGCATAAAACCATCACGCCGGTGGTAGATGCGGCGGGCAAGATCTCTCACTTCATCTGCGTGCAGGAAGATATTACCGAGCAGAAACAAGCGCAAGCAGCGCTCCACGCCAGCAACGAGCGGTTTCGCGGTTTTATCGGGAGCACCCACGACTGGGTGTGGGAAGTCAACGCGCAGGGCGTATATACCTATGCGAGCCTGAAGGTAAAGGATATTTTAGGCTACGAACCCGAAGAAATCATTGGCCGCATGCCGTTTGATTTCATGCCGGCGGAGGAAGCCGTCCGGATTGGAACGCTATTTAGCGACCTCATCACCAGCCACAAACCCATCGAACTCTTGGAAAACATCTGCCGACACAAGGATGGTCGGATAATTTATCTGGAGACGAACGGGGTTCCAATTTTCGATGAGAAAGGGGAGTTGGCCGGATATCGGGGCATCGACCGCGACATTACTGAGCGCAAAAAAGCGCAAGCAGCACTGGAAGAATCCCATTCCCTGCTGCGCGCTACGCTGGAATCCACTGCCGACGGGATTTTGGTAGTGGATAACACTGGCAAAATCACCGGCTACAACCAGAGATTTTTGGAACTCTGGCAAATCCCACCCACCATTATCGCCAGTCAGGACGACCGCCAAGTGCTGGAGTTTGTCCTTTCTCAACTGGCTGAACCGGAAAAATTTCTGGCCCGCGTGCAGGCCTTGTATCAAAGCGCGGCGGTGACGCCCCTGGAAGAATTAGTGTTCCGCGATGGCCGCGTTTTCGAGCGCTATTCCCAGCCGCAGCAGATCGACGACTCGCTGCTGGGCCGCGTGTGGAGCTTTCGCGACATCACCATGCGTAAAAAGACGGAGGCCGACATCCGGAATAACGAAGCCCGCCTGAAAACCTGGTTTGAGATGCCACTCAGCGGTATCGCCATCACCTCCCCTGAAAAAGGCTGGCTACAAGTTAACGACCGGCTGTGCGAAATGCTGGGTTACACCCGGGAGGAACTTTATGGCATGACTTGGGCGCAAATCACCCATCCGGATGATCTCGCGGAAAACGCGGCCAATTTCGACCGCGTTGTGCGCGGGGAAACCGAAGGCTATGCCATGGAGAAACGCTTTCTCCGGAAAAATGGCAAATATCTGGCGACTGATTTAACCGTCCACTGCACACGAAAGGCAGACGGGAAAATGGATTATTTTGTAGCGCTGATTCAAGACATCACCGCCCGCAAACAGGCAGAACGCGAACTATTTGAAGCAAAGGCCAATCTGGAACAGCGGGTGAAAGAACGCACGCGGGAACTCGCCGTGTTGTCGGAGGTGATAGAAACCTCCGAAGTGCCGTTTTCGATGGCGAAGGCCGACGGCACTTTTATCCAGATTAATCAGGCGTATGTTAAACTCACAGGATATACGCGTGCGGAGCTGATGGATAAAAGCGTCGCATGGAACAAAGAACTGACGCCGCCGGAATGGTGGCCAGTCCAAACCGCCAAGCTTGAAGAATGTATTCGCACCCGCCATGAGGTGCGCTTTGAAAAAGAATACCGGCGCAAAGATGGCCAGCACGTGCCGATTGAATTGTTTGTGCAGCCGATCTTTGATTTGGCCGGAAACTTAAACCATCTTCGCGCCTTCATCACCGACATTACCGAGCGGAAAAAAAACGAGGCCGCACTGACAAAAGCTCGCTTCAGGGAACAACAACTCTCGGCTGTGATTGAAAATTCCGAAATGCCTTTTTGCATCGGAACCGCAGATGGCCGTCTTTCTCTGGTGAATGAGGCGTTTGTCAAGCTCACCGGCTACTCGCGGGATGAACTGAAGGATCCGAATTTTAACTGGGTCACCCAACTGACGCCGCCCGAATGGCGCAAAGCGGAAGAGTTGATGGTGCTGGAAAGTATCCGCACCCGCCAGCCGGTGCGTTATGAAAAAGAATACATCACCAAAGGTGGCCGACGGGTTCCCCTCGAATTATTCGTTCAGCCCGTTTTTTATGAAGACAGCCGGCCACCGGATTTACGCGTCTTTTTGACCGACATCACCACGCGGAAAAAAAACGCGGCTGAGTTAAAGGCTGCGCTGGAGAAAGCGGATCAAGCCAGCCAAGCTAAAAGCGAATTTCTCGCCGCCATGTCCCATGAAATTCGCACCCCGATGAACGTCATTCTGGGCAATACCCAGTTGTTGCAGCGGCAAGCCAACCTGCCGGGCGATGTTCAAAAAAAACTTATCGCGGTCAACCGCAGCGGCGAACAGCTCCTCACTATCCTCAATGATATTTTGGATTTAGCCAAGGTGGAATCCGGGCGCATTTCTCTACAGCCAACGGATTTCAGGTTGAACGAGTTTTTGGATAACCTGGTCCGCTTGTTTGCCGAACCGGCTAAAGGCAAGCAGTTGACATTGACGCTGGCCAAGACCAGTCAGCTTCCTGAAATGATCCGGGGGGACCATCAAAAAATTGGTCAGATCTTAAACAACCTGCTGGGCAACGCTGTAAAATTTACCCAGCACGGCGGCATCCATTTGACCGCTTCCGTCCAGCCCAAACATCACAACCAGTTGCTGCTGATTCTCGCGGTGACGGATACCGGACCGGGCATTGCCGAGGATGAACTGGAAAAGTTGTTTGACACTTTTCAGCAAGGTCAGGCCGGCCGTAAAACCACCGGTGGCACCGGGCTGGGCTTGGCACTTTCTCGAAAATACGCCGAACTCATGCAGGGCCATATCAGTGTCCACAGCGAAGTCGGAAAAGGCAGCACTTTTCAATTAGAAGTCCCCGTCGAAACCGTTATCCGCTTTGCCACTCCCGACCAGGTCGTTATTAAGGCAGCCGGTGGCATACCGGCTGCCGCGTTGGTCAGCCGGATTTTGGTAGTAGATGATGTCGTTGAGAACCTTGAACTGCTCAAAGATATGCTGGTGACGAGCGGGTTTGCCTGCCGCACTGTGACCAGCGGAGTGGAGGCGCTGAAAGTTGGTCCGGCGTGGCAGCCGCAACTGATTTTGATGGATACCCGGATGCCGGAGATGGACGGGCTGGAAACCATTCGCCGGTTGCGGGCGGATGCCCGGTGCCGGTCCATTAAAATTATAAGCGTCAGCGCCACGGCTTATCCGGAAGACCGTGCTGCTGCCGCCGCTGCCGGGGCCGATGCCTTTTTAGCCAAGCCGGTAGCGGTAGATGAATTGCTGAAAATAATCGGCGACCTGTTCGGGCTAAAATGTCTCGCCAAAACGAAACCCATTGCTGCGGGAAACACTGTCTCAAGTCTGGGCAGTCAGGTGGCATCGTTGCCTCAAACTTGGCGTAAGGAGTTGCAAAACGCCTTGATGATTGCTGATTTCAACCAAGTGACCACCTTGATTGAAGGGATCAGACCGACGGATGCCAGCACGGCCAATGCACTGCTCAATTTGGCGGATCAATTTGATGCCGACGGTCTCATGCAAATCCTCAAGGTCGCCAACCGCTCATAATATGACCCAAAAGCTGTCCATCCTTATTGTCGATGACGTGCCGGATAATCTCCGCCTGCTGTCCGCCATGCTGGCCGATGAAAATTACACGGTGCGCATTGTCACCAGCGGCCGGCACGCATTGCAAACGGCCAAGCTGGTTCCGCCCGATCTGATTTTGACGGATATCGCCATGCCGGAAATGGACGGTCTGGCATTGTGCGCCCAACTTAAGGCGGATGAAAATTTGAAGGACGTGCCGGTTATTTTCATCAGCGGCCTCGATGAAACCCAAGACAAGGTTCGGGCATTTGCCGCCGGTGGCGTGGATTATATTGTAAAACCTTTTCAGGAAAGTGAGGTGCGCTCCCGCATTCACACCCATTTGGAACTGCGCCGCCAAAAACTAGCGTTGCAGGAAAATTACCGGCAATTGCGGAAACTGGAGCAACTGCGCCAGGACCTCACCCATATGATCATCCATGACATGAATACTCCGCTGATGGTAATCCGCGGGTATTTGGAACTCCTGGAAACCAGTGAGGCGGAAACCCTTTCCAAATCCGGAAAAAAATATATTACCGAAGCCAGCAACGGCACGCGCCGGCTGATTTCAATGACTCAGGAAATGCTCGTCGTCAGTAAACTTGAAGCCGGCCAATTACAGTTATATCCCGAACCGCTTGACTTGGTGGCTTTGGTGCGAAAGCTGGTCCTTACCACCAACCAATTACAAAATTCCCAGCAGGTCCAAGTAAAGACCGCGCCCGCCACTCTGACCGTATCAGCCGACCGGGAACTGTTGGAACGGGTGCTGCAAAACCTGCTCAACAACGCCTTGAAATTTTCTCCGGAAACCGCCGTGGTTCACCTTGCAATCATCGCCACGGAAAAGCAGGCGCGAATCGAAGTCAGCGATTCCGGTTCAGGTATTGCTCCTGAATTCCACCAAAAAATATTTGAAAAATTTGGCCAGGTTGAAACAGGAAATAAACGGCGCGGGAGCGGACTAGGTTTGGCATTTTGCAAGCTCGCGGTCGCGGCGCACGGTGGTGAAATTGGGGTCGAAAGCGGCCTCAACCAAGGCAGTAACTTTTGGTTCACGCTGCCCCGCTGAACCATCCAGCCAACGGGCGGTGGCACCGCCGCGTTTAGCATCCAGCACCGGGGCATCCGGGACTTCCGGGCGTTGCAGGCACAACCGCTTAATCTTCTCGCCGGGCCGGGATGTTTTTTCAATCTCCCGGCACCCGGCAATCGCCGCATAGATGCTTGTTGAACAGATGCCCATCTGTTCTTTCAATATGTTGACAACATCAATTAACAAGCATTCGCCGGACGGCTCATCTTGCACAAGCCGCTTGGCTTCCGCCACGATTCTTTCCGATTGCAACGGCTGGCGCCTGGGCTTGCCCACATTCTTAGCCGGCCGGTTTTGCCAGTTCGCATGATAGGTTGCCAGCTGCCGCCGCTCAGTGCCCGAGCCGGTGGCCGGATGCATTTCCAGTGCAGGATGTGCGGCCAAGCGGCTGGCGGCCGCCCGGGGACACAAACCGGAGACTTCTTCAAAGGCTTTGCGAAGATGTCTGAAATTAACGGCCCCACCCCCTTGGCCCTTAAAGTAATCTTCAATAAACTCCCCGATGGCCGCCGGCTTGGTTGTTGCAGACCCAATTTCACCCCAACTTTTCAAGCCATAGATGCCGCCGGAAGCCTGCTGAAACCGGTCCGGATTCATCCTCAGGGTTAAGAGAATCGAGCCCTCGGTTCCCGGGCGTCTGGTTAAAACTTTTCGGGCGATTTCGTCGAAGGCCAACGGCTTACCCTCACTCATGAGCACCTCATCAATGACTTCAATGAGTGGCCGAGTTTCCATTTTCCACTCTGTCAACGTCCACTTGCCGCTTTTGCCGATTGGTTGTAACCGGTCATCTTTACAGAGCTGATTTACAAAGCTAAATTTTCCTCGGATTCGTTTACATTCGGGAAGCCGGCCATTGATTTCTGCGATTAATTGATGATGGTGCAAATGGATATTCGCCTCATGCAAAACGCGGATTGCCTGATTCGTCCGGCCCGCCACAAACTCGAGTTTGAGCCGATATTTGACACCATGCTTTTTAACAGTTTCTACCGTCGAACATAAATCGATTAGCGTGGCAAGGTGCTTGGGGCTAATTCCGTCAAATCCCCTTTGTCTGAGGGCTTGCAACAGTGCGGAAGCCTCCAACCCCAACAAGTTGCCGGTCAGGATTTCATGGACAGCGTAAACCTGCTTGCAAAGTTTTTCCGCCTCGCTACGGGAGATTGCGCGATCCATGATGATCGGTTCAAGCTGGAAGCCGTCCAGATTATACCGGCGAAAATTTAAACACTCAATAATGAGCCGATCATATTGCCGCACCTCGGCTTCACTTGATTTCCATAGCCCAGCCAATTCGGCGAGCCAGCGCGATTCCCGCAAGGCTGGGGCACTCAAAGTCTTAAGCTGAAGCCGTGATTGCCGGAAGGCTGCTACGTAATCCCCCCGGATTCGGAATTCTAACCCGCAATAATTATCGTTCAGTAATGGGTTGCGCACGGCGTCCAGACACGATTCCTCAATTTTTCGGATGCGTTCGGCACAAACACCATGGGACATCGCAATGTTTCTTAATGTGCTCCGAGTGGTCTTCAGGCATCGTCGCTGAAAAACGTCCCAGCCTTGTTTATCAAACTGATGGGGAATCGCTTCGTTGCATATGGCCAGCAGGGTGCCTAGCATTCCGCCCTTATCCGAAATATCCCCGCCGTTTTTAGGAATCATAGGATAACCCCGGTTGGTTGCGTAAAGCTCCCAATTGACCGAACCGGTTGTGGCGATTGAACTCGACAAGGCTTTCAGGGCCGTAACGACTTGCCGTTGGGCAAAAGTCCCGAAGTTGGGAATTGTTCCAATCCCGATTCGGGCGGCGTCAATCAACCCTCCCACCGTGGTGATATGTTGCGATTCAAGCACCCAGCAAGCTTTTCCTAGATGGAGCACGCCCAACCCGAACTCCCTCATGCCGGGAGTCAAGCGTTCCAACGCACTGGAAGCCATCGCCAAAGTCGGCAATGAAACCCCCCGCTGCGCCCAGATTTTTTCCCAATCCACCCGACCATCCACCGTCTTTGTTCTTAAGACCTCACGCAGGGCATTCTGAATCTCTTGCTGTTGTCTAAGGCTAAAGGATTTGGATGCTAGAAAATTATTTCGCCACGCCCAATACACGTCCGCAATCTTGACCAACCCCATGGAAAAGCAGAGGTTTTCTGTAATCGGATGAAGCTGGAGATGGACCAGATTTAACGCGGAATCAGACAGACTCAAGCCCATCGTTGCACTTAATCCATAAGTGCTCGCCGGCACCATTTTCATTTTATCAGAAACTGGAAGTTTTTCAATTTCAGATAGCAGAATACTCATGCCGGTAACCTATCACCTCCAAGTGGCCAATTCTCCCACCATTCATCGGGCGCACATAAAAAAGCAGCAAGCGAAGGCTTTTTACATATAAGATGTTATCTTGCCGGTTCCGCCGCCTGCTCAATCGAATGCAGCTTGCCCGGTCGCTTCACTTAATGGCGACCACCAGGCCGAGACAAAGTAATAATCATTAAGATATAAATGCCATTCACCACCAGAAGGACCAAGGTAACAAATAGCCGGTTGATTCGCTGGCGCACGACTCTCACCCCGCCATAATATACAGGATTGATCGCATCATATTTTTCCGTGAAGTAGTCTTTTACAACCCTCATGTTTGCATTCAGACATTTAACGCATTGCTATATACCGGCCGGGCCGTCGCCAAATTCTGATTGGCCACAATGACCTCGGCTGGTTCGCTCCAGCGACCAATTCGTTTGATCCCCGACCAAAAAACTGCCCGATAAACCCATCGGCTCTGAATTGACGGAAACGGAAATAGGTCGAAGTAGCATAAATTTTTTGGATTAACCATCACTCGCCCTTGCATCCGGGATTCTTCGTTCCTATCAATGATGATTTCCATCATGCTAAATTTTGAATCGCTTTCATCAAACTGCCAGACTACTTTGACACATCGGTTCACTACTTCGGCCTTAATAACTGGCTGTGGATTACCCGTTATACCTTTGGCAGTTGGCTGGTTGCTTTCTGTAAACAAATCGTTTAAGCTATTCCCATTAGTCATATTTCTATAATCTTTTATAACGTAAGATAGAACTTATTGGATAGTTCCGGCCAATGCTTACGTCGCCTATTCAAGAGCTATAAAGCTGTCACAGCACATTGGTTTTACCACGGATATACAGCCGGTAATAATCAATAAACTGCCATAGGCTAACCCGTATAGCCGTTAGCATTGGTGGTGGTGTCCTGCGTGGTCAAAGTTCCAGAAGTTCCAGGATCTGGACTGCCAGACCCCCACCATGTAAATGACCAATCCCAAGTTAGCGTGCTTTGTGCTTGAGCCGCCAAAGTAAGAACCGACACGGCGAGGATGGTTAAGGTTTTTTTCATAGGTTTGTTTGGTTGTTGCGTGATGAATTATTTCCGCCGGCGGAACTGCCAGAGCATTGCCAATCCGCCCAAGCCGGCCAGCGCCAGCGTGGAGGGTTCGGGAGCCGGTTGGATATTAGCTAATTCCAGCGCGTTGACGGTTGAAAATGCATTTCCGTCATTCTCATTATATCCGTTGAGGGTTCCGGCAATGCCGCTTTGATAAGCACCGATCAACGGACTGGTCGAGGCTTGATCCGCACCAATGGTTGTCGTTCCACTCATCGGTGTCGGATAAGTCCAAGTGGATCCAGTAAAGACCCCGACTTCAGTTGCCGTGCTGGCTGACCCGCTATTGAACACCAGCAGATAAATGCTGCCACCGGCAAATCCCGGATTATTCCCCGTAAAAGGGATGGACGCGGCACCAGAATTAGCATCTGGTGCCGTCAACTGGAAAAGGCCACCACTATAATACCCCATGCGATTGGTTGCCACCCCATTCAAGGGGATAAAGTCCGCCAGCAATTGCTGGTAGTTGGCCGAGGAGATGTTTCCGCCACTCTCCATTGCTTGCAGGGTGGCATTGGCAACGCTGAACTGTCCCATCTCCACCAAATCCCCGTTGGTCAGCCAAGTGCCACTGGAATCAGCAAAAAAAGTTTGGTTCATTGCTGAAAGAGTAATGGAGGCAGGAGGCCCGGCGAACGCCGGATTTAATCCCGCGCTGACGATTCCAATGATGATAGCAAGGACATATTGGATGACTGGTTTTTTCATGGATGTATGTTGTGTTTGGTTTGTTGATTTAAGGGAAGAAATATATGCGATCACGGTGATGCCTCACTTCCGCTGGCGAAACTGCCAGAGCATTGCCAAGCCGCCCAGACCGGCCAGCGCCAGCGTGGAGGGTTCGGGGACGGGTGCGATTAAATCTGGCACGGTGACGGAAAATATCCCCGTATCGTCGAAAGAATCCGCTCCCGCCGGCGTTACATTTATCGTCTCCTGCTGTTCAGTTAATAGGTATTGATTCTGGTTTATATCATTAAAATACACGCCACCGGGATCAGTGTAATAACCATTGTTCAAGGCTGGATTGGCAAAGATTTCCGGATTGGCCCAGAGCAGGCCGGCGATGGCCGTCCCCTCTATCTGTCCGGTTATTGAAAGAATGGTATAGCTAAAGTCCTTGTTCTGATTGGTGGTCGTAGTAAAGGAGCCGGAGCCATTGCGGGTGTCCCCAGAGTCACTGACCCAATTCCAATTCCAGATGAAAGTGTCTTGCGCCAGTGTCGAACCTGCTGTGCACAATAGCGCGAAGCCACAGATAATTTTGATGAGGATGGTTTTCATAAAGCCTGATTAAATATATTTAAATACCGGACGGCAAACGCAGGCGGTAAAACACAGCCGGCTGGGTTACATCCAGCGGCAAACTCACGCTGTTGGTGGCAGCGCTGCCAGTCACGTCAACCCAGTTGGTCGAAAGACCGATGACTAAGCTGTTCGTCTGCACCTGCAACACCCAGCCGAGGTGATCCGTCGGCCAGGAAAGGTTAAGCGTGCCGCGGTTGCCACCGTTCACGCTCGACACGATGTTGGTCGGGTTGGCAACGGGATTGACCGTCAGCCTCGCGCTCTGGTTGCCGCTGCCGGCAAGGTCGGTGGCGATGCCCGTATAAGTGCCGGCATCCGTGAAGGCGGTGCTGGCCACGGTGTAACTGACGTTGGTGGCATTGGCAATGTTCGTGCCATTGAGTTGCCATTGATAGGTGAAGGGCCCGTCGCCTCGGGTTACGACCAGGGTGAAAGTAAAGGATTGCCCAAAGGTGACGGCTTGGTCGGGTAAAGTCGTCGCTCCCGGGGCGGCCCAGCCCACGGCCAGTGAATGATTGGCCTCATCAAGCGCACCCAGGCTGGCCACCATCATTCCGGGCACCTGCAATGGACTGTTATACTGGGAGCCGCCCGGCACGCCCAACCGACCATAATAATTGTAGCCCATGGCCCACAGGGTGCCGTCGTTCTTCACGAAGAGGGAGTGATAGTTTCCCGCCGCCACCATCACCACGTTGCTCGCCACACTGACCGGCAGATTGGTATTCACGATGGTGCCGATGCCCAATTCGCCATAGTTATTATAGCCCATGGCCCACAGGGTGCCATCAGACTTCACAAACAAGGAATGCCCGTTTCCCGCCGCCATCGCCACCACGTTACTGGCCACGCTCACGGGCAGATTGGTCGAGTCCAGTGTGCCATTGCCCAACTGACCATAGTTATTTGCGCCCATGGTCCAGAGGCTGCCATCCGCTTTTACAAACATGGAATAGTTTGCACCGGCGGCCACCGCCACCACGTTGCTCGACACGCTCACGGGCAGGTTGGTCGAGTTCAGTGTGCCATTGCCCAACTGACCATAGTTATTTACGCCCATGGCCCAGAGGCTGCCGTCGTTCTTTACGAAGAGAGAATAGTTTCCACCGGCGGCCACCGCCACCACGTTGCTCGACACGCTCACGGGCAGGTTGGTGCTGGTGTAATTCCCGTTGCCCAACTGGCCGGCATTATTATATCCCATGGTCCACAGGGTGCCGTCGTTCTTCACGAAGAGAGAGTGGGAGTTTCCCGCCGCCACGGCGACCACGTTGCTGGCCACCGCCTGCGGCGAACTGGCCGAGTTCACTGTGCCGTTGCCTAACTGGCCGTAGGTATTATTACCCATGGCCCACAGGGTGCCGTCATTCTTTATGAACAGTGAATGGGATCCTCCCGCCGCCACCGCCACCACGTTGCTCGCCACACTCGCGGACGCGTAATGGTTATTGTAATCTATGGAACCGAGGCCCAACTGGCCGGAGCTGTTGCCGCCCCAGGCCTTCAGCGGCGCATTGGACAGGCTCAAGCTGGCCGGCAGGCTGATGACCATGCCTTGCACATTCGTGATGATCACCTGATAGCTGCCACTGTTGGCAAACTGGAATGAGGCAAAGCTCAAGATGCTGTTGGTCTGGCCCGCCAGCATCACGCCGTCTTTGATCCATTGATAGCCGAAGGGCGCGGTGCCCGAGTTGGTGACACTCAACCCAGCCCCGTGCCCCAACGTCACCACCGCACTAACCGGCTGGGAAGTGATGGCTAAGACCGAGTTGACTATCTGGGTGCAGGTGCCGCTGCTGCCCGCCAGAGAGATAGAGGAATTATCTGGGCAACTGGCAGTAATGGTGTGGCTGCCGCCGGACAGACCATTGGTGCTGAAGGTGGTGGTGGCCACCAAGCCACTGCCCGACAACGTGCCGGTGCCCAACATGGTAGTTCCCTGCTTGAAGGTCACCGTCCCCGCCGGCGTGCCGGTGCCCCGGTTGGTGGTGGTGCGCGTCACCGTGACGGTGAACGTCACCGATTGGCCGGAACTGGACGGATTGGGACTACTACTGACGGTGGTGGTGGAAATATCGTAACCAACGGCCTGGGTCGGCCGAGTCTCCAAGAGAAGTATCGCGCAACCGACGAACACGGCCAACCGCAATTTGTCGTCGAATTGATTTTGGAGGGACGTTCGAAATAGATTGAATAATAATGACACCGGACTTTGTGTCGGGGCCGCGACCACCGCATCCGGCAGAGCGAGACGTAAGGTAAGTTTGAGGAGGTGTGTTTTCATAATATTGTTGCGGGCGATTTATTCCGCCGGCGGAACTGCCAGAGCATTGCCAATCCACCCAGACTGGTTTGGGCTAGCGTCGATGGCTCTGGAAGGGGCGCAATGCCGGCGATCAAGTCTGCTGTCGGTTGACTATTGTAAAGCATCACCTTTCCGCCGAAGGTTGAAACCGGCGCCCCGCTCCAAGCGTCGAAGCTTGCAAATTGGCTGCCGCTAGATGAACCACCACTACCCGCCAGCCAAAAACTTAAAGTATAGGTCTGGCCAGTAACGGTGGCGATGGCTTGGGCAAGCCCATCCACTCCTTCAACCTCACCATCTACCCAGTAGTAATTTTCTTCTTCAGAGTCATCAGCGGTTGTGCCCACCGTGCTCGGGACTACCACACCGTCCATAGCCAGTCCCTGCTGTCGCACCTGTAGCCATCCCGTGGTATCGCCGGTCTCAAAACCACCGTTGACCATCAGTTCATTGCCGAAGGAATCTTTTAGCGAAATATTGTCAAATCCCCAATAGGTGGGATCCTGACGGAAAAGGAAAGTTAGAATGGTTGTGCTGCTATCAGCTGTGATATTGTAGATATATTGCGTGTAATCTTGCAGCGCTGGGTATGGCAATGACAACAAAACACTTTGCGCCGAGGACACCAGCGCCGTCATCAGTAAAAGGCAAACACAGATTAATCTTGTTAAGATCGCTTTAATAATTGACGAACATATCCTTCTCGCTTCCTTTCCTTAAACGATAATTCATCAAGCGATTGATAAAATGCTGCCAACGCGCGAATTGTGACCATTAGAGCCTAAATCGGGTAAGAATGGCGGTAGAAAATTAGATGGGCTATTGTTGACCCGGCCCAAGTCGGCTGCTTTTATCATAGCTATCCATGCGTGCGCTCTTCATATCGGCAAGATGCACCAACCATGCCTCGCGACTGCTCGGAGCCACCGCGCTGCCCCATTCCCGTCGGCCATGATGGCTTAAGATGCAGTGCAACACGGCATCATGATATTGGGCATCCACTTTCGGATATTGGCGAACATCCTGACTCCACATCAATGCACTGCGGTTAATGTGATGGATCAGTCGGTCATGTGCGACTTTTTCATACATCTGAACACCATCGGCATTGGGTGTAACCAACTGGAAATCGTGTAATTTACCAATATCATGATAAAGCACAGCAAAATATATCGTCACTAGGTCTATTTTTTCGGCACAATTCATCGTGTGCAGTGTATTGACTGCAATATCATAAACCTCACCAGTATGTCGGGCTAATCCACCCGGTTCGCAGTGATGCCGGTCTAGGGTAGCCGGCCATTGGGCGAACCGCGCATCCGTAAGGATTTTATTGGCCAATTCCGGCAACGGGTGCGCCCAGGCGCTGACCACTGTCTGTAAATGCTGGATATGCTTGTTCATGGTTCCACTTAAAAGGTGCGACTATGCGTATTCTTATTGATTCTCCACAAGCGCAATCCATTTAGCGGTGTGGTATTTGAATCCAGCGCAGGTTTATCTTAATCACACTTGGGTTAGGATCCACATAATCACCCACCCCACCGGCCAACCACAGTGTTTTTTTAGTGCCTGCT
>Ga0364860_10537_pt2 | contig 13836 bp, 14 predicted proteins | sample ExccelAu500001D4_FD_206916 | JGI IMG/M metagenome (GOLD analysis project Ga0364860, IMG submission 206916) | Enriched cells from Trout Bog Lake Hypolimnion, Wisconsin, USA - BchlTB.Aug20.5000.01 .D4 | ecosystem: Environmental > Aquatic > Freshwater > Lake > Hypolimnion/Profundal zone | place: USA... | reverse complement strand
CACCCAACGCCCCTACCAACGCCCTATTTGGTCGCTGTCAGCGAGAAAATGGCGGCTGAGCATCTGACTCTAGCCAATCAATTTCACGAAAAAGAGACCATAGAAATTTTTACTGGAAACAAGGTACCAGCCAATGCAAATCCCTTAGCCAGCGTGTATTCTGGCCATCAATTTGGCGTCTGGGCTGGTCAACTTGGTGATGGTCGCGCAATTTTGCTGGGCGATACCATCAATAAACATCAGCAACGCCTTGAGGTCCAACTTAAAGGCGCCGGCGCAACGCCCTACTCTCGCTCCGGAGATGGACGCGCAGTGCTGAGATCATCTATCCGGGAATTTTTATGCTCAGAAGCAATGCACGCACTGCATATTCCTACCTCGCGAGCGCTATGCATTACAGGATCTGATCATTACGTGTTTCGTGAACAGCCAGAGACCACGGCCGTTGTGACCCGTCTGGCACCAAGCTTTATCCGTTTTGGATCCTTCGAACACTGGTACTACAACCGACGCCATGAAGACCTGAAAACTTTGGCTGATTTTGTTATTGAACATTATTTTCCACATTGTCTTGAACAGCTTAATCCTTACCAAGCTTTATTGACTGAAGTGACGCACAGAACTGCCGAGCTGATGGCGCATTGGCAATCGGTTGGCTTTATGCACGGCGTGATGAATACGGACAATATGTCTATCTTGGGCATCACAATTGATTACGGCCCTTTCGGCTTTATGGAAGCATTTAATGAGTCCCACATTTGTAATCACACCGACCAACAAGGGCGCTACTCGTACAAAATGCAACCAAGCATAGGCAATTGGAACATGCACGCGCTCGGCCAGGCAATGCTCCCTTTGATAGGTAGCATCGAAGATACCCAAGCCGCGTTGTCAGGATACACGAACAGCTTTGTTACTCAATGGGAACGCTTATTGCGATCTAAGTTTGGATTCCGGGTAGCGCACGAATCAGACAAGCAACTTGGAGAAGACTTCTTTCGTTTGATGCAGGAAAATCACGCCGACTTTACGCTAAGTTTCCGCCAATTAAGTCATCTGGAAAATGATAGCTCTCCAAAAGATGACGCCTTACTCGACCTTTTTATCGACAGAGAATCCCTCAAAGTTTGGCTACAACGCTATCGTGCACGTCTGGCAATAGAAAACAGCAATAACATCGCCAGACAAACGTTAATGCTGACAAGCAACCCAAAATACATTTTAAGGAACTATTTAGCCCAAAATGCAATCGAAAAGGCACAAAATAAGGATTTTTCTGAAGTGGCAAAATTATTAAGCATTTTAGAAAATCCATTTGATGAGCAAATTGAGCACGAAGAATATGCAAAGCTCCCACCCGACTGGGCCAAAGATCTGGAGGTGAGTTGTTCTTCGTAGTACAAAAGCAACATGAGTTGACGCGGAAAGCAAACACGGATAAAGCGTAGATCTGGAAAGATACATCACGACATGACGCACCTGAAAAATTTGTGTAACATCTGCGGCACCCATGTGGAGTACCTCAATCCTGACGAAGACGCAATAAATGATGTGCGCCTGAAGATGTATTCCGAAAGCCTGAAACCTAACCCTCTTGCATAAGTCTGTTTTTAATGAAATTTCTTTTTGACGTATTTCCTGTTATTTTATTTTTTGTCACCTTTAAATGGGGCGAAGGGCATACCGCAAGTGCTCAAGCCTACGTTGAAAAATACCTTTCCAATCTGGTCTCTGGCGGCGTCAGCTCACCTGAGCTTGCGCCCATTATGCTGGCAACTGCGGTCACTTTAGTAGCATCGATTTGTCAGATATCTTATTTGCTCCTCCGCAGACAAAAAGTGGATGCTATGCTGTGGATCTCCTTCATCATTATTATGGTGTTTGGTGGCGCGACCATTTACTTCCACAGTGACACCTTTATCAAGTGGAAACCATCTATATTATATTGGTGCTATTGTGGCGCTTTCTTATTGGCACAGTTCGTCTTCAAAAAAAACCTGATCCGTACTGCGATGGAATCACAGGTTAAATTACCCGAACAACTATGGGGTAAACTGAGTCTCGCCTGGACAGCTTATTTCTTCCTGATGGGTGTATTGAATCTCTGGGTCGCTTTTAATTTTTCAACTGACACATGGGCGAATTTCAAACTGATCTCCATGGTAGGAATCATGCCTGCATTCATTATTATTCAAAGTTTATTTTTGTCGAAATACATGACGGAGGCTGAATAATGTCCAGATTTGAACAACTAAAAAATCGTCTCACTAATGCTTTACAGCCAGTCGTATGTGAATTGCAAGATGATTCTGCGGCGCATGCAGGACATGCTGGTGCAGCTTCAGGAGGTAGCCATTACAATTTGAAAATAATTTCTCATCAATTTGAAGGTTTAAATCGCATTTCACGGCATCGTCTGGTGTATGATGCCATTGGCGATATGATGCATACGGACGTTCACGCATTAGCTATTGTAGCGTTGGCGCCGTCAGAGATACCGACCTAAGCAGTTTACTTATAATCCGTTTTTTTTATTTTGTTATTTAGGAACAGACAATGACTTTTAAACCTGCTCTTTTGCTGGTAGCACTTCTTGCAACTGCTTTGCCAGCAATGGCTCAAAATCTCGCCGTAGTGAATGGCAAAGCAATCCCATCCTCCCGCGTCGATGCATTGGTAAAACAACTGACATCCCAAGGGCAGCCAGACACACCAGATTTGCGCGCAAAAGTAAAACAAGAATTGATCAATCGCGAAGTGTTGATGCAAGAAGCTGAAAAATCAGGTTTAGCATCGAACCCAGAAGTTAAAAATCAGCTGGAAATTGCACGCCAATCTCTGTTGATTCGTGCGTTGATGATTGAATATGTTAAAAAGAACCCAATCACAGACGCAGAAATCCAGGCTGAGTACGATAAAGCAAAAGCGCAAGCTGGTGACAAGGAATACCATGCATTCCATATCCTGGTTGACAAAGAAGACGACGCAAAAGCAATCATCTCTAAATTGAAAGCTGGCGCCAAGTTTGAAGAACTGGCGAAACAATCCAAAGATACAGGCTCCGCATCCAAAGGTGGTGATCTGGATTGGGCTTCTCCAGCAACATTTGTTCCAGAGTTCTCCAATGCTATGGTCGCATTGCAAAAAGGTCAATTCACAGAAACACCTGTAAAGACCCAATACGGCTACCATATTATCAAGCTGGACGACGTTCGTTCATTGAAATTCCCAACAATCGAAGAAGTTAAACCTCAAATCATCGATGGTTTGCAACAACAAAAAGTTCAGGCTTACCAACAAAGTTTAGTGAAAAAAGCGAAGATTCAATAATCCGACGCAAATCATAAAGGGCGCAAGTTTGTTAACTGCGCCCTTTTTTTGTTTATTTTTCGTGCTTAATAAAATAAACTAGAAACAGGTAATTTCGATAAAAGCCTTGATTAAGCATGCAAAATTGCCTTTCCCCGATCAAATCGCACACCACTCAGTACCCTTGAACATTAAGTGCCTCACTCCAATGAAGATCTCCTTTTCTCATTTGCAAAAGAATTGGCATTGGATCCATGGTGGAACGTTAAAGTCAACGGCAAAGCCTTCTTTAAAAAGTACGCTGATCGTTTCGCAGATATTGCTCGTCCTGTGCTTACTTGGCGTTTCGAGCAAAAGCAATGCGGGATTGGTGGATTTTTCAAATGGATTGTACGAATTCGTTATTAAAAAATTTGGACAGGAAGCGCGGCATCGACTCCAGATTATGCAAACCAACGTTCGCCAAATGAAAGCAGCGGCAGGCCCTCATCTGACCGCAAATTTGCTTAAATCAAGCGATGTTCAACTTGAGATGCCTTTACTCAAAAAGACAAATGATTTTTATAATCAGGTTCCTTATTTCACCGACCTGGAACATTGGGGTGTCGACGACTACTGGGCAACGCCAGTCGAGTTAGTCGCTTCGTTCGGCGGTGATTGCGAAGATTACGCGATCGCCAAATATATGACGTTAAAAGATTTAGGTATTCCGATTGAGCGTCTGCGAATTACATATGTGAGAGCAATCAAGATAGGTGAAACACACATGGTTCTCGCGTATTACCCTACTCCCGATGCTGATCCTTGGATACTAGACAATTTAATACCAGAAATTAAACGTGGATCAGAGCGCACGGATCTGATTCCAGTTTATAGCTTCAATGATGATGACTTATGGCTTGCCAACGGAACTGCTCGTCGAGGTGGTGCGTCAACCGTGCGCTTGTGGCGTGATGTCATTGAAAAAATGGAGAAAGAAAGTAAGCTTTAGCGACGAAAAAATGCTCTGTGCAATAACAAAGCTATTTTTCAGATCAGCTATCATTCACCCTCATAAATCGAGCCCAGGCATCATTCATAATCGGGTGAGCGGCGCCAGATAATAACCCTGTCCGTAAGAAACATTGTCATTCATGAGTAGATCTTTGATTTTTTCAGACTCTACATTTTGTGCGATGACTTTCACTTCAAGCGTGTTTGCTAATTGAATCACTGAACGTAGATGCATTCGCGCCTGCTCACTTTCCAGTGCTGCGCCGATCAAACCACCATCCAGCTTAATATAATCAGGCATGACTTGACGTAAAAGATCAAGCGATCCCTGAGCAAGTCCAAAGTGATCCAAACCAATGCCAACACCTTGATCTCTCAGCAAAGAAACAAAGCTCATCGTTGATGGCATATTTTTTTCACACCCGAATTCACTTAACTCCAGCGACAAGCGAGAACCTGATTGTTGAGCATTGGCAAGCCTCTCCATCAACCATCCACGGAATAAAGCGCTATCAACAGATTGCGCAGAAACGTTGACCGCAACATCAGCATCGAGATAACCGAGGCTGTTCATCTGGTCGATTACCAGACTAATCACAACTTTATCAATTTCGGGCATTAACTGATGACGCATTGCCATAGGTAAAAATAAAGCAGCAGAGATGAAACTCCCGTTTTGATCAATGAGTCTGGAAAAGATTTCATGTTGAAAAATACGCTGATCTGTAAGATTAAAAACGGGCTGAGCAAATAGTGTCAAACGCTTTTCAGCCAAAGCACTTTGTATCAGCGTGCGCCACCCTAATGAGCCTTCGGTGATCGCATTCTCATCAGAGAGATTCAGATTGATCGCGATGTTGCGACCATTTTGCCTTGCTGTCTCCAGTGCCAAATCAACCTTAGAAAAAATTTCTGTCCGGTTTTTCCCCGCTGAAAATTGCACACATCCGAGGCTAAATGACAGATTTTTAGCAAGAGAATGATCAAGAAATCCAATAATTTTCCTTTGCAAAGCCTTAAACTCGGAATCAATCACGGTGGCTAACACATCAAAACCTGCAAATCCGAATGCGCTACCACCAATTCGCCCAGAGATAGCAATATGAAGTTCAGAACAACTTAAGGCAATCTTAATTACATCAGACAACATTTGATCGCCTTCCTGATAACCATGTTCGTGATTGAACTCTTTGAGTCCATCAAATTCGAGAACCATCAGATAACCGGAGTTAAAACTTCCCTCTTCTGAAAGCATGGTATTCAAACGCAAATCAAATGCCTTGCGATTATCGAGACCGGTCACTTTATCCGTATAAGCTTCCGCGCGAAAAGCTTCAGCTTTAGAGACCTCTGCCGTCAACATCTCTGAAATTTTGCTCGACATCGCATTCATTGCAGAGACGACCCGATGAAATTCCCGCGTCTTTGGCAAAGCTAAAATCTGATTGAATCGCTTATGCTGGATCTCTAATGCCGTAGTTTCAATCAGGGACAAGGGACGCAGAATAATCTTCAAAAGAGTCATCGTGAGAAGAAACACCAAGACATAAACTGCCAACATCCATGCCGCTTGCTGCTTAAATGAGTCCCACAAAAACTGATAAGCAAACGTCGGCTGACTAACCACGACAACCTTCCCTAATTGCCGCCATCCTTCCGAAATAAAAGCCTCACCAGGTGGCGTCTGGATTTGCAACAAAGTAGAAAATACCAAAGGAACATTGTCGACCTTGCGCGGCAATTCTTTGGAAATCAGCTTTTTCCCGTACGCATCAAACAAGATAATTTTTTGATAGTAACCGCGGTCGAACACTGAACTTAATTGAATTTCAGCCAGCACCAGATCATTATTGGACAATGATGTCGCCAGGTCATGGGACATACTTCCCGCTGCATCTTGCGCGTGAGACGACAATTGTTGTTGTAAGAAATCTCGGGTCGTTATCACTGATAACACTTGGAGGCCGCTAAACACCAGCAAAACTATCACGGAAATAGCTATCAGCAACTGTCGTCTTAAACTCATTGTTATTTACCAAACCTTTTTATTAGCGCATTCACCCGGATAACTTATAGTTCCGACGGCCCATTGACAACAAAAATCTCAAGCAGGCATAAACTAAGATATTTTTTTAAATTGAACAAGCAAATTGAACAATCGAATTGCATGATATATAGCATATCCAAATTAAAGCACCATGGTTTTCAGTGACTTGAACTACTAATCAAATAAAGATTCTCTCATTTGTACAACAACTCGACGATGTGATCGCCTGGGCATTTACCGCGCAGGCAAGAGCTCACTCTCATTCATCCACAAAGACAAGTCTTAAGGAAATGCCGCGCATAATTAAAAGTAGTGAGCGACAAAGACGATCGACATGAATTCAACAAATATTCTTATTTATTTAAAAGACAGAAAAATGTTTGATCGCTGAGGGCATTCATTAAACGACCGAAGCAATTGAATCAATCGCTGAAAAAAATGCCCCCACGCTTAACTTCTACAAACCTAATTTTGGCCAGAGCTCATCGACTTTGCCTTTGATTTCCTGGCTCATCAGGATCGTTGTACCCCACTCCCTATCTGTCTCGCCAGGCCATTTATTGGTTGCATCAATGCCCATTTTGCTCCCCAGCCCACTGACAGGCGAAGCAAAATCGAGATAATCGATCGGCGTATTATCGACCAAGGTCGTGTCCCGGCTAGGATCAACACGGGTGGTAATCGCCCAGATCACTTCTTTCCAGTCGCGGATATTCACATCCTCATCGACCACAATAATGAACTTGGTGTACATGAACTGACGCAGAAAACTCCAGACGCCAAACATGACCCGCTTAGCGTGACCAGCATACGATTTCTTCATCTGAACTACCGCCAGCCGATAACTACATCCTTCTGGTGGCAAGTAAAAATCGGTGATTTCACTAAACTGCTTCTGCAATAGCGGGATAAACACTTCATTCAATGCAACACCCAATACTGCCGGTTCGTCGGGTGGTTTCCCAGTATAGGTCGAGTGATAAATGGGATCACGCCGCATGGTGATACGGTCTATTGTAAACACCGGGAACCAATCTTGTTCATTGTAGTATCCCGTATGATCACCGTACGGCCCTTCCAGCGCGTGCTCATATCCACTCGGATGTGACTCATCTGGATAAATATGCCCTTCAAGTACGATTTCAGCGGAAGCAGGCACACGTAATTCACTACCGATCGCCTTAACCAATTCCGTGCGGCTACCACGTAACAAGCCCGCGAACTGATATTCGGACAAACTGTCAGGTACCGGGGTCACCGCGCCTAATATAGTCGCAGGATCAGCCCCCAAGGCCACAGCGATGGGATAAGGCTGACCTTTATTAACGATACAGTGCTCACGAAAATCCAAGGCACCTCCACGATGGGCGAGCCAACGCATAATGACTTTATTTCGCCCCAATACTTGTTGGCGATAGATGCCGAGATTCTGACGTTTTTTATTCGGGCCTTTGGTAATCACAAGACCCCATGTAATCAGCGGCGCGACATCACCGGGCCAACAGTGTTGAATTGGCAGACGTGATAAATCAACATCATTACCTTCCCACACAATTTCCTGACATTTAGCGCCGCGTAATTCCTTGGGGGCCATGTCCCATACCGCTTTGACGAGGCTTCCCATACCCAGAATATCTTTAAAACCTTTCGGTGGCTCGGGCTCTTTGAGCGCCGACAACAAGTGTCCGATCTGGCGCAATTCACTGACATTATCTGCGCCCATACCAAGTGCCACACGGCGTGGCGTACCAAATAAATTTGCCAGAACTGGGATGGTATGTCCGGTTGGCTTATTGAACAAAAGTGCGGGTCCTTCGGCACGCAATGTGCGATCACAAATCTCCGTCATCTCTAAATTGGGAGAAATCTGGATATCTACTTGTTTTAATTCATTTATTTCTTGCAGTTGAGAAATAAAATCCCTCAAATCGGAATATTTAATCATTTTTCGCTTTTTTGTATGTCTGAACTAGTTGGTCAAGCTTATTTAGCCAAGTACTTGATTTTATTGGTTTTTGCTGCAATGCAGCGCAATTCATTAGATTCAAAAGTTATTACAAATCAATTTGATAGTATTGACTTGATATAAAACCACCCCTACAATTCGCCCAACTTGATGAAGAGACGTAGACGTTTGCCACATTTGATGCAAAGACGTTCTCGCCAATAACGGTAACATCATTCACGGGGATCGGGCCCCACATGACATTGTAAGGATTGTTTTCAAAAGGCGTCTGCCTTATCCCGAAATAAAGTTATTTATCGCTGGATGCTCCAGTACCAAGTGTGACGAACTTAAACAGATAAATAGCTCCGGCGTCTTCCGGTCGCACCCTGCGACGAAGGCGATGTTTCTGATTCGTGAAGTAGTTTTAAGCAGTAAGTTCAGAATTGAGCTATTGCACCGCGATGATTCAGGAGGTTACATGATTCAACGTTTTATTTTAGCTGTACAACAAGGTGGCCTGTCCACCGAAGAAAAGCGCGCTGCATTGAATGCAGTCGCCCGCGACACAAGCAGTGGCTTCTTTACCATAGTCCGCCACTTAATGACAATTTCAGGCATCACTGCAGTCGTTTTGCTGGCAATGATGTTCATCAAACCTGAATTGGCCGATAAGTTTAAAAATTTATCTCCTTTCACTACGCCAGAACAACTGGCCGAAGCAGAAGTTCCCCCGCCAAGCCTGGCAATGCTGATGGATGCACCGGGCAAGACGAATCCAGGCAATGCGTTACATAATGCCGCGTATAACGAAGACGAGGCAAAATTACTCGGCAGCGAACGCCAGCAACAGTGGGTAACGAATTGGCTCTCCAAGCGTTATCGCGTTGCAACTGACGCAACCAATATGCTTGTTTCTGCTGCTTACCTGACGGCGAAAGATATCAAACTGGATCCATTGCTGATTTTATCCGTGATGGCGATCGAATCGGGTTTAAATCCGTTCGCTGAGAGCCCTGTCGGCGCTCAGGGGCTGATGCAAGTCATGTCCAAGGTACATCAGGAAAAATTCGAAGAGATGGGTGGCGTTAAAGCCGCTTTAAATCCAGTCGCGAACATTAAAGTAGGCGCGTTGATTTTAAAAGACTATGTGTCCCGCGCTGGCTCAATCGAAGCCGGCTTGAAGATGTACGTGGGCGCTGGTGCTTTTGATAATGATTCCGGCTATGGTTCCAGAGTAATGACCGAATACAAGCGTTTAAAAGACGTGTCTAACGGCAAAAATGTCCCGACAGTATTCGCCAACCCTGCCCCTGCTCCCGTCGTTCGTCAGACAGAAGCCGCGCATATAGCGAAAGAAGAAGCAAACGAAGCGAAAGCAAAAGCAGACCCGAAGGATCAAGTCGCAGCGCTATAATTTGACATCCCAAATTGAGCTTATGCAAAAAACGGCCCCTACATCAAAGTAGGTGCCGTTTTTGACTTTAGACTGCAGGCGCAAGAAAATCTCTCAACCGTGCAACCGCTTCCTGCAGATTCTCCAATGAATTAGCGTACGATAAACGCACATACGTGCTTGCAGTAGCAGGCCCAAAATCCAGCCCGGGAACGATCACGACACCTGCCTCGTTAAGCACTTGCTTAGCAAAGGTATCAGCATCTGTGGTGAATCGTGAACAATCTGCGTATACATAAAAAGCGCCGTCTGGCATAACTGGAATACCAAAGCCCAGTTCACGCAGTGCTGGAACGATGTAATCACGGCGGCGCTTGAACTCTGCCTTTCTTTCTTCATAGATAGTCAATGCTTCCGGACTAAAGCAAGCAAGTGCGGCATGTTGTGCAATTGATGAAGGACAAATAAACAAATTCTGTGCCAATTTTTCCAACTCAGGCACAATGCGTTCAGGCACGACCAGCCAACCTAAGCGCCATCCCGTCATATTGAAGTATTTGCTAAAACTATTGATGATCACAACATCGTCATCCAGAGACAATGCAGAAAAAGGCGCAGCAGCATAGGTCAATCCCTGATAGATTTCATCAACGATAGTAAAGCCGCCGCGTTCTTTGACGCTGGTAATAATTTTTGCGAGTTCACCAACTTCTATCGAAGTACCAGTAGGATTCGATGGCGAAGCGAGCAACACACCTTTGGTATTGGCGGTCCAATGTTCACGTACCATTTGGTCAGATAATTGGAATCGGTGTTCCGGGCCACTCGCTACTAGCTTTGCCCTTCCCTCAAACGCCGCAACAAAATGGCGGTTACATGGATAACAAGGATCAGGCATGAGGACTTCACACCCAGCCTCTACAAATGCCGCACAAGCCAGCAATAAGGCTGCGGAGGCTCCTGCTGTCACGACAATGCGTGATGCTGGGACATTTAAACCAAATTTCTCCGCATAATGAGCGGAAATTGCCTCACGCAATGCAGGCACACCAAGTGCCGATGTATATTGCAAACGGCCATCTGCCATCGCCTTCGCAGCAGCATCAATGACGACTTGTGGCGCCGTAAAATCTGGCTCACCGATACCCATATGTATCAAGTGACGGCCTTCTGACTCCAGAGCAGCAGCCATTTTCATGAGCTCCATTACATGAAAAGGAGCTATATGATCCAAACGAGATGCGAGATTGTTTTCCATATTTACCAGCCAAAGACATCATTCAGCAAAAATCTTGCCATAAAAAAAACCGCCTTATTTCCTGAACAGAAAAAGGCGGTGGAATCGAATTCATCAATCAATACTTATTTTGCAGCAACCTCAGTCGGGCGCAACTTCACAGCCAGTTTATCCAGCACACCATTGACGTATTTATGGCCATCGATACCGCCAAATGACTTGGTTAATTCAACCGCCTCGTTGATAACAACGCGATAAGGAATCTCGATATGATTTTTTAACTCATACGTACCAATCAGCAAGGCAGCGTGTTCAATAGGTGATAATTCCTTGATGCCGCGATCAATTAACGGGGCAAATTCTTCACGCAATTCGACAGAATGGTTGATGGCACCATGCAACAACGCATCAAAATGTTCACGGTCAGCCTTGTCGAAACCATGAGCCTGACGGATATGCGCGTCAATCACACCAGAATCTTCATTATTAAGTAGCCATTGATACAGGCCTTGCAACGCGAACTCGCGCGCACGATGACGTGGAGAGCGGCTTTTACTAGGATTGGCGTGTTGCGATTTATTATTCATATTCTTCTCTTACTCAATTTTACTTTTTATGCTGTTGGTGACATCCAATTCAATGAAGTCACCCGCAGCTTATTTCTTGCTAACTCAACATAAGCCCGCTACCCAACGGACTTTACTATGCCTTAGATTATCAGGCGTCGTAATCAATGTCTTCGGTTGCTTCTGCCAATTCTTCCAGAGCCAATGTTAAATTGGCCATTTCAACTGCGACGCGTGCTGCATCAGCACCTTTTTCTTGCATACGGACTTCGGCCTGCTCGTCATTTTCAGTCGTCAGGATTGCATTGGCAATTGGGATACCTGCATCCAGACCCACACGGGTAATGCCAGCGCCGGATTCATTAGAAACCAATTCAAAATGATAAGTTTCACCACGAATTACTGCGCCCAATGCGATCAATGCATCAAATTGGTTGGTTTCGGCCATTTTTTGCAATGCTAAAGGAACTTCCAATGCGCCAGGCACTGTGACGTGCAAGATATCTTCATTCAATACACCAAGACGTGCTAATTCAGCCAGACAGGAAGACAATAAGCCATTACCTACTGTTTCGTTAAATCGGGCTTGCACGATACCGACGCGTACGCCAGCGCCATCGAGATTTGATTCATAGTGTCCAACTGTCATAACATTCCCTCTTGCGCCGGAGCGCTTAATCAATTCAAAAATTTTCTTTTTGCGCGTTCTTCAAGTTTATAAGACAATTCTCCGTCTTATGTACAGCAGATCACAACACTTACTTTATTCTGTGCAAGGCTTATCGAGATACCCGACCACTTCCAGGTTAAACCCGGTCATCGACGGCATTTTTCGTGGATTTGCCAATAGCTTCATTTTACCAACGCCAACGTCTTTCAAAATTTGCGCCCCAATGCCGTAATTACGCAAGTCCATACTCGCTGCACGGCCGACAGGGCGAGTTTCCGGTGCATTCAGGGCTTTAAACTGGTCAAACATTTGTTCGGCAGTTTCTTCGCAATTCAATAAAACGATCACGCCAGAGTCCGCTGCCTGAACAGCTTTCATGGCAGCTGCAATATTCCAGGAATGCGTTGTTGCCTTACTCTCTAACAAATCCAGTATCGATACTGGTTGATGTACACGCACCAAGGCTTCTTTTTCAGGCGTAATATTGCCGTGCACCAAGGCCAAATGCGCAGAGCCGCTTGGCTTGTCGCGATAAACAACTGCTTTGAAACTGCCATGAACAGTGTGCATTTCACGTTCCGCAACGCGATCTACAATACTCTCGGTTTGACTACGATAGTGAATTAAATCAGCGATCGTACCAATTTTTAAGTTATGTTCTTTAGCGAATTCCAGCAAGTCTGGCAAGCGTGCCATCGTACCGTCATCCTTCATGATCTCGCAAATCACTGAAGCAGGGGTCAGCCCCGCCAATTCAGCCAGATCGCAACCCGCTTCCGTGTGGCCAGCCCGCATCAGAACGCCACCTTTTTGCGCCTTCAATGGAAATACATGACCCGGCTGAACGATGTCGTCCGCTGTGGATTTTTTATTGACAGCAACCTGGACAGTATGTGCACGGTCAGCGGCTGAAATACCCGTCGTAACGCCCTCAGCGGCCTCGATGGATACCGTAAAATTGGTGCCGAATGAAGTACCGTTACGGGTCGTCATCATTGCGAGATTCAATTCGTCGCAACGTTCTTCTGTCAAAGTCAGGCAAATCAGGCCACGGCCAAATTTTGCCATAAAATTAATAGCTTCTGGCGTTACAAACTCTGCCGCCATAATCAAATCGCCTTCATTTTCGCGATCTTCCTCGTCAACCAGGATGACCATGCGGCCAGCACGCAATTCTGCGACGATTTCTAGGGTATTAGACATGCTCATAGGGGGTATCCTGAAGGGCTGGGCTGTGGCGCGAAGCGCGAGCACCGCTAACTGCATTTGAATGAAGCCGCTATTTTAAAGGATTTCGCCCCACACTTCCCGTGCTTTATGAGGTTTTAAAGCGTTTTTCCTAGATTTGGATCACACCACGCCCAATTTCCAGGACCTTACCACCGACTTTAATGGTCATATCATCAAGTATATCCAAGTATAGGTGACTAGGCCTTTGCATCTGCAGGCCTTGAATGACGCTCAGACTAGCCGGAATAGCTCGCTGATGAGCAAGCCACCAACCACCAAGATTGGCACAAGCAGACCCTGTCGCGGGGTCCTCGCCAACACCGCCACCGGGACGCGCAAAGAAGTAGCGCGCCTTTACCTGAATTCGTTTTGAATTCGACTGCATAGCCTGATCAAACGTGAAAAGGTATACGGTTTTACGACCCAAACTACTTATTGGCCAC
>Ga0364860_10879_pt1 | contig 13839 bp, 14 predicted proteins | sample ExccelAu500001D4_FD_206916 | JGI IMG/M metagenome (GOLD analysis project Ga0364860, IMG submission 206916) | Enriched cells from Trout Bog Lake Hypolimnion, Wisconsin, USA - BchlTB.Aug20.5000.01 .D4 | ecosystem: Environmental > Aquatic > Freshwater > Lake > Hypolimnion/Profundal zone | place: USA... | reverse complement strand
TTAAAGGAGGTTGGTATCTTGTGGGGAATATTTGTGAAGTGACAGAAGCAGAACAACGAGCAATTGCCGGTTATGACAAGGATATCGGACTTTTATTAGTTGGTATAAATAACACTATGGCATATCCTCAAATAAGATATGGCACAGATCCAGAAGAACATGATAGAATCGCCGACATCCAGCTAAATATCATGTTAACACAAGTAGATATAGTTATAGGGATTAAGAATACTCGATATAACCAATGGAGTGATAAGGAGTTTGAAGCAAAATACTTCGCAAGAATTCTAGCGCTCAATTGTTATGAAATATTTATGTATAATATGAAAATATTCGACTTACCTCTTAACAAATACAGATCAGATATCAAGACAAGCCTGATAATGAGAAGTATTGACTTGCATCGGAAAATGTTAAAAGAAATTTATAAACAGGAAAATCACTTTCTTTATGACATACGCCACAACTTAATAGCCCATCGGAAAGGAACAGCTTTTAATCAAAACAAGTCCACTAAGGACATCGATATTGATAGGGTTTTAGCAATCAGCAGTGCTGTTTTACATGGCTATATTCATATATTAATGCTATTACCAGAATTGCAACGTGCAATTGGATTAGACCATCCTGATTGATTCCATCCCAGGCGAGTCTCATTTTTCATGAACTCGCCGCAATCAGGGTACAGAATCCTGACAACCCTGTTGTTCCTGATGTTCCGAAGGGCATCAGGAACCCAAATAAAACCCTTTCTCCGAAAGGTATTCGGCTACGACAGTTCGAGTGGCTTATAAAAATTATATGGTCACCTAAAGCCCCACATCAAATAACCACCCCTAAAATCACAATTATACCAAATCCGGGAACTGTAAGTTCAGATAATCCAGGTGGCAACCCAGGTCATACATCATGGCCTGCATCATCAGTTTACAGTTTTGAGGGCTGCCGTCCTCCTTTATACGTACCATACTTTCATTTGCATTGTCCCAGAAAAACAGCTGGTCTTTAAACCGTGCAGACCTGAATGCGTGCCGCATAATGTTTATTTTAGCCACCAGTTCGTCCGGCTCAATTCCTGTTTTACAGCTTTGCCTCAGGAATTCAATATATTCCGCCACCATGATCTTTTGTTGTGCAATGTTCGGTAGTTGCATTGTGTTCGTTTTAAGTTTATTAATTGGTTATCAGTTGTTTATGTCTTTACTTTGGCTTATCTTTGCGCAAAGTTAATCAATCTTTTTGTTCTATAATTTACATTATGTTAAGTAGAAATTGAGCATAAACCCAGGCATAGATATCCTGATTACCATAGCCCCTAAACTATAGCGCCTACCCCCCAGGCCACACGATCAACCCCTATCATCATGCAACCCTATTTTTACAACGTTGGTTTTTAACCCCGGCATTTGAAAGATTCAATTAGGTTTACCGATGCTTATTCCATCTTCCTAAAAACTTGAATAAATAAAACTATTTTTTTGTGTGCAGTAATTATTGAAACAAATACATGAAATATCCGCTGGCATGATATATCTTTATTGCTCAATCATATAATTATAGCAAAAACTAACCCAAACGTATGAAAATCAAACTTTTACTCCTGTTATCACTCCTCCATGTATCAGTCTTTGCACAGTTTCACCAAAAAGATGTTTGGGGCAAATTACTGCGTCTTTCACCTGCTAAAGCTGCCAGTTATTCCGTTTCCGACCTGGTAAAGGCTTATAATGCCGCTAAGCATGGATCAAAGAGCAATAATAGCTCCCTTCGCAACTCCTCCGCAGCTCCCGCCCGCGTGATTGCGGAATCATATTATCATTACAATGGGTCTGTATTTGTTCCAGATCCGGGCGCCGATTCAGTTCTTTACTCCTATAGCGGTTCGAGGGGCGGCACACCCCTCACTGCCATCCAGTTTGATACTGAGGTTACCCAGTGCACACAAACAGGTACTGACTACAGTATGTACCAGCAAACCTACGATGCCGGTAATAACAATATCTACCAGCTGCTCCAGTATCGCGACAGCATAAGTAACGTTTGGGTCAACAGTACTCAGCAGTACAACTATTATATGCTCCCCGGCAGTTATTATCTTGGTTATTTGGAGCAGGTATGGAACCCTTCCACAACCAACTGGCAAAACGTTCAGAAAGATTCTATCTACCTCAATTCGGCCAATAATGACTCGGTGGCGCTCACGATGACCTGGAACACGTCCTGGACCAATAATACTAAATATTTATATTATTATAATGGCCCCCTCATGGATTCTGCCGTTGTATATGATTGGGACACCACCGCATCAACATGGTCTCCAACCGCTAAATATCTGTATGGATACGATATGTGGGACAATATAGACACCATAATCACACAATACTCCGATAGTGGTTGGGTGAATTCCCAACGGGAAACCTTCGTTTATATCAGCAATGGCATTTACACTTCTGAACTCCTCGAGAGCTATACAGGCACAACCTGGGCCAATCAGTACCAATTTCTATATAATTATACAGGCACTCATCTGCTATCCGAGATTCAAATCCCCTGGAATATCGCCAGCTCCTTTACATGGGATACTTTATCAAAATATGAATTTACCTACAATTCCGATAGCTTACCCACCATGCAGACAGACTATACATGGAGTCCTTCCGGCTGGTATATCGCCACAGATAACTTCCAATATAATTATTATTACCAATCCACTACCGGCACACAGCAGGTCAGTTATACGGCCTTTTCGGTCAGCGCCTTTCCCAACCCGGCAACCAGGACAGTTACATTTGCCTACCCCAAACAAAACAGTATAAATATCGGGCTTAAAGATGTTACCGGCCGCACTGTGGCCTTTCAACAATTGCAAAACAGCGCATCGGCTACATTTGATGTCGGGCAGCTGCCTCCGGGCTTGTATCTGTATGATGTCACAACGGGCACGGAAAAACAATCCGGCAAAATCGTGATTGGTAAATAGCATGTAAATGCCGGAGCGCTCTGCATGTGCAGGATTATGTGAAGTGGAAATTTGGTGCATTTAACACCCTCAGGAAATCATACATTTATTCCTGCCTCTATGAACGGATACCAAAGGAAAAATATTAAAGACTCAATTTTCGACCGCACCAACCGGATCGGCCCTTTCTACTATAATCCTTCCGACAAACGAATATTCCCGCCTAACCGGTTCACCTATTACCCGTTGGGATTTGGCTGGAGTATAAATTTTGCCAACATATAGTCAGTTCTTTCATGGGTTTTGATCATCTCCGGCCTTTACTTGATCAACCATATTTTCTAACAGCTACTTGATCTTCAAAATAGGTATATACACTATTTCCGCTCCTTAAAACCGGTTCTTTAATTTTACTTAAAAGCAAATAACGCCCCAACCTTTTAACCATTTAACCTTTTAACCATTTAACCTATTAACCTTTTAACCCTTTAACCTATTAACCAAACAACCATTTACAATTAACAATTAACAATTATATATTAACCATAATTCAAAAAATCAACTGCAAATCAACTATGATACCATCTAAATCCCTTGAAACCCGCACCACTGCCACATCACTATCCCAAAAACAACAAAAAATCAACTTAGATCAACACCAGATTTCTATTCATCACACACATATATACAAAAGCGTAAATCATAACAATTATCTGCATAACACATACACTGCCATCTGCACCTGCATACTGCCCCTGATCCAACCCTGCTGCTGCAATTTTGCCCATACCGGGACATTTTCGGGACATAATAGTGACATTTTTTATCACAAAACAATGAAAACCAACAACTTAACAGAAAATAATTTTTTCTCCAAAAACCGGGACATTTCCCTAATGATCAACATCATTACATCTCTTTTCACCCTTAATTATAATAAAATCGAAAGAATTAATACATTTACAAAAAATAGCTTTAAAATGAACCGCTACGCATTACTATCCCTCATTGCGCTCTCTTTCCTGGCGCTCCCCGCTCAAAAAGCCACCGCCCAGTCAGTTGTCTATTATTGCTATCAGACCGGCGCCATCGGTTACGCCTACACCAACAATAATGATGGCCACGACCCCTACGAAACCCAGGGCCGTGACCTTAAAAGCCTCGAAAAAACCGCACTTTCTAATTGTCAGCGCCATGGCGGCACCCAATGCGCCCTCCATTATGAGACAAATACTCCCGGTTGGTGCGGTATAATCAAGGGCCGTGACCAGAACAATTCACCCATCATCCTCGCTGTTGGCCACCAGCAATCCGAAAAATTCGCCCAATCTGAGCTCGACCGTGAGTACTTTTTCCAGGACGGCATCCAATATGATGATGTCCTAATCCTCACCTGGAAAGCCGAATAATTATAATAGCATAAGCCTACCCTGAGCATTGCCGAAGGGTCGAACCATAATGCCAATGAATAAACATAAATTAAACAACAAATAAACAATACAAAACATTAAAAACCAACTACTTAATTATAATTAATTTTCTGAAAAACACCTGAAAACACCAAAAAACAATAGAAATTCCATTAGTTAGCTATTAAATCACTATAAATAATCGACAAAAAATACTGATAACCAATATTTTATAAAATGCAATCAAATAATAAAATAATTCACTATACCACCCAAAAATCACAATTTTCAAACTGGAGACTGCTTACTATAATCTGCCTCCTGCTCCTGCCTTCTGCCCCTGTGTTAGCGCAGTCAGACTCCCTCTGGCTTGTTACCCATTACACCAAAAAAGAAGTTTCTATCCCCACCCGCGATGGCATTAAATTATTTACCGCCATATATGAGCCTGTCGATAAGTCTACACCGCACCCGATATTGATCAATCGCACACCTTATTCCATAGCCCCATATGGCAATGGTGTTTTCAAGTCATTTTGGAATACCCCGTACATGGAGTATTTTAAAGATAATTATATTATAGTCCTCCAGGATGTCCGGGGCAAGTATATGAGTGAAGGTGATTTTGTGGATGTCCGCCCATACATCGGCGACAAAGAAGATAAGACCAGGGATTCTATAGATGAAAGTACAGATACCTATGACGCTATAGACTGGCTCCTCAAAAATGTAAATAATAATAATGGGCGTGTAGGCGCATTCGGCATTTCTTATCCCGGTTTTTATGCCACCATGGCCGCCCTCTCGGCTCACCCTGCCCTAAAGGCGGTAAGCCCGCAGGCGCCGGTCACCGAGTGGTTTATAGGCGACGATTTTCATCATAATGGCGCTTTTATGCTCATGGACGCCTTCTCTTTTTATAGTGGTTTTGGCAAGCCGCGCCCTGCCCCTACCACTAAAGGATCACGTGGTTATCAATTCACTACAAAAGATAATTACGCTTTTTATTTAAATGCAGGTTCACTTAAAGATATCGCAGCCCTCGTTGGCGACAGTGTTAAGTTCTGGAAAGACCTCTACCAGCACCCCGACTACGATTATTTCTGGACCGAGCGCAACACCCGGAACTTTGTGCAGCATATTTCCGATACCTGCGCCACCCTTGTGGTGGGTGGCCTGTTTGATGCCGAAGACTGTTTTGGCGCCCTGAACCTGTACAAAGCCATAGAAGAAAAAGCACATAACAGCAACCGTATCGTTATGGGCCCGTGGAGTCATGGTGGTTGGTCGCGGGGCAATGGCGACTACCTCGGCAATGTCCGCTTCGGCTCTAAAACCTCCCTTTGGTATCATGAGCACATCGAAAAACCCTTTTTCGATTATTACCTCCTCGGCAAAGGTGACATAGATGATATTAAATATGCCAACATATTCTTTACGGGTGCCAATGAATGGCGCACATTTTCCAAATGGCCGCCGGTGGATAAAGAAAATAAGACCATGTACTTCCATACCAACGGCACGCTCAACTCACTGCCCTCGCCCACTGCCGGCGAAGACATATATAATAAATACACCAGCGACCCTATGCGCCCAGTACCCTATGCCGATGGCATACACCTGCAGCGCACCCGCGAGTATATGGACGATGACCAGCGTTTTGCCTCCCGCCGTCCCGATGTGCTCGTTTATAAAACCGATACCCTCACTGACGATGTCACCGTGGCAGGCCCCGTCATAGCCGATCTGTTCACCGCCATCTCCACCACCGATGCCGATTTTGTAGTGAAGCTCATAGACGTTTTCCCTGATAATTTCACCTATGATACCGCTGTCTTTGGCATTGGCAATGGCAAGAACTACCCTATGGATGGCTACCAGATGCTGGTGCGCGGCGAGGTAATGCGTGGCCGTTACCGCAACAGCTTCGAGACTCCCGAAGCCTTTGAACCTGATGAAGTTGCCGAGGTCAAATACACCCTGCCCGATGTGGCGCATGTGTTCAAAAAAGGCCACCGAATCATGGTGCAGGTCCAGAGCTCCTGGTTCCCGCTTGTGGACCGCAACCCGCAGCAGTTTGTAGATATTTACACCTGCTCCAAAAAAGATTTCATCCCCTGCGATATTAAAATTCTCTGCAGCAAAGACCATCCGTCCGGCATAATATTGCCGGTGCTGCATTAGTATTCATGGTGAGAACCATAAGCAGTAAAAGGTGATCAGGGTTTGAATAAAGTTCTTTGAAAAATATGGAATGAAAGTAAACTTTTCGCTACATGTGTACTGCTTTCTGCCCCTGCAAACTTGTATTGTCCCGGCCGGATTTATGCTAGTCAGCCTCAGTGGCGATGGCACCCTTCAGCTGAGCATTACTATTTAGCCCGGATCAGGCTTTACCCATGACGTATATATTCTGCATAGTAGGTGTAGGGCTGCCACCCTCTTTCTCCAGCGATATAGCAAAGGCCTGTCCGCCGGTTACCGACTTGACCATTTTTTGCATTGCAGGTGTGCTGGGCATATCATTTGAGATGACCCCTATGTCTACCGGCTTGCCATCCTGCATTACCCAGAGCTGGTATTGCATGCCTTTGGGCGCGGCAGGCAAACCATCTACACTTACATATGCCACGCCGCTGTTCTTGCTCCAGTATACGGTGGCTGCCATCGGGTGGCCGGGTAACATAGTGTGCATCACAATGGTCTCCATACCGGTGTCGGTCATCATGATCTTATTTTTCTGGTATTCAGAGAGCAGGTAAGACAGTTGTCGTTGGTCTTGCTCCATCTGGGTCACTTTGGTATTCAACGCTACAAGGTCGTTATTCGTGTTCTGGTCTTTAACCCACAAGATGGAATTCAAAAGTACACTTCCTATCAGCAATACCACTGCCGCAGCCAACGGCCAGCGCATTGGCTTACGGTATTCAGGCGTGAAGGGTATGACCTTGGGTGGCATTTTACCTTCCCCGGCGCCGGCAGATGAGAATTGCAGTGCGCCCCATATCCTGTTATCGAGACCTGAGGGCAGTTCTTTTGCGAGCGAATCAGTATAAAGCTGCATGGCGTTTTCTATAGCCTGCAATTCTTCGGTCAGCTCCGGGTACATAGCAACATCCGCCTCTACCTGGCGGGCTTCCTCTTTGGTAAGCGCCCCCAGTATATAAGCTTCTAATTTGCCCGATTCTATGTATGCTTTTGTATCCACTTATTTGTTGAAAATTTCCCTTAGTTGTTTTATAGCACTCCTCATGCGGGTTTTCACCGTTCCGAGGGGTATTTCTAATGTTTTTGAGATTTCGTCTAATGTATAACCCTTAAAATAAGCAAGGCTTATGATGGTTTCATATTCCGGTTTTAACCCTGCTACCATTTTCTTCAGACCAATAGTATCCGTAGCCTGTTCCGTCTTCATTCCTTTTTGTACATTATTTACGATATCATCGCCCATATGGATTTTGCCCTTCATTATTTCACCCTTCGAGCGCAACTTATCTATGCTGCTGTTTCGGGCAATATTGATCATCCAGGTATACAAGCGGCCTTTATTTGCATCATATTGTTCTATATTATTCCAGATCTTAACGAATACATCCTGGAGTACGTCCCGGGCGGTTTGCTCATCATAAACAACTTTGTTAATAACGCCAAACAATGCGGGGCCATATTGACGGTACAGATAATTGAAAGCCTCCCTGCTTTGTTGCAGCAGCAATACAAGTTCTTCCTCATTATATACAATAGCAGTATCTGACAAGATGTAATTTGAGATTCAAATGTAGAAAGTAAACTGTAAACCGCCAACTTGCAGGTTCTACCTTGGGAACAACATTTTATAGTCGGTCTTTACTTTACCCATACTGATCTCGTCCAGTTTTTTCTTGATGAGCCTTTTCTTAAGCTGGGACAGATAATCAATAAACAGCTTTCCTTCTATATGGTCATACTCATGCTGGATGACGCGGGCTGTAATGCCATGAAAAAGGCCTTCGTGCTGTATGAAGTTCTCATCCATATAACTAATGCGCACATGAGAAGTGCGCTGGATATCTTCACGGACCTTGGGAATACTGAGGCAGCCTTCATTATAAGGCCACATATCACCGGTGTCTTCTATTTTTCGGGCATTGATGAATACCTGCTTAATGGGTACTTCGTTGGGGTATTTGCTTTTATCTTCTTCGTTAAAATCTTCTACTATCTGTATGGTATCTACAATAAACAGGCGGATAGGTTTATTGATCTGGGGTGCAGCAAGGCCTACCCCATTACTGTTATAGAGGGTTTCCCACATATCAGAAAGCAGCTTTTTAAGCTCAGGATACCCAGGGGTAATATCATCACAAACTTTACGCAGTATGGGGCTACCATAAGCTACAACCGGCAGAATCATCTATTGATTTTCGTTAAAGGTGGCAAAGGTACTTTTTTTTCGGTTTCAAGGTAAATTATCCCTCCAAATAACAACAGACGGTATTAAGTTTTCAGGGAAATGAAATACAAAAGCCATACGTTTTCATAAATTTATATCTTTACAAAACATACATTATATATGACTAAAGTACAAATCGATCAGGCTTCTATTGTTTTAATATCAGTCAAAACTATTGTATATGGCTTTTAATGAAAAAATAGCAGATAGGATACGGGAGGCAATAATGGACCTACCTGATGTAGCAGAGAAGTATATGTTTGGTGGCGTATGCTTTATGGTAAATGACAAAATGTGCATAGGCGTGGTGAAAGATGAGATGATGTGCAGGATAGACCCTGCACTGGAAGATACTGTGCTGGAGAAAACAGGGTGCAGGCCTATGGATTTTTCAGGAAAATCTATGAAGGGCTTTGTGTATGTAAGTGAGAATGCTATGAAAAAAAAGAAAGATCTTGAGTATTGGATAGGGTTATGCCTGGAATATAATAAGATAGCTAAAGCGAGTAAAAAGAAGAAAAAGAAGTAAATCACAATGCCGTAACCGGGCATTTCACATCGTGGTAGAAGAGGAATTTCCAGCCTTCTCTCCTACCCTGCTCTGCATACTGCTCGCGTAGGTGCATGGCTTTTTTGCCATCATAATCGTACTTGGCTACGTACCTGAATTTCATTTGCTTGAGCTGCGGCGCTTCGTCCCCACCATAAAAAATTTTTTCTTTGCCATCATCTATAAGGTAAACAATATGCTGCGGGCAATGGCCGCCGGAATGGGTAAAGTGTATATAGCCGTCTATGAGGCCCTGTTCACCGTCCAGCCATTTTACCTGTTGAGTGGCAAGCAGCGGCTCTATGTCTTCGGGATGATAGGATGGGTAACCTGTTTGTAAAGCAAAGCCGGCTTCGGGGCGGTAGATGTAGTAATCGGCATTGGGGAAAGTGGTCTTTATGACACCATTATCATCTTTGAAAACAAGGCAGCCTGCATGGTCTTTATGCAGGTGAGACAAGAGTACTTTGGTGACAATAGCGGGTTCATAACCATGCTGGCGAAGGTTATCATGGATCTGTAATACGCCATCGCTATTCTTAACTCCGAGGCCGGTATCAAATACGATAACATCTTTATCAGTAACAACTAGGAAAGGCTGGATCTCGAGCAATAATGAACCTGTGGCGCGGTCGTTCAGTTTATCGGCATGCACATTGAACGGGATGAATGTTTTATCATGCCCTACTGTAAATACACCTTCTGAAAGCGGATAGATCGTTGCCATGGTGCAAAGATAAACCCCAAACCCCTAAAGGGGCTTCACAGGTGGATATATTTTCAACTTTGGTGCAATTAAATTGGCAGGCATAGATAATTCTGTTATTGCACTCAATCACTATCAAGCTAAATTAATATCAATAGTTAAATACCCTGCACCCGGCAAAGCCCCTTCAGGGGTTTGGGGTTTTTATCTTATCATAGCCTGCCGGTCGGCATCAAGGCGGATGAGGATAAAGATCAATATGCTGAAGGACATCATGGATGAACCGCCATAACTGAGAAACGGCAATGTGATGCCGATAACGGGTGCAAGGCCCACCGTCATGGAGATATTGACCGCAAAATGAAAAAACAATATGGACGCAACCGCATAGGCATACACACGCGTGAACACAGATCGTTGCCGCTCGGCAATGAATATGATGCGCAGCATGAGCGATATATATAAACCTATAAGTATAGCACTGCCCACAAAACCAAACTGCTCGCCAATGGCACAGAAGATGAAGTCGGTATTCTGCTCGGGGACGAACTGGTTTTTGGTGGATGTGCCGTTGAGGAAACCTTTGCCCCAGAAGCCACCGGAGCCAATAGCGATCTTGGACTGGAGGACATTGTATTCAGAACTGTTTCCTTTTTTCTCTTCACCGGATACAAGTGTTTTATCATATTCATCAGGCACTTCTTTGCCTATCATGGAATATATACGGTCTATCTGGTGCCTTTGCAATACGTGCTTAAATATGAACGGCACAGCCACCTGTGAGAATAAAATACACACCAGCCAGGCACCGCCGAGGAAGATGCGGGGTTCCCACCTGCGCTTTAATGAGGTGCGTATGAGCCATGCTATGAGCAGCGTAATAACTGTAATGATGACAAACAATATTTTGCGTTCTATAAGCAAGGTGGCAAGCACAAGGGCCACATCTGCAATACCTATTATCAGTACAATATTGGGCAACCCCTCCCGGTACAATACCAAGAAGAAACATAGGTATACCAGCGCCAGGCCAGTCTCGCTTTGCAAGAGGATAAAGAGGGCCGGTGTTATCGCTATAGCTACGGCAATGAGCCTGTGCTTGAGTGTCTTAAAATTCGTTTCGGGAAGTGAGAGGAATTTGGCGAGGGCGAGGGAAGTAAATATCTTGGCTACTTCGCCGGGCTGAAAACGGAAGCTGCCTATACCCAACCACGAACGCGACCCTTTGACATCTACCCCTGCAAAGATGGTTATGACGAGCACAACAAGCCCTATAGTATATGCCAGAAATGCGAATGAAGAAAAGAATTTACTATCGGTAAGCAATATCATCATGCCGAAGAGAAGCGAATAACCAAACCACATCAGTTGCTTCATGTAGGTTTTATTCATCATGATGATAGTGGTATCTGTGCTGCGGTGTTCCACCGAGAAAATGGCCAGTATCCCTATAACCACGAGCAGCATATAGAGCATAATAACTACGCCATCTATCCGGTAAAACAATGCTTTTCTTAATGAGCTCATGCTATCAAATTAGTTACTTCTTTTTAAGTTTACTGTTTATCCACCTCATCATCAGCGCCGAATCGTTTGCGTTCGACAGGCTGTCTGCCAAACGTTTTTTCTCCAGCTTCGCTTCATATACTTTAGCATCGTGCAGGCGCGAAACAGAATCGATGGTGTACACATACTTATTGATCAGGTTGGCGTTTTCCATTTTCTCTTCTATCAGTTTTCTTTTGGCCGATATTGTATCATTAAGGTACTTCTCAATAATAAGACTGGCAATAGGCCCAGCCCACGACGCACCGAAGCCTGCGTTCTCAATTGCTACAGCTATCGCGATCCTGGGGTGCTCCCTTGGTGCGAAGGCAATAAACATGGAGTGGTCTTTCATCTTGATGACCTCTCCGTTTACTATTGCTTTGTTTTCGGCGGTGCCTGTTTTGGCACATATAGAAATGCCATCGAGTTTTTCACCTGCCGCGGTGCCATAAAGCACTGCATCTTGCATGGCATCCTGTATAACGTTGAAGGTGGTGTCGGATACATTAGCCACAATATGTTTCTCTTTGTATTTAAGCAGCAGGCTATCATTATTATTGCGGCCAATGGCTTTTACAAAATGCGGTGTGTAATAGTATCCTTTATTGGCAACGATACATACCTCATTGGCCATTTGGAGCGGCGTTACGGAAAGCTCACCTTGACCCATACCTACAAACACTACGGTGCAGGAATTCCATGAGAAATGATACCTGTTGTTATAATATGCAGAGTCGGGAACGCGGCCTGTACCTTCGAAGGGTATGTCTATTCCTGTTTGCCTGCCAAAGCCGCAAGATGATAAGTAATCATGCCATATCTGTAGCCCTGCCCTTACGCTTGCAAACTTGGTAAAATCGATAGTGAGGCGGAATACGTGGCAGAAATATGAGTTGCAGGAATTGGCGAGCGCCAGCCTGAAGTTTGCGGCATGGCCGGGCTTTTTCTCTGTACAGGCGATGGGCCTGCCACAATAATTGTAACTGCCATAACATGCAAGCCCAAAACCGGGTGTTATAGCACCTGTGGCAAGGGCTATGAGGCCTGTCATAGGTTTAATGGTAGAGCCGGGCTGGTAAGTGGCTTGTATGGCACGGTTGAATAACGGCCTTGTAGCTTCACGATAAAGTGCGGCATAATTCCTGGCACGGTTGGCGCCACGCAGCAAGTTAGGATCGTAAGTAGGACTGCTGACCATGGTGAGTATGCCACCTGTTTGCGGGTCAATGGCCACTACGCTGCCTATCTTGTTCTGCATCAGTTTTTCGGCATAAGCCTGTAGGCCTGCATCGAGGTACAGGTCTATTTGCTTGCCGGAAACTTCCTGGCTATCGAGTGAGCCGCCACGATACGGATCGCGGGGACGATTGAACTTATCACGCTCCAGGTAATGCACACCACGTTGTCCGCGCAGCACTTCTTCATACTCCAATTCCAGTCCGCTGAAGCCGGTATAATCGCCCTGCCTGTATGATGCGTAGCGGGGTTTTTTGAGCATCTCGGGAGAAACCTCACCTATGTAACCCAGCACAATGCCCGCGCTGGCATGTTCATAAGCCCTGATATTGCGCTCCACCAGTTCATAACCGGGGAACATATAAGCATTCTCCTGGAAGCGTGCTGTTTGTTCATCACTAAGCTGCTCCATGAACGGGCTTTGGCGCACATCGATATTGCGGGAAAGAACACGCTCTAATATTTTAATATACGTCTCTTTATCTATGCCTAATACAGAGCAAAACTGCATTGTATCGATAGTTTTGGGCACATTGCGGGGTGTGACCATCAGATCATAGATAACCGTATTTGAAAGCATTACCTTGCCGTTGCGGTCGAGGATAACGCCACGGGGCGGGTAAACCACCTTTTTATAGATGGCGATATCGTTTGCTAATATTTTATACTTTGATTCGAAATTCTGGAGAAAAAAAAGGCGTAGCAATATGACAGACGCGACGCCTATAAATATGAAGCTAATGATGTATTGGCGCGGGTTTTGCGCTACAGACATATCTTAATAAATTGAACAGGAAAGTAACGGCAAATTTACCTAAAAAAGAGGGGAAGCAGGTATAGGGCAACGTTAAAAACGGTAAATATTTATACAGTAAACGTGTGTAAATGAGCGATAAAAATGTTTGTTTATGTAAAACTGCCTAATTAACTTTGCAGCCCGCTACGCCGGAATGTTAGTCCTGTGGTGTAACGGTAGCACAACAGTTTTTGGTACTGTTT
>Ga0364860_10878_pt1 | contig 13849 bp, 6 predicted proteins | sample ExccelAu500001D4_FD_206916 | JGI IMG/M metagenome (GOLD analysis project Ga0364860, IMG submission 206916) | Enriched cells from Trout Bog Lake Hypolimnion, Wisconsin, USA - BchlTB.Aug20.5000.01 .D4 | ecosystem: Environmental > Aquatic > Freshwater > Lake > Hypolimnion/Profundal zone | place: USA... | reverse complement strand
TTTGAGAAAATAGATATTGTAACATCCAGCGAGCCGGAAAGAAAAGAAATTGCGAAGCATTTTATTCAACGAAGAAGAGGAGATGTATTAAAATGGCTGGACGAGGAAACAAAATTTCCTGAACGTAACCCAATTGATAAGAGTTATGAAGTTGGTAAAGCCTATGCCGAAGTGTTTAATGACATTTTAGCTTATGCCAGGGAGATTGTCGCTGCGAGTGGTGGAGACGGACGAAAACAACGCTATAACTATTGGGATGCCCTTGCCTTGCTGCGCGGTGTAATGAGTAGCCCTGCCGCCGGTATTTCGATGTTGGAAAAGAAAGCATTGAAAAAAAGTCTTAGCCATGAAGAGGATGAATCGGTCGAAAATGAATCAGCTATTGAAAGTGATAGCGTAATGGATAATGATTATTCAGTGGATGATAACTTGCCTTTGTCTGTTTTGGGAAAAGCTGCCCAAACAAATGATGGTGAAGCAAGACGTCTGATGGGCTATGCAAAACGTATGCGCGAATTATTTGGCATCGAAAAGGACCAAAAGGCGAAAGAGGCGGTTGCACAGATAAAAACCTATATAGACCGGGGATATAATCCAATCGTTTTTTGCAGGTACATTCAAACTGCAAACTACTTAGGGGATATTTTCAAAGAAGCATTAAAGGGTAAGAACTATAAAAACCTGCAAATTGAAGTTGCTACCAGCGAACTAAATGATGAATTAAGGCGTGAGAAGATTGATTCAATGCGAGGGGAGGATAAGAGAAGATTACTGATTGCTACAGATTGTTTAAGTGAGGGTATAAATTTACAGGACGGCTTTAACGCCTTGCTGCATTATGATTTGCCATGGAACCCTAACCGGTTGGAACAGCGGGAGGGTCGGATAGATCGCTTCGGGCAACAATCCGAGTCTGTTGAAGTGGCATTGCTTTATGGTAATAATAACCCGATGGATGGTGTAGTATTGGAAGTACTACTCCGTAAATCCCGCGAAATCCGGCGCTCTATTGGCATCACTGTTCCTTTTCCGGAGAATAGCGCAACAGTTATGCAGGCGGTTACTAATGCAATTTTATTAAAGCCTTCTGTTTCTATTAAACAGGTAAGCCAACAGCTTTCGATATTTGAAGCGCAGGAAATTGAAGCGGAGAAAGACAGAATAGCTACTTCTTTGGATGAATCTATGAAGCGCGAAGTGGCTTCGCGAAGCATCTTCGCGCAAAATGCGATTAAAGCCAATGAAATTGAAAAGGACTTGAAGGAGGTAGACCAGGCCATTGGCGATGTGAAAACTGTAGAAGATTTTGTGGTGGAAGCACTTCGCTTTATGTCTGTTCAGGTGGAAGCAAAACGTGATGGTTATAAAATATTTACCACCAATATTCCTCAGCGCATTCGACAATTACTAACGGATAAAGCTGAACTACTTGTTTCTTTCAAATCGCCAACCCCTTCCGGCTATAAATATATTGGGCGCAATCATCCTTTTACTGAACACCTTGCACAAACTGTGATTAACAGTGCTTTGCAAGGAGTAAAGAACAGTGCCGCACGGGCCGCTGTTTTGAGAACAAATGAAGTAACCCAGAAGACGGTTTTATTCCAGTTGCGGGTTCGCAACGTAATTGCGGAACAGCCAAGCAATAAGCAAATTGTAGCAGAAGAAATGTGGCTTTGGGGGTATACCGGCGACGTTACCGGCAAGCAATTTATTGAAAAGGACGATGCTATGGGCTTGTTATTGTCTGCAAAGGCTTCACAAAATATCGAACCATCGGAAGAAAAATATTGGCTTAACGGAGAAATGACCTGGGTAAAAGATGAAAAGATTTTCAGAACCAATACTGATGAAGTAGCGCTTGACAGAGCTAATCATTTAGTTGAAGCTCATACACGGTTTAGAAAACTAGTAAGTGGTAATAAATATAAAGTAGTAGAGCCGATTTTGCCTATGGACGTATTGGGCATTTATATTTTATTGCCCGAACTAAAGAAGTAATAAAGTGAAATACACCTGCATCAACATACAAGGTAACCTCATCTCGGAAGAGATACTGCAAAAGATAGAGCAAGGTAATGCCGATGGGCAGTTGCCAAAGGATTTTGGCCTGGATACGGGCACCAATTTGCGCAGCGAAATTGAATATGCCTGGAGCCGGATTAAACTGGATTGGAAACATTTCAGCGACCGTATTCAGCATCTTCCGGCTAACGACCCATATGGCACCACTCTTTCGCGTAAGTGGATGAACAATTTTTTGAGTTCGTTGAATCTTGAGCTTATACCACAAAAAGCTGCGCTAACTGGTGATAACAACCAAACATATTCCATTAGCCATGTAGCAGATGGTTTAGACGGCTTACCTATTCATATTGTTGGCTTTTATGAGCCAACTCATCCCGAGAAAAACACACTGGATATTAAATCAAGCGGCGGAACTTCGCGTATGTCGCCGCATGGTACGGTACAAGAATATTTGAATGTTACTGAGCATTTGTATGGCATTGCCACCAATGGACTTACGTTACGCCTGATTAGGGATAGTGGCCGGTTGGTGAAACTTACTTATGTAGAGTTTGACCTGAAACGAATGCTAGAGGAGGATAAATACAGTGAGTTTACCTTACTGTATCGACTGCTCCACTCTACCCGGTTTCCGAGAAGTAAACAAGAAGCCGACCAGTGCCTGCTTGAAAAATACTACCAGGATAGTATTGAAACCGGTAACCGTATCCGCGATGGGTTAAGCCGGGCAGTAAAAGAATCTCTGTTGGCATTGGGCCAGGGATTTCTGCAACATGAACACAATACGGTGCTGCGGCAAAAGTTACAGACCAAGCAATTATCCTCTAAAGACTTCTACCGGCAGTTATTGCGATTGATTTACCGCTTTCTGTTTTTGATGGTTACAGAGGAACGCGATTTGGTTTACGACCCGGACGATCACGATGCCGAAACACTCCGCAAAAAACGCATTTACCTACAGTTTTACAGCATTGCCCGGTTACGTAAACTTAGCCAGAACCGATATGTGTACGAAGCACAGTTTAATGACCTGTGGCAAGGATTGGTTCAAACCTTTCAGCTTTTTGAAGAAGGAGGGAAGGGCAGAAGATTAGGCATTGAACCGCTTGCCGGTGATTTGTTTAATGAAAGCGCCATCCGCAACCTGGAAAACAGCCTGATAAGCAACCAGCTCTTATTGGAATGTGTGCGCAACCTGAATGAGTTTACAGATGATAGCAATAACCTGGTGCCTATCAATTACCGCTCACTGGATGTAGAGGAGCTAGGCTCGGTTTATGAAGGTTTATTGGAGCTGCATCCGGTTATTGAAAACATAGAGGCGACAAACCCAGCCCAAATCAATTTTACTTTTCATGAAGGGACCGACCGGAAAACCACCGGCTCGTATTACACCAGGCCCGATTTGGTGCACGAGTTAATTAAATCTGCCCTGATACCGGTTATTGAAGAGCGCTTAAAAGAACATGCGGGCAATAAAGATGCCCAGGCTAACGCGTTACTTAAATTAAAAGTATGCGATGCAGCAGCCGGAAGCGGGCACATGCTTTTGGCTGCTGCCCGAACTATTGCATGGTATTTAGCCAGAGTAATAACCGGTGAAGAAAACCCTGCACCCACTGTTTACCGGAAGTGCTTAAGGGATGTTATACAACATTGCATTTATGCTGTGGATATGAACCCGGACGCCGTTGAGCTTTGCAAACTTGCCTTATGGCTGGAAAGCCACAACAGCGGCAAACCGCTTAGCTTTTTAGACCATAAAATACGCAATGGCAATAGCTTGGTAGGAGTAACTGATTTAAGTGTTTTGCAAAAAGGAATACCTGACGAGGCTTTTAATGCAGTTACCGGTGATGACAAAGCAGTATGCAAGGAACTAAAGAAACTGAACTGCGACTACAATAAACGTGGTTTGGGCAGCTTGTTTGAACAGGACTTTATTAAAAAGGAAAGCAAAGAGTTTTCTGAAAGCTACCACGAACTGGAAGATATTAATCAGGATGATGTGGAGTCTGTTAACAAAGTGCGTGGTAAATTTGAAAAACTGCGTAACAACAATAGCTGGTATAAAGACTGGCGAGCTTGTAACTTATGGACCGCAGCTTTCTTTTTTAATTATACCCCTGAAAATAAAGATTCTGCACCAACCAGCGAGCGTTTAGCTAAATTTTTAAGTAACCCGGCGGCGGCTTATGCTCCAATGGTGGGTAAAGCAGATGCGATGGCGGTTGAAAATAAATTTTTCCATTGGGTGTTGGAGTTCCCCGACGTGTTTGAGCAAGGTGGTTTTGATTTAATATTAGGCAATCCACCTTGGGAAAGAATAAAATTACAACAACAGGAATTTTTTGCCACTAGAGACTCCGCCATTGCAAATGCTGTAAATTCAGCAGTCAGAAATAAAATGATAAGCGAAATAAGGCAGTCTAAGCCTGATTTGTTTAAGGAGTAAGAGAATGCAGTTCATAGTGCTGAATGTTCCAGCAAGTTTTTAAGGGGGAGTGAGAGATGCCGATTGACTGGATTAGGCGATATTAATACCTATTCTATTTTTTCTGAACTGGCCAGCTCATTAGTTAATAAAAAAGGGAGAACAGGGATTATTGTTCCGACCGGGATTGCTACTGACGACGGCAACAAGACTTTTTTCGGTAACTTGGTAGAGACTAACCGACTCGTAAGCTTATTTGATTTCGAAAATAAAGAAGCGATTTTCCCAAGCGTGCATAGGAGCTATAAATTTTGTTTACTTACCATTTCTGGAGCCGATATTGGCACTCAGAAAGCCAGCTTCGGCTTCTTTTTAACCCGAGTAGAACATTTGCAGGACAAACTTCGGGTATTTGTTTTGAGCAAAGCGGACTTCTTAAGGCTTAATCCTAATACTAAAACTTGCCCGACTTTCAGAACCAATATTGACGCCGAAATTACAAATCGAATTTACAAACGATCTCCCGTAGTTTTTAACGAAATCACAGGCGAAAACCCATGGAATATTAGAATTAGAAGATTATTTGATATGGGTAATTTAAAAATAAGTTCAAAGGTTTTAAGACAGGGAAATGGTAACAAGTTTGCCTCGATCCTTGAATCAAAAATGCTGTGGCAATATGATCACAGATTCTCCACGTATGAAGGCCTTTCGGATTTGGCTAAGTCGAATGGAAGTCCGCGAGAATCCACACAAGCAGATAAATCTAATTCTGAATTTAGAGCTATCCCGAGAAACTATATTAATGAATATGAATTACCAGAAATTGCAAGTGAATGGTTTTCAAGAAAAAAATGGTGTTTAGGGTACAGGGATGTTACCAATTCGACAAATGAACGGACAATAATTTCGTCTATTTATCCTTCCTCATGTACTGATTTCACTATTCGAGTCCAATTTTTTAAGGTGCTGACTGCTATGGAGTCTTGCCTTTTAATATCTAACTATAACTCTTTAATTCTTGACTTTGTCTGTCGCCAAAAAATCGGCGGTATGCATATTGCCGATTATATTTTTTATCAATTACCTGTTCTATCTAAAGAAATCTATACTTCTGCAATAATTAAGAGCATAATAGAGAGGGCTTTACATTTGATTTATACTTCGTGGGATATAAAAGCTTTTGCCGATGATATATGGATGGAAGCAAATGCAGAGTTAAAGGAAGCAATACAAGAGCAATGGCAAGCCAACCAAATTATTACCGGTGGCCATACATGGAGTCCACCAGATTGGGCAGAGCAACCTGCCAACCCAAACCAGCCCGGCTATACCGGCTGCCCACTACCACCTTTTAAATGGGATGAAGAGCGCCGGGCAGTTTTAAAAGCAGAATTAGACGCCATTTACGCCAAATTATACGGCCTTACCACCGATGAACTCCGCTATATTTTAGACCCACAGGATGTTTATGGGCCTGATTTCCCTGGCGAGACCTTTAGAGTGCTTAAAGAGAAGGAAATACGGCTGTATGGAGAGTATAGAACGAGGAGATTGGTTTTGGAGGCGTGGGAGAGATTGAATAAAGAAAGTTAAACAATACATAACATGGAACTACTTTTTTTATGGGTTGAAGATTTCAGAAAGGTACAAAAGCAGGGTTTTAATTTTAGCGCAGAATTACATTTTCATATGGAATACGCTCCATACCCTGGCGATGCGTTTCCATATAGATTAAACATAAAATTAAATCCAGGATATGTCAATTTATTTGACGGAAACATAACGAATGTTACAGGGATTGTAGGCAAAAATGGATCCGGGAAATCCACGTTGATTCACTGCTTAAAAATGCTTACCGGTAAACTTTCTACTCTTTTAAGTCCATTGGTTTTTTCAATGTTGGATCGCGATGAAAATACGATTAAAACATTTTATTACGCAGGCGGAGGTGATTCCTCAATGGTAGAGTTAAGTGTAAAAGTAGAGGCGGAATTACAGGTTGAGCATAAATTTAAAATTGCGAATGCAAGGCCCTATACTATTGAAAGATTAGTAATTGAGGGGAGTAAAGTAAAGGGACTTGATTTTGATTTCACTGACATTGCATGTTGCTTTTTCTCAAATACATTTGATAGCCATAGAGAAATTATCTATGAAGGAATACACAATGTTTCTACAAATTATAGGGTCGAGAAGTTTCTAAAAGAGTATATCCCTAAAAAAGAAAAGGCTGCGGCAAGTAAGAAGAAGGAAATTCCTAAAATAGAGATTTGGCCATCGCATATTTTGCAATATCATAAGCTTGAGCTTAGGACTCTGCTTAAATTTCTTTCTTATTCTAAAACAAGAAAATCTGGCCAAACTCCGGATTTACCCGATTCGTTAACCATTGAATTCAAATTGGATGATTATGAATATTTAAAGAGTAAAAGCTCATTTATTTATGAGGGGAGCACTATTGAAGAAATTCAGAAGCTCGCGGTAAAGCTGATGAAAGCATCAACTGATAAAAGAATTAACTTCCTTAACATAGTTGTGTTGACTTCCTTTTATAATGCTTTGCGCAAAGAACTCTTTCAACCGGAAGAAGTTAATATGAATGAAGCTCATCTTCGGATTAAGGAACTTCCTTTTTCCAAAAACAGACTATTTGATGAAATTAGAAAACTTATGAGTTCGCTTGGAAAGAAAGAGTTTAATTCCGCCGAAGCAAAGGTTCTAACTGATTTTCTGGGTGATAATTTTACAAGGGCTGTTCAAAAAATGCAGTTTAGCGATACTGATGAGATTTCCGATAATAAACTCCATTATAGATTAAAAATTGGAAACAATTTATGGAATGTTTTGGACCTAATATTCGAATTGAAGGCTATAGAGGACACGCCGTTTATCGATTATTCTTGGGGAACTGGTTTAAGTACAGGGCAGGAGGCATTTTTAACGCACTTTGCGCGATTATATGAATTAAAAGATCATCTTGGCAGCAAACCAATTTGGCTATTAATAGATGAAGGAGATCTATACTTTCATCCTGATTGGCAAAAGAACTATTTCAGCTATTTAGTCGATTATGTAAATTTTTTATTCCCTAAAAATAAGGTTCAAATTATTCTTACCACTCACTCGCCTTTCATTGTTTCGGACTTGCCGAGACAAAACCTGATTTTCCTTAGACAAAACGCCACTGGAGGTTGCTCAGTAGTTAATAATGAAATCCAATCGGAAACATTTGGGGGTAATATTCATGAGTTGTTTACTAATACATTCTTTTTATCGGATGGCTTAATGGGGGAGTTTGCAAGAGTTAAAATTGAAAAACTAATTCAGGATGTTAACGATGCGCAATTAATTGATGACGATAAATTCGAGAACGATTTTAAAAGTAGAATTGGAATAATTGGCGAACCATTTATACAAGCCAAACTTTTGGAACTTGTCGCAGGCAAATCGGATATAACAGTTGTTGACAAAATCATTGAGCAAAGAAGTAATGAATTGAAAAACTTAGAATCTATACGTAGAAAGAGGCAAGATGATCAAAATCGAAAACCCAAATCTTGATCTGATAGCTCAGGATTATTTTAACGGAATAAAGGCAAAAATAATACAGAGAAGTGATTATTGCTTGGCAATATGTCGCGTATTATTTGAGAATGATAATATTGCTGAGTTGGAAAACCATGCTCTTCATGGAAAAGTCAAGAAAACGCTGACCAATTTTTTATTATCGAAAAACAGATTGGTTGACCAAGAAAATTACGCGAATGTCATTCTTTCAAATTGTTATGACTGGGTAGGGACGAACAAGGATATTCTAATAATATTATCTGCAACATTAAGACAGGAGGGGATTCTCCGAAGGTTAATCCTGTGTCCTCCGGATGAAGCTTTAAATGTCGAGAATGCTTTGAAGGAAGAAGCGGGGATTTTGGATGTTAATCTTACTGACGATATTAAGGGGTTTATTAAAAACATAATATTCTATGGACTGTTCGACTCATTTGCCTACAATATTGCGACCAGGATTGGTATAAACACATGTCCTTATTGCAACCGGAATTATATTAATACAGTTATCGATAAAGATGGGGATGGTGTTATACGCCCAACATTTGACCATTTTTTCCCCCAATCAAGGCATCCATTTTTAGGATTGAGCTTTTTTAACTTAATACCTTCATGCTATTTCTGTAACTCTAGTTTAAAAAGCGCAACTTTAATAGCACTTAACACACATTTGCATCCATATTTGGAGGGGTTTGATGATCATGCGGCGTTTAGGATAAGCATCAAACATTGCAAGCCAGATAAAAGTGATCCCGAAAATTATTCTCTATTCTTTGTAGACAACACGGGACCCTTACTTGATGCCAAGTATCGGAAAATATTTGGTGGTAACCAGAAGGTTCCTAATTTAAATGAAGGAAATATTAACCTTTTTAAGCTTTCAGAAATTTATCAATCACATTTGGATATAGTTGGTGAATTGGTAGTGAAGTGTGATGCATTAAGTTCAGGATATTCGGATTCGCTTTTTAAAATGTTTGGATTGCTTAAGACCAATAGAGCCGAGTTTTATAGATATTACTTCAATAACTATTACGATAAAGAGAATTTCAATAGAAGGCCTATGGCGAAATTAACCAAAGATGTCGTTGCTCAAGTAATTCCCGCTTTTGTAAAATAAAAACTAAGAAAAGTTCTAAGTGAGCTTTTACTTACACTTTCTATTAGTTGAGACTGTATTTTAAAGTGAAAATTAGATTGTAACATATTGCATATTATAAATTAACAGTTAATCAAAATGGCTTCACTCGGCTGGATAGATTTCTCTCATAACGATCGAGACCGCGTAGGTTCAGTGTTGGATTTGCTAACTCCGGAAGGAATGGTTGATGAGCTGGGGGTAGGAACTATCCGCGATGCTTTAGCTAATCAAATTTTTCCCGGTATTAGTACTATCCAAACGCGAGCAAAGTATTTTTTTATAGTGCCGTATATTCTTTACGAGTATCAATTGCTTAAACCTGCGCAGCGTAGAAATAAAATGCCAGCTAAGTTTCTGGAAGATCGTGAGTATGAAATTATGTGGCAGTTGGCCAAAGATTACAATTACGAGGAAGGACATGGCGTGATTGGAATCACAAAGCGAAAACCGAAAAGAATCGTTAGACGGCCATCCGCAATTTATTGGAATGGGATAAATACCTACCAATTCTTAGAGGCAAGAGGACTTCCTGTGAATAATTTTGTAAATCAAGCTGTATCCTCCACCGTTGATTCCCTTTTATCAGTTTCACAAGGGGATGACGGAAATAGCGATGATGCTGATGCAGATTATGAAAATGTTTTCCGCATTAAAATTTCTCCGAAACAAAATTGGACAGAAAACCTCACTTTGGATTTGATGAAGGATGAAGCTGAATTTTTTCAGGATCGGATTATTTCAAATGCTAAAAACAAACTGATAGCTGAGCTTTTGGAAAATAAGAAGCTATGGGAAGTATTTACAGCTGAAGACATAAACTATATGGGCTTTGTCAAAGCTGCTATAACAATCCCTATGCCACCTGGAATAAAATCTATGTTGATACTGGCACATGATTTTTCTGAGCTGATGTATGGTGCGCACCTGGCTTACAATTGCCAGCTTCAAAAAGATGTTTTTCAGAAAGACCCTTTTGAGAAAGACTGGAAGGAGTGGTCAGAGAATATTCAAACCAATATGCTAGATTATGATCGCTTTAGTCCTGAATTACTGTTTGGATATGCACTGACAACCAAGCCCCCCACTATAGAATTTGTAAAAAACTGGTGGCAACTAGCCCAAACTGGTTTTACAGATTCCCATAAACGGGATAAACTCATTGAACAACAAGAAGCTTTTGCAAAGCCGAATAAAGCAAGATTAAGATGGAAGAAAACGGATGATGTGAAAGAAAAAAAGTGGATAGGCCTTACATGGTTTGACTATAGATTTTCTCAGGCACGGAACATTCTTGGTGATATAAAAAAAGGGCTTAGGAAATAATAATGCTACATCCAAAGAATAATAGAATTGATTACGGCGAGCAACTGATACCACCAAATGGCTATGAGTTAGTCAAGGCAATTGGAACAACGTATTCGTTAGACCTGGAAGCCTTAATGATTTTGCCAGTAGCGTTGTTTTATGCACAATCTTTAGACGGCACTGCTAGCGAATTGAGATATGATATGCTGGATGCTATTACCAAATCCGCAGATAAGATTTCTGTTTATTACCAAAATGGCCAATTAAAAGTTCCTCAAAAGTACCATCATTTAATGGCATATTGGGAAAAAGGAATTGAAGCCGTCACAATGCCTAATCACGTTAGTTCTTTCCATCCTAAGGTTTGGATAATTCGTTATGAAAGTAAAGAAGACAAACCTATTTATCGGATCTTAGTAACAAGCAGGAACCTTACTTTTGCCCGTGACTGGGATGTGGCTTTTTCAACAGAAGGAAAAGTAAGTGAGAAAGAACAACCGGACACTAAGCCATTAATTCATTTTTTGGAATACCTGAACGCATCGGGAAGAAAAAAAATAGCCTCGGGTTTTATTAGTGACTTGATGAAAGTTAAGTTTGACCTCCTTGATAAATTCGAAAAAGCTAAGTTCCATCCTATTGGAATTGTAAATCCAGATAAGGGTAAAAATTATCCGAATCCGGTTACTAACAAGGTTAATTGGGATGAGTTACTTATAATTTCCCCTTTTGTGGATAAAACCACACTTGACACCTTAAAAAACACAAATTCCAATGCTCATTACCTTCTGAGCCGGAAGGAGGAAATGGACTCTGTTCCAACTGAAACTTTAGAAGCGTTTCACACTTGGGAGTTTGCAAAGTTCATACAGGAAGCCGAACGTTATGAGGGACTGGCCGAAGATGGTGTTGAGCCTATGGACCAAAACCTGCATGCTAAACTATTTGTCGCAACCAGTAATAAAATTCCTTTCTGGTTTTTGGGGTCCGCTAATTGTACTGATCCAGCCCAAGAGCGTAACGTAGAGTTTATGGTTGAGCTAAAGGGCCAGAATATAGGCGGAATCAGAACTAAGGACATTTTTAACTCTCTTACTAATCCAGTTAAAGGTGATGGAATCGCACTTTTTACGCCATACGATTTCAATTCGCGGGTTTCAGTAGAAGAACAAAAGCGAATTGACCTTGATATTAGAGAAATTAAATACAGGTTATCTCTGCTGCCACTTACAGGTAAGGCTAATCTAATTGAAGGAGGCACTGCTTACAATCTAATTATAGATATCGACGCCTCAGATTTTTCAATTCCAGGCGATTATCAAGTTAAATTAAGACCACTGCCGGAGCAACAAAAATCTGCAATCGATTTAACGCCTCAGGAAGAGAATCATATAGATAAATTCACGGGATATCCCGAAACGTCTTTAAGCCCCTTTTTGGTATTTGAAATTTGGAAAAAATCTGAAAGATTCAGTCACTTTTTATTGCCGATGGAAATAATCCTGCCTGAGACTAGGTTGAATAGAATCTTTACGTCAATAATCAATAGCCGGGAAAAGTTTCTGAAATACCTTGCTTTCTTATTGACAGGCGAAGAAACTGGGATAGTTGGCGGGTCGGAAGGGGAAAAGAAAAGGGAAAAGCAAGGAGTTGAAAGTGACCCTTGGTCTTTTGCAGGAACGCCGGTTTACGAAAAATTATTAATTGCGGCAAGCCGTTATCCCGGAAAATTAAAATCAATTGATACACTTATACAGCGATTAAAAGCAGAAACAACCGCAGAGCAGGAAGCCATTGTTACTCCTGAGTTCGAAAGTTTCTGGCAGGTTTTTCAAACCTTTATTGAAAAGAAATAACGATGCTGGAAGATAAGATACAGGAAACTATCAATGGGTTAAAAGACTTTCAGCTAAAAACGGTTGAATATGTCTATGAGCAATTATATGCTAAAAATAGAAGCAAAATGCTTATTGCGGATGAAGTTGGCTTAGGGAAAACCATTGTAGCTAAAGGGATAATAGCTAAAGCATTTGAGAAATTTCAGAGAGAGAATAATAAAGAAGTATTCAACGTTATCTATATCTGTTCTAATCTTGCATTAGCCAGGCAAAATTTAAAAAAGCTGAACTTCTCCGGGAATAACGCCGCTATTGATTATTCCGAGGAGGATGATCGAATCACAAGCCTGGCATATATTTCTGCTAAAGAGGAAAAACAATTTCCACTTCGAATTAAAGCTTTTACGCCCGCTACATCATTTGATGATAAAACCCACGCTGGTAAGGTTGACGAAAGAATTTTGCTTTATAGAATTTTAAGTCAATATACAGATATCCATGAAAGCAGACTAAGATGGATATTGATTGGTAACAAAAGAATAACTCTCCAAACATGGAATAGGAAAATAAATGAAGCCAATGATTTTGATAAAGGGAAAGTTTATCAGGAGAATAGGACAACTAGAAAAATTAGGAGCAAGGTAAAATCCGAGCTAAGAAGTTTATTGGAAAAAGAAGTTTCACCGGGAGAATTACCTAAGACTTTTCAAGCCGCTGAAATCAATTATCCAATAAAATTATGGACACTAATAAGTAGGCTTTGTAAGTTGCGATTGAAGTCAAATAAGAATTTTTATTATGGCTTTAGTAAAGAGTTAGTTAGTCGTTTAAGGTTTGAATTATCAAGAGCTTGTCTTGAATTTTTAAATTCAGATATTTTCATTTTAGATGAATTTCAGAGGTACAAGCAGTTAATTGAAAATTCAGGTGATAGTAAAGAAGAAAAAGAGGAAGAAGTAAGCCCAGCTATTCAACTGGCTCGCGATATATTTTCTTTTGAAGGCCCTAAAACATTAATGCTATCTGCAACACCATTTAAACCATATACGAACGACTTTGATGAGCTGAATAATGAGGTTCACTACAACGAGTTTAAGACAGTCTTGAAGTTCCTGATGAGGGATAAATCAGAAGGTTTTTGGAAGGAATATGAAAAGGACCGCCGAGCGTTTTTTAGTTTTTTGCGCCATCCAGATAGGCTATCTGAAAAAATGCCAGAGGCATTTGATTTAAAAAGGAATCTTGAGAACCTTTATCGGACCAGCATCGTCAGAACTGAAAAACTTCTGGCTTCAAGAGAAAAAGATGCCCTAATTAAAAGGGTGCATAATAAACCTATTACTGTTCAGCCCGAGGACGTTCACGATTTTATGGTTCTTGATCAGATTACTCAGCTTCTGAATAAATATCATAAGGCATCTCTTGCTGTACCAATCGAGTACGTGAAATCGTGCGCTTATCCTCTTTCCTTTTTGGATAATTACAAGCATAAGGAGAAAATTAGGGGGCTAGCCTTAAAAGATGATAACCTGC
>Ga0364860_10706_pt1 | contig 13854 bp, 9 predicted proteins | sample ExccelAu500001D4_FD_206916 | JGI IMG/M metagenome (GOLD analysis project Ga0364860, IMG submission 206916) | Enriched cells from Trout Bog Lake Hypolimnion, Wisconsin, USA - BchlTB.Aug20.5000.01 .D4 | ecosystem: Environmental > Aquatic > Freshwater > Lake > Hypolimnion/Profundal zone | place: USA... | reverse complement strand
CCGGCGAGTTGGGGTCGAAGTTTGATAGATCCTGCATGCGGCAAAAATAAGGATATTCGGTAGAAAGGGTAAGGGGCATTCCATTAATTCCGGTAATGCGATGGTTTAAAAGTTAACATGACATTATAAGCAAAAGCATAATTATTTTGACGCTATTGTCCGTTCTGATTTATTTTTGATGTGAATCAGGAATAATACTCATGAGAAACCTACCCTTATTATTTGCTTTGTTATTGTGCCAATGGTGCATCAACACTGTTACCGGACAAACGAAAAGCTGCAACCTGTCTGCAAATGACTTGATTAAGTTGGTAGGGGAAACTGACAAGACCGTAAACGACATTATGCTGCATCATTGCTTCGTGGTTGATAAGAGTGCCAATAATGGGGCAAAGGCGAATTTCAGAAAAGACTACAGGGCCGGCGGGAAGTCATATAATGATGTCCTTTTTACCGTAACCACCGGCTCGGTTACGGTGATCACAACATCTGCGGCAGCTTACAATTCCTACCTCACCGGGATGAAAAATAAGGGGTTCAAATATGCGGGCAGGGATGACTACGGAAAGAAGTATATCTATGGAAAATACTTGCTGTACGCCAGCATCAACAACGATAAACCGGGTGTTTCCTCTTATGGGTTTATGCTGGATAGAGAATAACGGGATTATCATACCCGGCTCTTTATTTCCCTACCCCATTGGGACCAATTACCTCCGTCACTGAACGACGTGATTATCATTAATTTAAAGACCATCAGGTCTTAAATCTTTTTTTGCCATGTTTTTTAAAGTACATACATTTACTTTTTTAACCCTAAAAAATCTAAATTTTTAACCGAAAAATCAAACCAAGATGAAAAAAAGAATTTTACTATGCACTATTGTAGCAGGTTTCGCTTATCTCACCCTCAGCAGCCATAGCGGCGGATTAGCTTTTGTAGGCGGCATGGACCGCTCGGGCGCACAGGGCACTACGACTTCCTGCGGTACTGTAGGCGCGGGTTGCCATGGCGGCACCGGCTCTGCTACCACTGTCACTATTACTGTAGACTCCGCATCTACATCAGTCCCCGTAACACATTATGTGCCGGGCTTTACCTACACCATCAAGATACATGGTACGAACTCATCGTCTAATCCTAAGTTCGGCTTCCAGTTCACCTCTGTGAAAGGGACTGGAGTTTCCCAGACACAGGCTGGGACGTGCAGCGGATTCCCGGCACAGGTGGCCATTACGCCCCTTTCCGGATTGAGTATTGTAGAGCAAACCGCAGCCATCACAGCCACTACGGCCGGAGTATATGACGAGTCATTTACCTGGACTGCCCCATCTACCGGCGCAGGTAATATCACACTTTATTGTACGCTAAACGCAGTAAATGGCAATGCGCTCGCTGACGGCGGCGACGTATGCAACAATACTTCTGTGGTGCTGGCGCAGGAAGCAGATCTTTCTGTGGCTTCCGGCATCTCCAATGCAACAGAAATAAAAGCTTTCCCTAACCCTGCTACCGACAACCTGAACCTGCAATTCGCAAACGCAGTTGCCGGTAATTACGCAGTGCTGGTATATGACCTCAATGGCAAATGCATCGCCAGCAGCAGTGTGGAAGTATCTGCCACCAGCCAGACGGTAAACGTAAATACCGCAGGCTGGATGCCGGGCTTCTACCAACTGGTAGTGGCTAGGGATGGCAACAACCGCGTGATACCAGTGGTAAAACAGTAGTCAAGTAACAAACGATCTGCGAAAGTGGAACCCCTGGTGCGCAACCGGGGGTTTTACTTTTTTTAACCTGTTATTCCGCCACCGTCTATATCATCACGCTTACTGCGTAGACGATCATAACACCATCGGCAAGTGCGGAATAGGCGCGCTCCGAGGGGTGCTCCCGGAGGTAGCCCACCACTATTCTGGTGATGATGGCGGTGACAAATGCACCGGCCAGCCGCACCGGAGAAGGGTATCGCATGTATTGTAACACGCTCAGGAAGACGAACACGAGCAAGGCCAGGTCTATGAGGCGGTAACTGTTGAGGATGCCCATTTTCTGCGGCAGGGTGTCTATATTATTTCGCCTGTCAGACTGCACATCGCGGAGGTCAAAGACGACACAGAGGGTGAAAATAAACACGAGGCGCACCAATATCTCTATGGGGTAGTCGAGGATATCCTTGCCGTGGTATAGCATGGGCAGTATGCTTGTAGCTACCGTCCATACCCCCGCCAATACGATGATCTTGGCCCAACCATAGTCCCGCAGGCGCTTCTTCTCCGGGAATGGCAACAGTGGCAGGAAGTAAGCGAATGCGAATGCCCCGATAAAACCACTAAGCACAATAACGCCCACCGGCATCTGGTAAGACCCCACCAATACAATAGCCATGCCGATGTAGAAAAACAGAAGGTATAAACGATGGTTGGGGCGCGCCTTACGTTCCACTCCGTAAGGCCTGCGGATGATGCGCGGCGTATTATAGACCAGCAGCACGCCGCCAAAGATGAGCGCGTGAAGGTTACTGAATATCACCGGCATCTGGCCTGTGACAAAACGCTCTGTAGACATACACAAGCCCAGCGCACAACAAGCCGTAAATATACTTGTGCATAATAGCAGGTCTATGATCCGAATCAGCAACTTCACGCAGCAAAGGTAGTAATAGTTTATACGTCAAAAATTCAAAAATGGATGGTTCTTTTCAGATGCACGCGTAAGCGAAAACAGCAAATACTGTGTAAATAATTGATACTCTGTATCAGATACGCCTCTCTTTTATATCTTCGCAAACGTTTATAATAATCATATGCGGCTTTTCATTGTCTCCATATTGTGCCTGCTTACTTGCTCCCTGGCTGCACAGCCCACATGGCTGCTCCACAAGCCATTTGCGGAACAGTATTACTATACCGACTCGTTCTATACCACTGCGTCAGTCGCTACGTCAGCTGATTTCATAAAAAATATCGAGTTCCTTCAAAAATGGGCATATACCAATGGTGATGCCAAATTGGGAATGGGACTGGAAATGGTGGAGTTGCAGCAAAAGATGTTTGACCGCAACAGGCCCGCAGGCACACTGGAAAAAGAAATAACGGAACTCGAACATAGAGCTGAAAAAAGTAAACTTATCTATATCCAGGCCCAGGCCACACAATTATTAGGTACCTACCATTGGGGCAAGGGCAAAAATGCAAATGCTGCCTTCGAAAACTATCTGACTGCCTATAAACTATATAAAGACCTGACGCCCGAGGATTTCCCGCCTAAAAGACAATATATCTATACCCTGGGCACCGCCTACTATATTTATGAAGATTATGACAACGCACTGAAATTTCTGAAAGAAGCGCTGGACACCAAGCCGGAAAAACGGCTGAATTTTGTGAATGCTATATATACCTCCATAGGCCTTTGCTACCGGTACAAAAAGAACTACGACAGTTCTACTTTGTATTTCCGCAAGGTACTTGATGATACAGACAGGGCCTGGAAAGCCATCACCGCCGGGAATATGGGGATTAACTACTTTTATGAAAAAAAGTACACCGAGGCAATTCCCTTGCTGCAACAGGACATAGAGACAAGCATTAAATTGAATAATAATATCCGTAGCGCTGCAAATACCATGTATGTGCTGTCGCAGATCTACATATCGCAAAACGAAGTAGAAAAGGCGGAAAAACTACTGGTGCAGGGCCTTGCACTATGCGAATCCAAGCCATTCTGGCCGGACTATCTCCTCGAAGAACATATATTCAGACAATTACATAAAGTATACAGCCTTAAAAACAAACTGGCGCTCGCCAATGCATACGCAGATTCTGCAATGGTAGCCAATGACAGTGAGCAATCCCAATTCAATGCCCTGAGCCTTGCAAAAGCCCAGGAAAAAAGTGATTATATGCAGCACAAACTGGAAACAGAAAAGCTACAGAACAAGAAAGACCGGCACGAACTTATCAGGAATGGCTTGCTGGCATTTGCGGTACTGTTAGTGATCATCTGCATCATGTATATCAACCGGCAACGCCTGAAACAGAAAAAAATGGAAGCCGAGAAGAAAATGGCTGATGCTGAGCTGGCCAATGCTACCGCAAAGCTCGACACCTTCCGGCAATCGGCAAAGGAGAAAAACCAACTCATAGAGCATTTTACGGAGGAACTGCAGAAGCTGAAACAAACAGAACTGGAGCAGTCGGATAATGAATTGCGGTCGCAGCTAGAGCGTGCCGTCATTCTCACGGACGAACAGTGGGAAGATTTTCGTAATTTATTTGAGCAGGTACATAAAGGTTTTTTTGGCGGGCTGAAAAAGAAATATCCCGACCTCACACAGGCGGAGATCCGGTTTCTGGCGCTCACAAAAATGAAATTGACCTCAAAGGAAATGGCATCTATGCTGGGTACATCCGTGAATGCCATAAGAATGAACCGCCACCGTCTGCGCAAAAAACTGGAGCTGGACAAGGACGATATGATGGAAGAACTGGTGGATGAGATATGAATTACCGCCCACTTCGGGACCATTCACCATAACAACAATATCACATTTGCAATTATTTAATTTCAATTTATCTTTTTCACTTTACCGCTGGGCTTTTCCGCTCGTTTTTGCCTGATTTTTTTTCGGTAAAAAAAGGCCACTACCGAGATCACACCTTTGCTTTATATTTTTACATCTTCGTAATTGAGTAGCTGTCAATTGTGAAATGTTTTTGTTACGCCCCGAAATGCATCTGTTACGCCCTGGAAATGTAACTGTTACGCCAAATATTTGGATACCCCTTCCCGCCGATCCTACTTTTGTTGCATGAGCACGCAATCAAAATTTATCACAAGATTTCTCGACGGTTACGATATTTTAATTATATCAATTGTCGCCTTTTTTATCCTTGCTTCCATTGCATTATGGATATGGTATGGGTATAGGGTAAACCAGATAGAGACCCAGATCATGCAAATCAAATAACTTTTTCAACCATCTAAAACACACATATTATGACGAACGCTAACCACAATTACATCCTCACCGGCTCCACGGGTATCCTGGGGTCACACATCCTTTATGAACTTATGCAGGAAATTCATAACAATGATTATGAAGGGCACATCATCCTGCTACTCCGGTCGCGTAAGGATGCTTCTTATATGCAGCGCTTTGGGGAACTGTTTAATGAAGAAGTGATCCCCGATTACCTGAAGCAAATAAATACAAACCGGATACGGCAGCATAACATCACGCTCATAGATTTTGACCTCAGACACATCAATGAGCGGGAAATAATACGGCACCTGGGCGAAGGAAAATTCCATCTCATCCACTGTGCCGCATCCGTAAACCTGGGATCTAATGCTTACGCATTTGAAGAGATCAAACATAATAATTACCTGGGCACGCTCAACCTCATCCATGCCCTACAGACGCATTTATCGAAGGTAAGCTATGTAAGCACCGCTTTCTCCCTGAGCAGCAAAACCGGCAAGATACTGGAAAACAATACCAGCCGTGACAGCGACGACTACCGCAACTACTACGAAAAATATAAGGTGCAGACGGAACAGGAAGTGGCCGAGATCTGCAAGGCCTATGAACTGCCGCACCAGATATTCAGGCCCAGTATTATCTGCGGCAGACTGGTAGACTATCCGCACCATGTTATCCCACGCTTCCTGGTTTTTTACTTATTCGGCGCCTTCTTTTACCGTGCCAAGCAAGTCTATGGCGATCAGCACATCCGCATTGTGATGAACCTTACCTCCGGCCTCAACCTGGTACCAGTGGACTACGCGGCAAAGGCAATAGTGAGGGCATTGAAGACAGACATCGAAGAACTGAACATAGTGAGCAGGAGGAGCGTGCCGAATACCTACACGATCCCAGAGATGCTGCGCCTGATAGGATGGGAAAACTATCAGTTCCAGGATGAACTACCTGAAGCTCAGAGCCCGGTAGAGAAATTGTATTACCGCACGGTAGGCGCCCAGTTGAATAATTACCTCACTACCCCGGAGACGGAAGACAACCAGTTCGATATAAACATGCTCAACGAGCTGATGAAGGATATTGGCGAACCAAACGTAGACGCGCATTTCAGCGACCTATGCAATTACGCAGTGCAGCGCGGGTTCAACAATCTCCTGGCTTAATCTCCGTTCAATAATTTCATTTACCATCCAAATCAACAACGATGAAAAACTATATCGCATTACTTGAGCAAGCTGTACCAGGTATTTCTATTGAAGATATGGACATACCCTTTAGTGAAACCGGAATTCACAGCCTGGATTCAGTGATCCTCAGGGCTACCATTGAAAGCTATTTTGGCTTCGAGATAGCGGATGGCGATTGGTACCGGTTTACCACGCTATCTGATATTATGGCGTTTTGCTATAATAAAAAAAATAACGCGCAGCGCCTCCATCTGTCCGAGACCCGCATCAGTACGGCGCGGGAGCAGGAAATAAGGATTCCGCAGATGGCTAATTCAGCACTGTCTGAAAACTGGTTACTGAAGGAATTGGGTGATATGCACTGGGAAATGCTCGGCATAGGATTGGAACAGAAGCCATCCCGATTCACGGACAATTATGGCAACAGGCTGTATGCCGCATTTGTGCGGGTGTGTTACAGCACAGCACCACTCCACCACTTCAACGAAAATGACGTGCTGCAACTGGATGGCAGGATAAAAAGATCTGGTAACCACACCTATTGCAGCGCCGTAGATGCGGTGTGCGATGAAAGATCAATTGCGGCTACGATGATGACAAGCTTCTCAGCCAGGAAGGCCAATGACAATGCGCAGATCAGCAAGGGCGAACCAGATGAAAAGGTTAATCATATTGAAGAATTTGACGCCACCCCGGAATTTTATTCGGAGCACCGGCTGGTGAAAAAAGGCATGATCTCCGAGATCTATTCCGGCGGCCACTGCTTCAGGCTTACTGATACGGCCATAGAGTCGATCACGCACACCATCAATCCCTATTACGAAATCAATGGAGTGGGGCTGCTGTACTTTGCATCATTCCCCATGATAGCGGACGAGTGCACCTCTGTATTTATGAAAAACACCATGGCCATCACAGACTATGACGCCACCTACTATACCACCTATCGCGACATCTTTTATTTTGCCAATTGCAATGCAGGAGACCGCATAAAAGTGGAACTGAACACCATCGAAGACCTTGCTGATAACCGCCTGAAAATAACCACGACCCTATACCGCGAAAGCGACAACAAAATGATGGCCAAGGTGCTGACAATCAAGCAAAGGTAAAAAATGGCATGTTCGAGCAAAGAACAAGAACCGCTCCGCCTTTCTCTGTAAAAATATCACGTACAACTACAATGCTCAAATTTTGACCATGGGGCTATTTAAATCAGCATATTATTGCGGAAAATGAGTGCCTTTAAATTTTTGGGTACTTTTCGAATATCAACCTTGAGATTTCGGATTCGGAATGCCCCCTCTTTTATTAAATCTCCTGTATAAAGGACGGTCGAATTGGTAAGGATGGCGCAGCCGGTGTATTGTCGCCATTATAGCCACAACTATCGTTTCTTACGGCAGTCGTTATAATCCCTAATGCGTTAACATTACGGATAGAACAAGAAAGATTATTTGATATATAGTAATTGTCCGATTTATCGAAAACTATAGCCAGGACCTGCCTAATACCAGCGGCTCCATTATCTTCAGCCGTTCCGTTCCGGTAATAGTGATAATGATCTGCGCACTGCACGCTAGCAAGAAAAACAGCAATAAAAGCAACAGATATTTCATAGGAGTAATATTTAATAGAGGTAATTATTTCTTTCATTCAAAGTGGCGCAGCGGCATGCTGGTGCCCTATGTCTATCGTAAAATAATTCCCTATTCCGCCCACTATATGTTTCATTTGCGTTACTTTGTAGCTTATTTGCTGCATGGGCGCTAAAAACTTCTTTTATTATATATTCTCCGTACTGCGTGTATTGCTTTATCCCTTTGCGCTCATATACGGGGCCATTGTATGGCTGCGCAACCGGCTCTACGATGCCAAAGTGTTCTCGTCCATAGAGTTTAGTGTGCCGGTAATAGCTATCGGCAACCTCTCTACCGGCGGCACGGGCAAGACGCCGCATGTAGAGTACCTGGTGCGGCTATTGCAATACCGCTATCGGGTGGCCACCATGAGCCGCGGCTACAAGCGCCACACGCAGGGCTTTTTATTGGCAGATGGCCAGTCTAATGCACTGCGCATAGGTGATGAGCCCATGCAGTACCACCTCAAGTTCCCGGAGCTGGCGGTGTGCGTAGCAGAGGAGCGCATCACGGGTATACCCGCCCTGCTGCAGCAGCGGCCTGATGTAGAAGTGATCCTGCTGGACGATGCTTACCAGCACCGCTCCGTGAGGGCCGGCCTCAATATCCTGATCACAGACTACTCGCGGCCTTTTTACACAGACCATATACTGCCCTTTGGCAGCCTCCGCGAGAGCCGCAGCGCATCGAACCGGGCCAATATCATCATCGTGTCTAAATGTCCGCCTGACATAAGCACAGCACAAGCGGGGGATATTACGCAAAAGATAGCTCCCCTACCCCACCAGCAGGTGTTCTTCACCGGCCTCGTGTATGGCAGGCCCTACGATTTTATATCGCGCGATGAGATAGAGATAGCGGGCAAGCACATTATACTCGTTTGCGGTATTGCCCGCCCGGAGCCATTAGTGGCCTACCTGCGCACGCAGGCCACAGATGTGCACGCACTCCCCTATGCGGACCACCACTACTTCGTATCCAGCGACCTGGAAGAGATCAGGTCAGCCTACGACAATTGGGACGTACCCAATAAGATCATTGTGACGACAGAGAAGGATGCCGCGCGCCTGTACCTGCACCTGGATAAAATAAAGGAATGGAACATAACCCTGGCAGTCATACCCGTAGCGGTAAATGTGCTGCTGGGCAAAGGCGCAGCGTTTGATGCAGCGGTAACTGCCTATGTAGACCAAGTGGTAGCGGAAAACAATGAAATGGGCGACCACTTTGCGTAGTCGTTTTGCTCGGCTGATCGTGCTGTTGTTTCGGCATTAACTCCAGGATTTCATCGATTTACAGCTTCTTTCCGACGTCGGACCTACAATTCCGTGTTTTTACGTCGCACAAAAATTACTTCAGCGTGACCCGAAATCAGTATTTTATTAAATAAATTTTCGTAATTTGGTCGCAATTACACATTCTGTTTTTTAAGTTAAAATCTCTGTTATGCATTATCTTATCAGCCTGGCTTCCAGGTATCCCAAATCCCTGTTACCCATCGTTGCATTGTTCCTGGTTGTGTCATCCGCACATGGGCAAGCCACTACCGGCCGCGAGTCAGTAAAAGCGGAAATGAACCTCACCGACCTGGCGCGCTACTATGCCGCGCACCCGGAGACCCCCAGGAGGATGGACCTGGAGAATGACGATGACAACCAACCCCGCCCACCACATGCCCCCATCACGGATATGTCGCTGATACACGGCATCAGATCTGCGGGCAGTTCGCGGTCTGCTGGGCCATTGGTGAGCGCTACGCTCCCCATTTCTCCATTTCCTACAGATACATTTGAGGCTGTATTCGATGCGGGCACTGCTATTCCCCCGGATACACACGGCGCTGTGGACTCCAATTATTGCATGACCACCATCAACACCACAGTGAGCATTCAGACCCGCGCAGGGGCACTGGCCATCCCCACTGTGACGCTCAACCAGTTCTTTAACCCGGTAAGCCCTGCCAACAGCACCTTCGACCCCCGCGTATCCTACGACCAGGCGTCCGACAAATGGATAGTGGTATGTGTGGACGGCGCTAATAATACTGATGATTCCAGCTCCATACTCATAGCCATATCTAAGACCGGCAACCCGACCGGGGCCTGGTGGATGTACAAGGTGCGTGCGTATACACCCCACACGTATTGGCTTGATTTTCCGGATGTAGGGTTTAATGGCAAGTGGATCACTGTTACCGGCAACCTTTTCCAGAACGACCCCGGCACCGGCTACAATGGAGCCAAAGTATTTGTGTTTGATAAGGCCAGCCTTCTCTCGGGCGCAGGCGCACCTTATACGTCGTTTACGCAATCTTCGTCCTTCACCATTTGCCCGGCCATTACACTCGACGCTGCCGAGACGAACATGTTTGCCGTAGAATCATGGGACGGCAGCGCAGGTGGCGGCGGGCAGATGCAGCTCTGGAAAATATCCGGCGCGGTAGGCTCTGAGGTCATGACTTCTGTGGGCTTTACGGCTTCTACGGGCTTCAACTGGCAGAGCACTTCCTACGCTGTAACGGGCGGTACCACTGCCGACTCTGATTTCGCGCCCCAGGCGGGCACCGCTGAGTTGGTCCGTTGCAACGACGACCGAGTAGACCAGATGATTCAGATGAACGGCAAACTCTGGTATGCACACACCGTTTTTCTGCCGTATAGTACTTCGGTAAATGCCTCGCGATCTTCTATACAGTGGTTCCAGACAGATACACTTGCCAACCCGATACAGGTGGGCACAATAGATGATAACACAGGCGTGAAATTCTTTGCCTTCCCAACGCTGGCCGTCAATACAAGCAATGATGCGCTGGTGGGCTTCTCGGCATTCTCCGGCACCACGTATCCCAGCGCTGCGTATGCGCTACACATGAGTACCGACGCCGTGGACTCCATGCGCCCGCTACAGGTATACCGGCATGGGCAGAATCATTATTATAAAACGTACGGCGGCCAGACCAATCGCTGGGGCGACTATTCTGGTACGGTGCTAGACCCCATCAACAACAACGACTTCTGGACGATACAGGAAGCCAGCTCCTCGACAGCCAATGACTGGGATACCTGGTGGGCAAATGTGAAGCTATGCTCGCCGCCCGCGGCCATCTCCGGCACCCTGAGTGTATGCGAGGGCCTCAATACTTATTTAACGGACGATTCTACCGGTGGTACTTGGACCTCATCGGCTACCGGCACGGCTACCATAGGGTCTACAACCGGTATCGTCACGGGTGTGGCACACGGCACTTCTGTGATCACTTATATGATCACCGGCGGGTGTACCGCAGTGGCCACCGTGGTAGTGAACCCACTTCCTGCTACGATAAATGGCGCTTCACAGGTGTGCCAGGGATCATCAACCAATCTCACCGACCTCACGGGGACGGGAACCTGGAGCAGCAGCAATACTGTTGTAGCCACTATTGGCGCAGGCTCCGGCACGCTTACCGGCGCATCGCCCGGCACGGCCATGATCACGTACACGCTGGCCACGGGCTGCCTTACATCTACACTGGTTACCGTAAACGTGACGCCGGCCGCCATTACCGGCACCACTACCGAATGCGCAGGCACTTCGAACCTACTGAACGATCTTATAACAGGCGGTACATGGACGAGCTCTAATACCACTGCTGCCATGATTGGTGTTTCTTCTGGCAGCCTGGCGGGTGTTTCGGCGGGCACGTCCATTATTTCCTACACATTAACCACGGGCTGTTTCGCCACCACCACTGCCACTATACTGCAATCCCCTACGAGTATTACCGGGGCCACTTCAGTGTGTGTATCCTATTCCACCACATTGGGTGATGGCGTAGGGCTAGGCGCATGGAGCAGCAGTAACACTACTGTAGCGCCCATCGTCAGTGGCTCTGGCCTCGTGACCGGGGCGTCTGTAGGTTCTTCGATCATCACCTATACCCTGCCTGATAATTGTTATACCACTACTCAGGAGTCGGTATTAAATACGCCATCGGCGATTGTCGGCCCATCAGCAGTCTGCGTCGGCTCATCCATTTCGCTGAGCGACCCATCCTTGGGTGGCGCATGGAGCAGTCCGGCATCAACGATTACGATCAATACATCGAGCGGCTTTGTTACCGGCGTCTCAGCCGGCACGGCAGCCATCACTTATACACTCGGCGGTGCATGTACTGTTGCTTCGGCTATTACGGTTAACCCAAGTCCCGGGCCCATATCAGGCGCCACATCAGTGTGCGTGGGGTATAATATTAGTTTGACAGACCCAACAATAGGGGGCGTATGGAGCAGTAGCAATGCTGCGGTGGCATCCGTAACAGCGGGGTCAGTGACCGGTGTAGCGGCAGGCACTGCCGTCATTACCTACGATCTTGGTGCAGGCTGTATCTCCACTTATGGTGTTACTGTTACGGCGGTACCTACTGCCATCACTGGCGGTACCACGGCCTGCGCTTCCGCTACCACCCTGCTTGGCAATGGTGTTTCCGGTGGCGTGTGGACTAGCAGCAATACCACTATTGCAACCATCGATCCTGTGTCGGGCTTAGTGTCTGGCGTAGCAACAGGTACCTCTATAATCAGTTATACGCTGAGCGCGGGCTGCTATGTCACCACCACGGTTACCATGGTTTCCAGCCCCACTGCCATTACAGGTACCACGTCGATGTGTATCGCCGGGACGTCTACGCTCGGCAATACTGTGACAGGTGGCACCTGGACGAGTTCCAATACATCGGTTGCGACTATAGACCCCGTGCTGGGCACGGCTACAGCGGTTGCTGTGGGTACGTCTACGATCACATATACCATAGGCACGGGTTGTTTTGTAACTACTCTATTGGCGGTAACGCCTGCCACATCAGCGCCCATTACTGGTGCCACGACGGCCTGTATTGGGCAGACGACGCCTATGTCAGACGCGACACCTGGCGGCACCTGGAGTACAAGTGACGTCACCATCGCCACGGTCGATGCTTCGGGGATTGTTACCGGCGTAGGATCAGGCTCGGTAAATATTTCTTATTCGGTGGTCACCGCCTGCGGTGGGGCACTCGCTACCAAACTCATTACCGTAAGTGCCGCACCGGTGGTCAATCCGGTTACGGCAGCGGCGCTAAGCGTATGCAGCGGCGCTGCCATCAACTTGTCTGACGCGTCACCGTTCGGTGTGTGGAGTAGCAGCAATACCGCAATTGCCACGGTGGGCGCCACGGGTATTGTATCTGGCGTTACGGCGGGGTCTGCTATCATCAGTTATAGCATCACCGGTGTTTCCGGTTGCACCACCAGTGCCCTGGCTACTGTTACGGTGACCACACCGCTTGCGGCGGTCATTACAGCTTCCGGGCCTACTACTTTCTGTACCGGTGGTAATGTGCAGCTCACGGCGACACCCGGCTCCGGGCTCACCTACCAGTGGATGTACGGTGGCGTGGCCATGACCGATTCTACCAATTCAGAGATCATAGCTACTACAGGTGGCTCCTATTCGGTAGAGGTGAACAGCGGCAGCGGCTGTATATCGCTTTCATCTGCGGTCAACGTGACCGTCAACGCCGCGCATATAGTGACGCCGACAGATGCAATTACAGCGACGCCCGGCAATGTGCTGTGTCTTGTTACATCGCCTGTTACCTTTACAGCCGCTTCCACTAATGGCGGTAGTTCCCCTGCATTCCAGTGGTTTGTGAATGGCAGTTCTACCGCCTTGGGTACTACTTATTCCTACACCCCTGCTAATGGAGACATCGTTACATTAAAGCTCACCAGCAACGACCTCTGCGCCTTCCCGGATACGGCAGAGACGAGTGTCACCATGTCTATTAGCCCATACGAAACCCCGGCAGTGAGTATCAGCGCCAATCCGGGCACAGCTTTGTGTACGGGCGAACAGGTGGCGCTAACTGCGGAACCCGTTTATGGCGGGCCGTTCCCACAATATTTATGGACGCTCAATGGCACTAATGTTGCCACCGGGCCTGTTTACATAGTCTACACCCCCGTGAATGCCGATGTGATCGTCTGCAAACTGACGTCTGACTTCGCGTGCCTCACCACC
>Ga0364860_10877_pt1 | contig 13856 bp, 6 predicted proteins | sample ExccelAu500001D4_FD_206916 | JGI IMG/M metagenome (GOLD analysis project Ga0364860, IMG submission 206916) | Enriched cells from Trout Bog Lake Hypolimnion, Wisconsin, USA - BchlTB.Aug20.5000.01 .D4 | ecosystem: Environmental > Aquatic > Freshwater > Lake > Hypolimnion/Profundal zone | place: USA... | reverse complement strand
ATCTGGGTGCAAAGCGGTTCATCCTGACCGACATCGCTCAGGACGGGATGTTGACGGGACCAAATGTCGATCTTCTCAACTCAGTAATGAACGCCGTCTCGGTTCCGATCATCCACAGCGGTGGAATCGGCGACCTTGGCGACTTGAAAGTACTGTACGATAAGGAAGGGAAGCGACCTGAAGGTGTCATTGTGGGAAGGGCAATCTACGAAGGGCGCTTCAACGTCAAGCAAGCGGTCGAGTTCCTTGCATCCTTTCAGAGCCAGGCTCGTATTGAATCTTGAATTCCCACAGGCAACGATGGTGAACAGGTAATGCACGTCACACTGCTCGGATTTCTCGACCCAGGCCAACTGGGCGCCTTTATACCAATTTTGGCTGTAGTTGCAGGAATCGTCGCTATTCTCACCAAGCACCAGCAGCGCATGGCTGAGATCATTCATGGAACCGCTCAACAACAGTCGAGCGACGAAGTTGGGCAACTAAGGATGGAAGTTGCCGAGTTGAAACAGATGGTTCACCAGCAAATGATTGCGCTCGACTCCTATGCAGGATCGTCGCGGCGAACGGACGATGTTCCGCTACAGAAGCGGCTGGAGCAGATTTAAGTTGGAAACGTTACTGATTCTATTGATCGTGTTCGGCTGTATCGTCTCGATTCCGATCACCGCAATCCTCACCCATCACAAGCGAACAATGGCGTCAATCTTGAGTTCCCAACGAGTGCAGTCAACGGATTCAGAGGCAGTCGCGCGACTAAGCAAGGAACTGGCAGAGCTTCGGCAACTGGTGACTGAGCAGGCGATCGTGCTCGACGACCTCAGCATGATGCACCGGAGACTATTGGAGCGCGCAACCGAGTCCGATTCAGTACGTCAGAGATTGAGTAGTTAGCCGATTCGGTCTCGCTCAGTCTATCAACTCAAAACAGGGAACACATTATCCAGGAAAACCCTGCGAATTGTGTTTTACTACCGTTAAATTCGTTGACTTTCGGTCTACCCAAAGGTATGATGAAAGTTCGCGCAAACACGTCCGGAGGCTTGATGAGAATTATTCAGCCGACCTCTAAGCGAATCGGCCGGTTCCTAGAGGTCCCAAATTTAATCGAACTACAGCTTAACTCATACAAGTGGTTTCTGGAAGAGGGACTCCCAGAACTCTTCACAACTTTCAGCCCAATCTGGGATTTTACACAAACCAACTACATTGAACTTGTAAGCTTCACGCTCGGCGAACCCAAATACTCCATTCAGGAGTGTCGAGATCGTGACATGACATTTGAGGCCCCTATCAAGGCGATTGTTCGCTTTGGAGGCCGCGAGCGTGAGGTTATCGAGTCTGAGGTCTATCTAGGCGATCTGCCTTTGATGACTGACAAGGGAACGTTCATTATCAATGGACGCGAACGCGTCATCGTCAGCCAGCTCAGCCGATCCCCAGGTCTCTATTTCGAAGAGGGTGTGGACAGTTCGATGCAAGTCATCGTGTCCGCCCGCGTCATCCCGAACGAAGGCCCCTGGCTGGAAGTTGAGTCGGACGCGAATTTCGTCGTTCGAACCCAGATCAGCCAGACCAAGAAGCTGCCGCTCACGCAGCTCATTAAGGCTCTGTTCTACTTTGAAAAGGGTCGAGGTAGATCCTTCTATGTGATCGAGAATGCCGCCGGCAAGCGAATCGTCGAGCCGATCGCCGATGCGAGCACCGGTGAAGTTCTTGTTGAGCAGGGAACCTTGCTTACCGCAGAGATCATCGCAAGTCTTCCTGCTGAGATCCGAAAGGGCAAGGTATTCGGCGAAACGCCGCTTGGGACCAACGACGACATCTTGAAGGCGTTCAGCAAGGAAGTAACCCTTGAAGAGCCCGATGTCGAGACATTGATCGGAAAGCGCGTCTACGAGGATATCGTCGTCGGCGAAGAGGTTATCGTCCGTAAGGGTGAGAAGATCGATCGCGAGACGGCTCGCCGCGTCGAGGCGCTTAAGATTCAGTCGCTCCGCGTGCTCGATGTGCTCGGCTTGGTAGAGGCAACACTCGAGGCCGACCCGACGAACACCGCTCGCGAAGCTCTCCTCGACATCTATAAGAGGCTTAGGCCAGGCGAAGCTGCCAACGAAGAGGCAGCCAAGCAGTTGGTCTACGGTCTGTTCTTCGACGTCAAGCGATACGATCTCGGAAAGGTTGGGCGACGATTCTTGAATCAGAAGCTCAAGATGAACGTTCCCCTTGAGACTCGCAGCCTGACTTCAGAGGACCTCGCCGGCATTCTGCAAGCGATGCTTCCTTACGTTCAGCGTGAAGCGGAACGAGACGACATCGACGACTTGAAGAACAAGCGTGTTCGAAGCGTTGGCGAGTTGCTACAGAGCCAGCTGCGATTGGGCTTCGTCCGTATGGAGAAGGTCGCTCGAGAGCGAATGACTTCCACGGATCAAGAGAACCTTCTGCCGGGAATTATCCTTAGCGTTAAGCCGGTCAGCGCGTCGATCAAGAGCTTCTTCAGCAGTAACCAGCTGTCTACGTTCATGGATCAGACGAATCCGCTTTCCGAGATCACGAACAAGAGACGTTTGTCATCACTCGGGCCTGGCGGTTTGCAGCGAACGAGCGCTAAGCTCGAAGTTCGCGACGTCCACCGTTCGCACTACGGTCGAATCTGTCCGATCGAGACCCCAGAAGGTCCGAACATCGGTCTGATCTCGCAGCTCACCACCCACGCTCGCGTGGACGAGTTCGGATTCATCATGACGCCGTATCGAAAGGTCATTTCCGGGCACGTAACCGACGAAATCGTTTACTTGACTGCTCAGGAAGAGACAGGCCAGTTGGTCGCTCCTGCCGACGTCGAGACGGACGAGACCGGATTGATCGTTACCGAAAGAGTCCAGGTTCGATGCGCAGGTGGAGACATCGGTGGCGCCAGCTACCCGACGACCACACGCGACAAGATCGACTACATGGACGTCTCGCCGGTACAGATTATCTCGGTTGCGACGGCTTTGATTCCGTTCCTTGAGAACGACGACGCAAACCGCGCCCTCATGGGTGCGAACATGCAACGTCAGGCAGTGCCGACGCTCCGGTCGGAGCGTCCTCTCGTAGGAACCGGATACGAGCGAGTTGCTGCCGTCGACTCCGGCGCCGCAGTTATTGCTCATCACGAAGGTGTCGTCGAGTACGTTTCATCGCTTGAGATTCGCGTGAAGAGCAACGACGGCACGGTGACGAAGTATCCGCTTATGCACTTGGTGCAGAGCAACAAGTCGACGTGCTTTACGCATCGCCCGGTTGTTAACCTCGGTCAGCGAGTCCTGAAAGGCGACGCTCTTGCCGATGGCGCCTGTTGCGATAACGCGCAGCTTGCTCTCGGAAAGAACGTGCTTGTCGCGTTTATGCCGTGGAACGGTTACAACTATGAAGACGCCATCCTGATCTCGGAGCGCATGGTGAAGGACGACGTCTATACGTCGATCCACATCGAGCGACACGAGTCGGAAGCGGTCGATACCAAGCTCGGACCAGAAGAAATCACTCGCGACATTCCAAATGTCGGAGAGGATGCGCTCAAGGACCTCGACGAGAACGGAATCATCCGTATCGGCGCCGAAGTTCGACCTGAGGACATTCTGGTCGGTAAGGTCGCTCCGAAGGGACAGGTTGAGATGACCGCTGAAGAGCGGTTGATCATCGCCATCTTCGGTAAGAAGGCGGAAGAGACACGAGACGTATCGCTCCGATTGCCTCACGGCGAAAAGGGGATCATCGTCGATGTCAAGGTGTTCAGCCGGTACAAGTATCTAAGCCCTTCGATCAACTACATCTATAAGGAAAGCAAGAAGCGCGAGCGACTTGTTTGCGATCGAACCGACGAGCCTCTTCTCCAGATCCCTGGCGACGAGTTGCCAGCCGGAACGAACATGACGGTCCAAGTCTATGTTGCCCAGAAGCGAAAGCTGATGGTCGGCGACAAGATGGCCGGACGCCATGGCAACAAGGGTGTTATCTCGAAGGTTCTAGCCGCTGAGGACATGCCGTTCCTCGCCGATGGGACTCCGGTCGACATCGTGCTCAATCCGCTCGGCGTTCCGAGCCGTATGAATATCGGCCAGATTCTTGAGACGCACCTTGGGTACGTCGGAAAGCATCTCGGCATCGAATATCGCTGCCCTGCATTCGAAGGCGCCACCGAAGGAGAGATCCTCGGTGAAATGGACCGACTGGCCAACCACATGCGCGGTCAGGCTCTCCAGGCGTACATCAATGCCGAGCTTCTTCTCGATATTCGATTCGAGAAGGACGACATGCTCGATACGATGTTGGCCAAGGTCGAGACTCGCCTGCGAAAGCTTGGTAAGAACGGACTTGAGCGCGTTTCCCGAATCGTCGGCGCACCTCCGGTTAAGACATTTGCCGAGCTTGGCGAAGTCGATCTTGAGACGTTCGTGCCTGAAACACCGGAAGATGAGTTTGGCGAAACTCCGATCAATGCGGACGATTCGATCTACAAGGGCATCCTTGGAAACATCGAGCGTAACGTGTTCGAACGAGCCGGTATCGATCCGCGCAGCTGCAAGAGCTCGATTCGAGACGGTCTGACGGGCGAGCAGCTTCCCAACCGCGTTACAGTCGGCATGATCTACATGCTGAAACTGGAGCACCTTGCGGACGAGAAGATCCATGCACGTTCAATTGGCCCATATTCGCTCGTGACTCAGCAGCCATTGGGTGGTAAGGCACAGTTCGGCGGTCAGCGGTTTGGAGAAATGGAAGTGTGGGCGCTTGAAGCTTATGGCGCGGCGTATACCCTCCAGGAACTCCTGACGATCAAGTCGGACGACGTTAACGGTCGTGTCAAGGCCTATGAAAGCATTGTCAAAGGCGAAACTCTCGCTGAGCCAGGAATTCCTGAGTCGTTCAAGATCCTGGTGAACGAGTTGCGTTCGCTTTGTCTGAAGGTTGCCGTCGAAGATGCCGGGAACAAGGAATTGCCTTTGAAGGATCTCGACGAGTTGAGCGGTGGCGACGATATGCGCCTCGCCCGATCCGTAGGCTTCTTCAACTAAGGGAAGGGGTGTTGGGTATTCGGTATTGAGGAGAAGGGAATTAGGTATTGGGTGTTAGGATTCGGTTGAGAACTGAAAGCTTGCAATCACAACCAGATTTCTAACGCCCATCGCCCAACACCTAACACCCAACACCTAACACCTAACACCTAACGCCCAAGAAACAAGATACGTAAGGTCTCGCCACATCGGCGGGATTTAGGAGATAAGAGAAATTTATGGCAGACGTCAGCCTGTTCGACAAGATCAGAATCGGAATCGCGAGCAGTGAAGACATCATGAGCTGGTCTCATGGTGAAGTCAAGAAGCCGGAGACTATCAACTACCGCACGTTCAAGCCTGAAAGAGACGGCTTGTTCTGTGAGCGCATCTTCGGCCCAGTCAAGGACTGGGAATGCGCCTGCGGCCGATATAAGAAGATCAAGTACAAGGGCATCGTTTGCGAACGATGTGGCGTGGAAGTCACGCGCAGCAAAGTCCGCCGTGAGCGGATGGGCCATGTCGAACTGGCGGCGCCAGTTTGTCACATCTGGTACCTAAAGGGCGTTCCGTCGCCGCTGTCCCTGGTTCTTGACATCTCTCCGAGACTGCTTGAGAAGGTTATCTACTTCGCGAGCTTTATCATCATCGACATCGAGAACGAGAAGATCCAGGATTGTCTTCCTGAGATCCGCGTTGCCGTTGAGTCGGAGAAGGCCAACCTCCAGATGCAGATGAGGGAGTTGGAAGAGGAGTCGTTCCGTCGATTCGCGGATGACCTTAACAACAACCGTGAAGAGTACGACGAAGTCTTCGCTCGTGAGCGCGCCAAGGCCGTTAACGATCGTATCAAGGCTGAGTATCGCGATGCCGACGATCGGTTGAAGGATCTCGACCTCGCTGTCGACATCCTCGGAAAGCTCGAGCGCAATCAGCTCATCGACGAGGACAAGTACCGTGCGGTCAGCAAGCTGCTCGACAGCGTCGGACACCGAATCGGCAAGGACCTTCGAAGCCTCGTTCGCGCAAACATCGGCGCCGAAGCTATCAAGGAACTGCTGAATCGCGTCGATCTTGAGCGACTCGCCCGCGAGCTTCGACAAGAGATCATCATGACCACCAGCCAGCGCCGCGCACGTGCGATCAAGCGCTTGGAGGTCACTGAGGCTCTCATCAGTTCGAAGAGCCGGCCGGAGTGGATGATTCTGGACATCGTTCCCGTCATCTCCCCCGAGCTTCGCCCGATGGTCCAGTTGGACGGTGGTCGATTTGCCACTTCCGACTTGAACGACCTGTATCGCCGCATCATCAACCGCAACAACCGGTTGAAGAAGATCATCGAGATTCACGCTCCCGAGTCGATCATCAACCACGAGAAGCGACTTCTTCAGGAAGCCGTCGATGCGTTGATCGACAACGGTCGACGAGCCCGACCGGTGGTCGGCTCGAACTCGCGACCTCTCAAGTCCCTGAGCGATATGCTCAAGGGTAAGGAAGGACGTTTCCGAAAGAACCTACTCGGTAAGCGCGTCGACTACTCCGGTCGATCGGTTATCGTCGTCGGTCCGCACTTGAAACTGCACCAAGCCGGTCTCCCCAAGGAGATGGCGCTTGAGCTGTTCAAGCCGTTCGTGATGAAGAGCCTGGTTGAGAAAAAAATCACCCAGAACATCAAGACGGCCAAGCGGATGATCGATCGAATGCACCCCGCCGTTTGGGATGGTTTGGAAGAGGTTATCAAGGAGCATCCAATCCTCCTGAACCGTGCTCCTACCCTTCACAGACTTGGAATTCAGGCGTTCGAGCCGATCCTCGTCGACGGTAAGGCGATTCAGGTTCACCCGCTCGTTTGTAACGCGTACAACGCGGACTTTGACGGCGACCAGATGGCCGTTCACATTCCGCTTAGCACGCAGGCTCAGGCTGAAGCTCGAGTGCTAATGCTCTCGACGCAGAACCTGTTCTCGCCGGCTGACGGTCGTCCGACCTGCGCGCCGGTTCAGGACATCATCCTTGGCAACTACGCTCTGACGTTCGTATCGAACGAAGCACGCGATGCCCTGGCTGAGGTCGAGCGGCTGCACGCGGAGGATCCGGAGAAGAATCCTGCGCCGAAGACTTACGGCAACCCCGAGGAGGCGATCGCCGCCCTGGACACGCCGATCAAGGAGCAGCGCATTGCGACGAACTCGCCGATCAAGGTTCGATTGACCCGACCTGTGTTCCGACCCGATAAGGAAGTCGATTACCGCGACGTTCTGACCGGACTGGAGTACAAGAAGGTCATCACCAAGACGGAAGAGGGCGACGATCACGAAGAGCTCGTCCCGCTTGAGCAGACCCACGAGACGATGGTTGTCAACGTGACACCCGGCCAGCTTGTTCTGAACACGATTCTTCCTTATCCTCTCAAGCACTCCAACGAGTTCTTGAAGGTTGAGCTCAATAAGAAGGCGCTGTCGGAAATGATTCTGACCTGTCACCGAAGGGCGGGCGTCGGCGCGACGATCAAGCTACTCGACGACATGAAGGATATGGGCTTCAAATGGGCGACGCGCTACGGACTCTCCGTTGCGATCACCGACATGGACCCGCCTGCACGTCGTGAAGAGATGATCAAAGAAGCGGACGACCGCTCGACAAGGATCACCCAGCAGTTCCGACGTGGAATGCTCACCTATAACGAGATGACGCAAACGCTCGTTAAGCTTTGGACGGACACGTACGACGAAATCGGTAAAGAGATCGTCAACGGCTTGAAGCAGTTCAACCCGCTTTCGATCACGACGGTCTCCGGAGCTCGTGGTTCGGTCAAGCAGTTGGCTCAGCTTGCCGGCATGCGCGGCCTCATGTTCAACCAGTTCAACGAAGTTATCTACGAGTTGCCCGTCAAGAGCTCGTTCCACAAGGGACTGAGCATGTTGGAGTACTTCGTAACGACCCACGGAGCACGTAAGGGACTTGCCGATACCGCTCTTCGAACGGCTGACGCCGGTTACCTGACGCGACGTCTTTGCGACGTAGCCCAGGACGTTATCGTCAAGGCGTACGACTGCGGAACTTCGGAAGGCATCCTTGCCCACCGAATTACCGACCAGGGCGAAGCGATCGAGCAGATCTCCGACCGCATCTATGGTCGCGTTTCCCTCTGTTCGATCACCGACCCCGATACCGGAGCTCAGTTGGCTTCCTATCAGGAGTGGATCAGCCGAGACAGCGCAAAGCGGATCGCCGAAATCGAGAACCGATTCGTCGCCGAGTATGGTGCTGCCGAGAATGAGGACGACCGACAGAAGATCGTCGACCGGTACCGAAGCTTTGGCTTCGAGGCCGACGAGCACGGCTACCTGAGCGTTCTGATCCGAAGCCCATTGACATGCGAACTCGTACAGGGAATCTGTTCGGTTTGCTACGGATGGGATCTTTCGAGCAGCAGAAACGTCGAAGTCGGCGTCTCGGTTGGAATTATCGCTGCGCAGTCGATCGGTGAACCTGGAACGCAGCTCACGATGCGAACGTTCCACACCGGAGGCGTTGCCGGTTCGGCCACGATCGCTCGAACGAACCAGTATAAGACCGGTAAGTTCATCCGTCAGTTCATGGAGGACTTTGCGGTCGCCACGGACACGGACATGAAGCAGTTCGACCCGACCAAGCTTCTTGAGAACCAGGAGAGCGTCGTCAAGTCGTTCTTCCAGAACAAGGAGCAGGCGCCGCTCACGATTAACCAGGCCGACCTCGATTCGGTCGATCCTAAGGTCAAGCGAAAGACGGAGCGAGCAACCAAGGCGGCCCAAAAGGCAGCCGACAAGGCCGACAGCGACTCCAAAAAGCTGTGGGAGCGGTCACGCAAGACCTTCTTCTACGCTTGGACGGGTGAATCGTCCGGTATCGTCCGCGTCGAAGAGATCTTCGAAGCGCGACGTCAGCCTCGTGGTAAAGCGATCATCTGCCCGGTAACGGGAACGGTTCGCGATATCCGAGAGTCGAGCTTTGGCCGATGGGTTATCGTCGAAGCCAACGTTCCGTTGACGGCGCCGATCAAGGACGCCTATGTCGGAGATATCCAGAACTGGCCGAAGAACGAGCTAGGCGAATATGAGGGCGGTCTTCAGAAGACGGTTGGCCAGAAGCTGGTCACCGCAACTCTGGCGATCCTCCGAAAGGCCGAGATCGAGAAGGTTAATATCTTCTATCCGATCCTGGTACCACCGCTCGGAAAACTCCCGGTCAGCAAGGGCACGAGGGTTATCAAGGGAGACCCGCTTACCGAAGGTCCTCGAGACCCGCACGAGGTTCTGGAGCTTGCCGGCGCATCCGCGGTTTACGACTACTTCGTTGAGAACCTTCAGAGCGTTTACAAGAGCCAAGGCGTCGACATCAACGATAAGCACATCGAGGTTATCATTCGCCAGATGCTCAGAAAGCGTCAGGTGAAGGAGCCGGGCGACACGCCGTTCCTTCCGGGACAGATTGTCGACCGATTTGCCTATCAGCGAGCGAACGATCAGGTCCGAACACTCATTCAGACCGGAAAGAAGATCAAGTACGTCGACCCGATCACGGGCGAGAACGTCGAGCGCGATCCGAAGGAAGCCACCGCAACGTGGATTCTGCTCGGTATCACCGAAGCGTCCTTGGCCACCGATTCGTTCTTGTCGGCTGCATCGTTCCAAAAGACGACTCGCGTCCTAACCGAAGCGGCTGTCCGCGGAAAGAAGGACCATCTCGTCGGACTGAAGGAGAACGTCATTATCGGACGTCTCATTCCTTCCGGAACGGGTGTCAAGTACTACCGAGACGTTGCCGTCGACGTTCAGCGTGGACCGACTTGGGCCGAGCAGTCGCTGCAAGCCTTGGTTGAAGCCGACGATAGGGACTTAGAAGACAACTTGAGCTCGCTCGCATTCCCGTCGCTTGCCGATATGGCCGCCGACGAAGAGATCGAGCTGGATCCGGAAGAGATCTAGTAGGCAAGAATATTCAAAGAAAATTGGGGGTCCATCGCAAATGTGATGGACCCCCAAACTTTTTGTCCAGGGATGCGGTCTAAAGAGTTAGGAGTCGCTGTTGCACGGAATGCAGCAGGAGCTAAATGCCGAAACTCCAAGGGTTGGTTTCACCGTATTAACGGTTTGACCGCTCGCGGGATACTTTAATGGAGACGAATAACCAAATTCTGATTGCTGCACCCGAGTGGTTACTTGCGGCACTTGACGATCAACAAGAAATCGAGGAAATCGACGAAGAAACGGAGACAGCGGCACGCGTTCCGTTGGGGTTTGTTTAGAGTTCGACTTTCTTGATTCTGATATTTGGTACCGGAAGCAACCGTTCATCTCGACGGATGGGCGTCATGGGTGAATCCATCATCTGAGTGATCCTCCTTTCTGCGTCCGCAATGTACTGTTCCAATTGGCGCTCCATGTCCTTTCGGACATCTTCCATTTCATCCAACAGGCGTAGGATGAGCTCAACCCCTGCCAGATTGACGCCCATCTCCTGCGTTAGGCGCTGAATTCGTTGGACTCTTCGAATGTCGAACTCGCTGTAGAGGCGGTTCTTTGCGCCAGCGCGCGACGGAATGACGAGCCCGAGCCGTTCGTACTGCCTCAACGTCTGAGGGTGGACGCCGCAAAGCGCGGCGGCCACTCCGATCATGTAAACCGGTTGGTTCTCTGTTCTCAAGCCGTCACCTTTTCAAGAGCGGCAAGCTCTTTCAATAGTTTCTTCTCTTGATCGGAAGGTTTCTTCGGCACCGTGATCTTGACCTTCGCCATCAAGTCGCTTCGGGAAGCATTTAGTTTCATGAGGCCCTGTCCACCTAGGCGGAAAGTCTGCCCGCTCTGAGTTCCTTCGGGAATCTTCATGGTGACTGCAGATCGCAGAGTTGGAACTCGGATCTCGCCTCCTAAGGCAGCGGTGGTGTAGGGAACAGGTACCTCGACTTCAAGATTGTCGCCAACTGGCTTGAACTGCGAATGAGCTGCCCACTTGATGACGACGAATAGATCGCCCGCTTTGCCGTTATGCCCGGCCGCACCTTTGCCTGGAACCCTAAGCTTCTTTCCGTCGGAGATGCCGGCTGGGATTTTGACTTCGACTTTCTTAGTAGTCGGAACGGTCGTCACGCCATCTTGAAGTCGGTGGGCATCCATTGTCTGGTAAGTGAGGACGCGCTTGGTACCGGAATCGATCTCCTCGAGGCTGACTTCGACGACCTTCTCGACGTCGCGCGGCTGCATCGAATCCATGTCCTGGAAGTTCATTTGAACTCTGCCGCCGCGCGCTCCGCCGCCGAATAGGTGCTCAAAAATCGACTCGGCAGGCCCGCCGCCACCGAAATGGAAGTCGCCGAAGTCGTTGACCGCACCGCCGTGAGGAATGTCTCCAGTGTAGTTTTGGGCGTGCTCCCAGTTTGCGCCGTACTGATCGTAAAGCTTGCGCTTCTCCGGATCGCCAATGACTTCGTAAGCGTTGCTCATCTCTTTGAACTTCGCCTCTGACGCCTTGTCGTTCGGGTTGACATCGGGATGGTACTTCCGCGCCAACTTCCGATAAGCCGCCTTGATCTCCTTCTCATCCGCTCCGCGCGGCACCCCAAGAATCTGATAGTAGTCCTTCGCCATTACACTCTTTCGCTCAATTACATGAGTATATAACGCTCAAGGCCGTTCGCGCGTTGCGCGAACGGCTTTGAGCGTTATATACAGCGTTGAAGCGTAAAAGCGTTGAAGCGTTCGAGGGAAGCTGACCATTTTGCGGTCGCCCTCGAACGCTCCAACGCTCTAGCGCTTCAACGCTCTAGCGCTTCAACGCTCTAGCGCTGCATGACGCTAGTGATCTTCGCGATCGGCTCTAGATTTTACGTATTCGGCTACGAGCGCTTGCTGCTCGGGGAACGGCATCTCTTCGTAGTGGGAGACGTTCTGCTTGAATCGACCGCGACCCTTGGTGATGGACCGAAGGTCGAGGGCGTAGCGCATCATCGTCGCCATCGGAACGGTGGCGTGGACTCGGGTTTTTCCGGGGGCTACAGGATCCATGCCCTGCAACCGTCCGCGACGACCGTTGAGGTCGCCGACCACGTCGCCGACGCACTCGTCGGGAACATCGACTTCGACCCCCATTTGGGGCTCGAGAATGACCGGTTGAGCCTTCTCGGCGGCCGCCCGCAGCGCGATCGCTCCTGCCATCTTAAACGCAGCTTCGTTTGAGTCGACGTCGTGATAGCTTCCGTCGTAAACGGTGATCTTGAAGTCCGTTGCCGGATAGCCGGCGATAAGGCCGGTTTCCATCGCTTCACGGATTCCCTTTTCGATCGCAGGGATGAAGTTCTTAGGAATGGAACCGCCAACGACTTTGTTGTCGAACTGGAAGCCCTGACCTCGCTCTTGTGGTTCGATTTCAACCCAACAATCGCCGAATTGGCCTTTGCCACCGGTTTGTCGCTTATGTCGTCCTTGAGCTTTCGCTGTGCCCTTAACCGTTTCCAGGTAAGGAACGCGAGCGTCCTCGGTGACGACGCTGACGCCGAATTTCGCTTTCAGTTTTTCGATAACGGTGTCGAGATGGATATCGCCCATCCCTTCGAGAATCTCTTGATGAGTCGCCGTGTCGCGCGTGTGCTTGAACGTGGGGTCCTCTTCAAGGAGTCTCTGCAGGGCGTTGCCAAGTTTATCTTCGTCCGACTTGGTTGCAGGGCGAACCGCAATGCGATAGATCGGATCGGGGAAGCTGATCGGATCGAGAACGATCCGGTCTTTGGCTGTCGTCAAAGTGTCTCCGGTATGGGTATCCGAAAGCTTTGCGATCGCTCCGATGTCACCCGGGCCAACGACGGTAGCCACTTCTTGCCCCTTACCGTGCGGCATGAACAGGTTGTGAACGCGTTCGGTTGTGTCTCGGGTTGAATTGAGAACCGTCTGGTCGACTTTCAGCGAGCCGCTGAACATCCTGACGTAGTTGATCTTTCCAACGAACGGGTCGGCAGTTGTTTTGAAAACAAACCCAGCCATCGGTCCGTCTGCATCTGGCGTAAGTGTCTTGCCATCATGCTCTTTGGGAACGTCGACGGGAGAAGGCAGTTCACCGCAGATGCGGTCAAGCAAGGTAGCAACTCCGATTCCGCTCATCGCAGAACCTACGAGAACAGGAATGACGCGCCCTGTCTCGATTCCTACGAGAAGCCCGTGCTCGATCTCCTCTTCCGAAAGCTGTTCGCCTTCCAAGTACTTCAAGGCGAGATCGTCGTCGCCTTCGGCGGCGGCATCCATCATCTTGTCGCGGCGCTCGGCTGCCTCCCCGGTGTATCCGGACGGAACCTCTTCGATCTCCACGCCACGATCTTTGCCCTTGTAGACCTTCATGTTGAGAAGATCCAGAATCCCGCTGAACGCGGCTTGGTGACCGATCGGAATCTGCGTGTTAACGACTTTGCGGCCGTAGAGCTGGTGGAGCGTGTCCATGAGACCGGCAAAATCGGCGTTGTCTCGCTCTAGTTTGTTTACAAATATGCAGGTAGCCAGGCCATGCTGCTGTGCGACTTCGTAAGCCAGTTCAAATCCAACATCGATGTCGCGCTTGGCTTCGCATACGATGATCATCGATTCGACCACGCGTGCCACCCCGTGAAGGTCGCCTATGAAGTCGGGATAGCCAGGGACGTCGATGAGGTTGATTTTGCAGCCGTGCCACTCAATTGGGACAACGCTTGCACTAAGGGAGATCTTTCTGCGGATCTCGAGAGGATCGTAGTCGCTTTGCGTGTTGCCTGCGTCTACGGAACCAACGCGGTCAATAGCTCCGGCGGTG
>Ga0364860_10566_pt2 | contig 13863 bp, 8 predicted proteins | sample ExccelAu500001D4_FD_206916 | JGI IMG/M metagenome (GOLD analysis project Ga0364860, IMG submission 206916) | Enriched cells from Trout Bog Lake Hypolimnion, Wisconsin, USA - BchlTB.Aug20.5000.01 .D4 | ecosystem: Environmental > Aquatic > Freshwater > Lake > Hypolimnion/Profundal zone | place: USA... | reverse complement strand
ACAATTTTTGATTAAAGAAAATAAACTATGTCATCAATGTCAACACTTTAATTTTATTTACTCCAGGCAACCGGAAAATAATTTAAAGATTGTCACATTCATTTAATATATAAATCCAATGATTAACGGGTATGAAATATGATTGAAATAGCAGAATCCTACTTTTGCGCCAAATATAAACAAGCAGAATGAAGAAATATTTTTACGTTGTTTTATTATTGGTTAGCAGTATAAGCAGTTATGCCGGAGTGATACAAGGTGTTGTAATAGACAGCAAAACAAATGAAATCCTGATTGGGGTTACCGTTAATGTAGAGGAATTAAAGTTATCTATGATGACAGGGTTGGATGGCTCGTTTCAATTCAAACAGGTTCCACAGGGCAATTATACCCTGCATATTACCTATAGAGGGTATGATCCCCTGGATGAAGAACTCAATATAGGCTCATCAGGGAAGATCAGTCCATTGAAAATATTTCTTCAGCCTATTTCAGCCAGCTTGGATGAAGTGTTTGTTTTTGGGCATAAGGAGCAAAGTACAGATGCTAGTGCCAGGCTCACTGAACGTGAAAGCCCTAATTTAATGAATATAGTCAGTGCCAGAACCATCGAAATGTCACCGGATGTAGATGTCTCAAGTGTTGTTCAACGTATGTCTGGTGTAACGCTTGATAAGAGCTCTTCAGGAAGCGGAGAATACGCCATCCTTCGCGGTATGGATAAACGATATAGTTATACACTTATAAACGGGATTAAAATACCCAGTACGAATGATCAACAACGTTATACATCACTTGATATTTTTCCTTCAGACCTGGTAGACCGTGTTGAAGTATCAAAAGTGTTGACACCGGATATGGAAGGCGATGCCATTGCAGGTGCCGTGAACATGGTTATGAAAAATGCGCCGGATCGTTTTTTGTTGAAAGCAAATGCCGGTACGGGATACAATTCAATTTGGGAAGATAATAAGTTTATGACATTCAACAGTTCGAGCATTCATGTGGAATCACCCTATGAATCAAACGGTAAAACTTATCAGGCGGTATCGACCGATTTTTCCAAATCGAATCTTGATCCATCAATCGTAAATATCCCCATAAATTCATCGGCAGGATTAACTATTGGCAACCGCTTTTTCGGTAAAAGATTAGGTTGGGTATTGTCTGCCAGTTATAATAATACCTTCAAGGGAACAAAGGGTTTAATTTTTGACGACAGCCAATCAACGGATGGAAAGAATTTACCGATACTAACATCGATGCAAGAACGTGTTGATTATACTCATCAAGTAAGCTATGGCATTCACAACAAGTTTGATTTTTCCATTTCCAGAAACCATTCCATTCAGCTTTACCTTGCCTATATGAATTTTGAAATATCTCAAGTCAGGGATGAGGAAGGCACTGAACTTGGAAATAACAGTTATGATCCTGCACATGGCAGCCAGAATATCACCGAGTCGGAAAGAAACCGTTTGAATATTCAAACGTTACTTAATGCCACTTTACAGGGGAATCATGCCGTCGGGAAACATTTTTCCATACTATGGAGTGCTGTATATTCGAAGGCAACCAATAAGACTCCCGATATGTCAACCATTAAATACGATAAAACATATGTAAATTATGTTTTACAGCCGCAGTATGTAGATTTTGGAGGAAGTGACAGGTTGTGGCTGCATAATTCGGATGAAGACAAAGCCGGTTATCTTCATTTAAAGTATAAAATGAATGCATTGTGGGGCAAAGTAGAGCTTTCAACCGGCGCTTTATACCGGGATAAAATACGTTCAAGTTTCTACAATGATTACACCCTACTATCCCAGGGACCTGTTGATCAGCATTCGGCAAAAGGGGTGGATTGGAATAACTATTCCGATATAAACTGGTCTGTACAAGATCCTTTAGGAGCAGTAAACACAGCCGGGACCTTTTCGGCCTATGAAAAAGAAAGAGCCGATTACGTCATGTTTCAATACAACATTAGCAAAGTCAGGGTTGTCGGAGGTGCAAGATATGAGAATTCATATCAGGGTTACAATGAACTATTTCATAGTGCTTTTCTAGATAAATATAAACCGGGTAATAATCAAAAGAGGGATCATCAATATGATTATTTGCTTCCCAGTTTGAATGTCGAATATAGCATTAACGGTCAAAATAACCTGAAAGCATCCTATTATAAAGCCATCAATAAACCCGGATTTCTTGAGATAGTTCCTTACTTAGACAACACGGGAGACTATCCTAAAACGGGAAATCCTGATCTGAAAAATGCAGTGGCAGATAACTATGATCTACGGTATGAATTTTTCCCCAATATGCTGGATCAGCTGTTGGCGGGTTTCTTTTACAAGAAAATCAATAATGCTATAGAAGAAGGTTTTGTAACGGATGGCCATGGGAATTACAATCTTTCTTATGCCAATTCGAATGCAACGAATTATGGCTTCGAAGCTGATGTAATAAAGTACTTCAGGGAGTTCGGCATCAAAGCCAATTATACCTGGACTCATTCGCAAACAAGCTCTTTTAAACGAAGCCAGGTGAATGGCGTTTTGAACAGAGATTCTACGGTAAGCAGTTTACAATACAGGCCTTTGTGCGGACAAGCTGAAAATGTTGGAAATATATCCCTTTTGTATAAAGGTGCAAAGAATGGATATAGTTCTCAATTAGCCTTCTCCTATACCGGTGACAGAATATACAAAGTATCACCTGACCTGAATGGGGATTTATGGCAAAAAGGATTTATACAAATGGATTTATCCGCAGAAAAGAAATTCAAATCCGGTATCGGAATCTATATTAAAGCACGGAATCTGCTGAATACACATGTGGTAGTTTATCTCAAAGAAGCAAACCCTATTAATAGTCAATTCCCTGATCATAGCGCTACCGATAAAACGACTACATTACGTAATGAATATTCCGACCCGTCCTATTTAATTGGGTTTAGGTATAATTTCAGGTAAGTGATTAATATATAGTGATTAGTTGACAGCAAGACAGTTACTGACAGTTTAACCAAGGAATAGCAGCGATTAATGTTTACAACTCATTTAAAATTAAACTATTAAAAAAAATAATTCTTCAAACAAAAACAATTTAAAATTACAAACGAATGAAAACAACTACCTCAAAAATGATTTTTCTTTTAGCTGTCGGTTTTTTACTGACAACGTTCACTTCTTTTGCAGCTAACATCACCATTGGGACAAAAGGTGGCAGTGGTGGAGTTACAGTAAGTGGAACCTGGGCTGCAGGTTCAACTGTAACTGTTTATGATCATATGATTATTCCTGTAGGTCAATCATTAACTATCCAACCTGGTGTTAACGTCCAGATAGCCGATACCACGCTTAAAATCGAACTGATTGTTTTGGGTAACTTATATTGCAATGGAACAGCGGCAAATCCAATTAATATTGGAGTTCAACCAAGTCTGGTTCCGGCGAATGTTTCAACAACCAGACCATTCCCTGCTTTGTGGGGTAGTATCGTTTGCGATACAACTTGTAACGAACTCTTGATGCTTTATACGAACATTAAGTATTATGGAGGACCAACAAACAATAATTCTCCTTCTGTTTTATTGCAATTATATAAAGATGCTGCCGGTCAGACAGAGCCTTATTTAAATTTCAGGAACCATAACACAGGTAAACTGGTCGTAGAAAATTGTACTTTCAGCAATGGTGTCGATGATGGAATTTATATTGAAGGAGGGAATGTTATCTATGCTTACAATACGCTTTATCAAAATGGTTTGTCAGGTGGGGATGCCACTAATTTAAAGGCCGGAACAATAGCCGATTTGGCCTACAATATGTATTATAGTCCGAATACCAATGCTTTTAAACTGTCAAACAGCGGAAGCCGTTCGCCACAATGTAATGCTGTAGTATATAATAATACCATAGTCAATGCCGGTTGGAGAAGACCAACGGTAAAAGGAGGAAGCATTTGGTACGAAGCAGGTGTGGTAGCTAAAAGTTACAACAACTTATTGATCAATGACCGTTTTGGTATCAAATGTGATGGTACCCAAGATCCTGCTTGTACTGCTGATTATAATTATTATTATGGATATGGGAAAAATACTGTAACGAATTTTACTACAGCAAAAGGGTTATTTGCAAACGGAGCTCACGATATTTATAGTACAACTCCCGGAGCTAATGATCCATTGTTGGTAAACTATCCGCTTTCAACCGATACCATGAACTCGAAACTAGATCCTACCTGGGATTTCCGCCTGAGAACTGGTTCTCCTGCTATTGGGGTTGGAACTACTAATATTACCCGTCATTTTGGAATAAAAGGTTCCGGAATAACGATTGCAGGTGTTGAATACTTATCTCCGGCTCCTTCAACAACAATTGGAGCTTTCTCTCAAAGTGTTACAGGTCTTGTTCCTGTTACTGAAAACAAGTTTGAAATTTATCCGGTTCCTGTAGTTGATGTTTTAAATATAAAATTGAAAGCAATACCAAATGCTTCAACAGTTGAAGTTTATTCATTGCTTGGTACAAAGATGATCGAAAAAACAATTAATGAAGGAACCGAAAACATAAGTATACAAGTTGCAAATCTAACAAGCGGCATTTATTATGTTTCTTTAAAAAACGGGGATAATTACAGTGTTCAGAAGTTTATCAAAAAGTAATTGAATTGCTTTTACTGAAAAAACAAATAAGAGTATAATAATTTGAATAACCCCCATATTGAATAATCAATTTGGGGGTTTTTAAATATCGGGTTTCTTAAAAAGCCCTGTAATTAATACAAAAGTAATATCATCATTAATTATAAATATATAAACTAACATTCTTTGAAATTAATATTAATTTGATAACCACATTTAAACAGTACTTTAATCTTATTGATTTATAGTTAATGGATAACATTTAATACTTGTCTTATAATTATAATATGTATTATCAGTTGTTTCACATTCGCTTAATATGTTTGTATTGCCTTTCCAATACTTTTGCCCAAAATTGAATAGTGGAAATAGTTGAATTTCATTATGTTAAATCCACAGTAGATAAATCAACTCTTTCTTTAAATCAGGACAGCAAAAATGGCAAATTTTAATTTTCGAACGGGAATCATAAGCATTATTTATTTATTTCTATTAACAAACGCAACACATGCTGCAATCCTGAAAGGTCATGTTATTGACATCGATACCCATGAATTCATAGCAGGTGCCTTTGTGGATGTTTTGGGTACAAAAAACATATATGTATCCGATGTGAACGGTTATTTTGAGTTTGACGATCTAAGCAAGGGAAATTACGTACTCAGTGCAAAAATATTGGGTTACAAAAGTTCTGTAACCAATGCCATTGAAATAAATTCGAACGATGCGGTGGTTGTATTCGATATTTATAAAAAATCCGATTCGAAAGAGTTGAATGATGTGGAGGTGAAAGGAGTCAAAAGTAAAGAGACCGATATAAGCGCGCGGCTGGATGAGAAATTAGCTTCGAATGTCATCAATATTATTTCTGCCAAAACCATTGAGCAATTGCCTGATTTGAATGTGGCCAATGTGATGCAACGTGTTTCGGGAGTATCGATGGTAAAAAACAGTACCGGTGATAATACCGAAGCTATTATCAGGGGAATGCCACCCCGTTACAGCAGCACGATGATTAACGGTACTGAGGCTCCCAGTACAAGCGGCTCCACCCGGTCGGTTTCCCTGGATATGATTCCTTCGAGCCTGGTTGGAAGAATTGAAGTAACCAAAGCATTAACGCCGGATCAGGAAGCAAACGGGTTGGGTGGAACGGTGAATATAGAAATGAAAGACGCACCCGCCAATCCTTTATTTTATATCGATCTTTCATCCGGATTCAACCAGTATTTCTTCAGTCATGATATTTCCACTTTCAATACAGGTGTAGTGAATATGAAAGATCCGGCTGAAGCAAATCTCGCCAAATTTCCCAACTATACCTATCAGAGTGTATTATCCGATTTTACCCGGCCAAATATGCTCGTCACAACTAAGAAACCACTCCCAAGCTTAAACGGTAATTTTGCTTTTGGCCATCGTTTCTTTCATGATAAATTAGGAGTACTTATTTCGGCAACAGTTAATAACACGGATGAAGGAAGTATTGATAACTTTTATGGCACTCAGACGAATAATCATAATTCGTTAGATATAATATCATGGGATAAAAGAGACTATGATACACAGACCATGAGGGTCGGATCGAATGTAAAACTGGATTATCAGCTGGACAAAAACAATAAAATCAGTCTGTATAATTCTTTTCTTCAAATGACCCAGGACAGGGTACGCATTGAAAGCGATACAACGGCCGAGATCAATAAAGGCAGGGTCGGATCACAGATTGTTACCAATATAGCCATTTCCACTTTAAACAGCACGAACCTGCAAGGGCATCATCAACTCAGTCAACACCTTGACCTGGACTGGTCGTTGATCTATTCTATTGCTACCTCACAATCTCCAGACATGGTTACTGAAAGTTTTGTACAGATCATTCATCCCACCGTTCAACCCGTATATTTAAACTATGATGGAAGTGTCTCGCGGGAATGGCAACATAATACGGATGAAAATAAAATTGCCTCATTGAACCTGAAATACAGAACCACACTTTTTAATCACTATTTTGAATTCAAGGCTGGTGGGTTGTTCAGAGATAAGTACCGTAACAATTATGCCAATCAATACTCTTTTGATGCTCCTATTGTTAACCCGCCCAACCCGGATATGAGTACAATAGTTTTGAGACAAAACGAGAATGTACAACAAGCAAATGGAAATGCGATCAATAACCCCGGTAATTATAAAGCGACTGAAGATATTGAAGCAGGATATATTCAACTAAAGACCAATTTTGGAAAACTGCAGGTATTAACGGGAGTCAGGATGGAATTTACTCAACAGACAAATTATCACAGCGAAACCCAATATGTACAGGTACCCTTCACCCGGAATGTATATGGGTATTATGATGTCCTTCCAAGTTTGCACTTAAACTATAAGGCAACGGAGGATCAAAACATTCGGTTGTCGGTTTATCAGGGTATCAGCCGTCCAAATTACACAGAGCTGGTAGATTATACCGCCCAGGGTGTTAACGGTGGAAATCAGGGGAATATAAATCTAAGACATTCGATAGGAACTTGTTTTGATGCACGGTATGAAATCTATCCTGAAAAAGAAGAAGTATTTACAGCAGGTATATTTTATAAATACATTCAACGTCCCATTGAAGATATCCTTGGAGCCAACAATATCAACAAACCTGTGAACGGACCCGATTGTGCCAATTATGGTTTTGAACTGGTTGCCATTAAATACTTCGGAAATTTTGGAATCAGCGCCAATTATACGTATACAAAATCAGTCATAAACAATTCAAAGATTTACTATCTTCCTTCTGATTCTATCAATCCATCCCACCGAAACGAAACCAGGCCTTTAGTGGGTCAATCTCCGAATATCATCAACGGCGCATTGATATACCGCGATTTAAAAAACGGGATGAAGTTTCAGATTGTGTATACCATGCAGGGTGAAAATCTCAAAACGATTAGTTCCGACTATGGGTTGGATGTTTATCAAAAGACCTTTCACGACCTGGGAGCCACTTTTGAAAAGAACATTACAAAAAAATTCTTCCTGTATGCAAAAGCGGGTAATATCCTGAATTCAAAATTAGAATTTCATACCAAGAGCGGTATTAATGTAGAGAATATATCCACCAGTGCCTCTTATTTAATAGGATTAAAATATAATTTCTAAACAAACAATCAAACATCACTTAAAAATCAACATCAAATGAAAAAAGTATTTTTATTTTTTATCCCTGGCTTGATGCTCCTGTTATCGTCTTGTTCATCGAACAGCGATTTGGTTAGCGCTACAGCAAATTATCCAAAAGTACCTGCCAGCTTTGTCAAAAGCAAAAACCTGACGGGAACATTGAAAGGAACCCTGAAACAGGATTCAACGTATTACCTGACAGGCAGTGTCGCAGTGGCTAAAGGGGATACCCTGGCTATCCAACCGGGTGCCACCATTATTGCAAAAGGAAATTATCAGATCCAGGTTTCCGGAACTTTATTAAGCCTTGGAACTGAAGCCAAACAGGTTACTTTTACCTCACAAGATGCCAGCCGGTTTACCGATTTAGCTACTTATACAGGTCATTGGGGCGGATTTGTTTTTGACTCAACTGCAGTGTATGTATACATGAGATTTACTCATGTTAACTTTACAGGTGGCCCTGATTCAAGTGGAAAAGCTCAGGCAACATTTGATGTATCTGCAAGTCAGACATTCAATGGAGGAGCCCATATCATTGTCGAAGACAACTGGTTTTATGGTGGCATTGATGATGGTATCCACCTGGCAGGAAATATAACAGTCAGTATTAAAAGGAATGTATTTCAACGTCTTGGAGGTCCGGATGGTGAAACCATGAATATTAAAGGCGGTGTAAAAGGAGATATAGCTTATAATTATATCTGGAGTGCAGCAAATAATGCTATAAAAATACAGACAGGGAAAGTCCTTGTTCCTCAGACCAATATAAATGTATTTAATAATACCATTGTTGATGGAGGATTTCGTAAAGTAGGCGAGGCAACCAATGCTATATTAATCGATGCCTGGACGCGTGCCAACATCTATAACAACATTATGGTCGGAAACCATACCGGGATCAATATAACGACCAAAGCTGATACTACGAATTGCCATTATGGCAATAACCTGATTTATGCTCCTGCCGATTCGCTAAGCGCATTTATATATCCATCAGGATCACATGGTAAGAAACAATCAACTGATATTACAGGTTCTACCCTTGCTTTGTGTAATTCGGTCTTCACTACCTGGGCCCTACCAATTACTACCTTGCCTGATAATACACTGCAAGATGGGAATGTTCCAAGCCTTTCATCAGGTTCTCCTGCTATCGGAAAAGGAATAACTTCAGCACCTTTTACTTACTTTATCACTTCTTTAGATGGTAAAAACGGTACTGCCGACGTCCTTAATAAAGATTTAGGAGCCTATCCAACGGATAACTCAGGAAACAAACACTTACCAACAAAACAACCTGCTCTATAATATTTTTAAATACAAGAAATGAAAAAAATAACGATATTAGCGATTGCTCTCTTAACAGTATGTTTCGTAACGACAAAAGCTGCCTCAGCCGGAACATATAAGATTGTCAACAAAATAAGCATTGAAGGTGACGAGAAATGGGATTATCTGTTTTCGGACGATGAGTCAGGCCGCTTGTATGTATCGCATGGAAGCCAGGTACAGGCAATTGATGAAGCTACCGGAAAAGTCGTCGGTAAAATCACAGGCCTGAAAGGGGTTCATGGGATTGCCATTGCACCTGCTTTGAACAAAGGATATATTAGCAACGGGAAGGATTCATCCGTCACCATCTTTAACACCAATACTTTTGAGGTGATAAAAAGGGTGGTTGTTACGGGAGTTAGTCCCGATGCTATTCTTTTTGATCCGTTCAGCCAAAAGGTTATTGTATGCAACGGGCATTCAAATAACCTGACTGTGATAGATGCGGCAACCGACGAAATAGTTTCAACGATTGCATTAACCGGAAACCCTGAGTTTTCAGTTACAAACGGGAAAGGGTTGATTTATATAAACCTTGAAAGCGCCAGCAGCATTGCCGTAATCAATGTTTCTACGTACGAAGTGGTGAACGTTTGGCCTGTTGCCCCGGGAGTCGAACCTACCGGACTGGCATTGGATAACGATACACACCGATTATTCAGCGTATGTGCCAACAAACTTATGGTGGTAGTAGACGCTGAGTCAGGGAAAGTCATTACAACCCTTCCTACAGGAGATAAAACGGATGGAGCCGGTTTTGACCCTTCATTGAAATGTGCTTACAGTTCAAACGGAAATGAAACAATGACTGTTGTCAAGGAAGAAGCAAACGATCAATACAGTGTCCTTGAAAACGTGCACACTCAAAAAGGTGCCCGTACGGTTTCAGTCAATAAAAGAACACATCATGTCTACTTACCGGCAGCTGAGTTTGAAGCCACAGCAGCCGGTCAAAAAGGAAAAATAATTCCGGGTAGTTTTGTTATCCTGGATATTGTTCCTGAATGATATTATAAATTGTTTTTTAGGGTTAGGTTGAGAATAACACCTCTGTTCGACAATGGAAAGCGTTGACCATAGGTGCTATTTTTTATATTCAAATTAAAAAAATATAGCAATGAAGAAAATTAAATTAATACCCGTATTATTCGTGGCAGTTTTTGCCATGATGTCCTTTACCACGGTAAAGGAAACAGTTCAGGAAAATAAAGGATCCAATGTTCCTGTCAAAAAATATGAAAATGCGTTGAATTTCTTTGTTATCAGCGACTGGGGTTGGAGCGGCGAAAAAGATCAACAGGTAGTAGCCAATGGAATGGCAGCTCAGGCGGATGATATAAATCCTCAGTTTATTGTATCCTGTGGCGATAACTTCCAGATTGCAGGAGTAACATCCACAACAGACCCCTTATGGAAGAGTAATTTTGAGAATGTGTATACCCAAAAATCCCTACAGGTGGATTGGTTCCCTGTATTGGGAAATCATGATTACAAAGGGAATACACAGGCTCAGATAGATTATTCCAACATAAGCCCCCGCTGGAAGCTAGAAGATCATTACTATACTTTTGTTCGTAAAATAAATGATTCCATCTCCGCCCGTTTTATTTTCATGGATACTCCTCCATTGGTAGAACAATATCATACGAAAGGAGGATACCCCGATGTGGCTGCTCAGGATACTGCCAAACAAATTCAATGGTTGAAGGATGTACTGGCAAATTCAAAAGAGCAGTGGAAAGTTGTTTTCGGACATCATCCGGTATACTCAGCCAGCAAGACACATGGAGATACTCCCGAAATGATTCAACGGGTAAAACCATTGCTTGAAAAATACCATGCTCAATTTTATTTTTGCGGACATGACCATGATTTCCAGCATTTGCGTGAAAAAGGAAAAGACGTGGATTATGTAGTAACCGGTACCGGTGGTGAACCGAGACCATGCTCCATGGATGCCCAATCGATATACAGTCATACCGCAGCGGGTTTTTCGGAAGTTGCTTTTCATGGCGATAGCATTCGTGTAGTTTTTATGACTGCAACCGGAGAAGCGCTTTATACCATCGAACGTTCGTACAGATAAACTGATTACGATGGTTTAGTTTCAATATAAACACTCTATTTTTTTATCTTGTCGCCCACCCCTGAGTATGATACCGATGTTTCGGTTCAAAAGTAGCGGGAGGGCGACTTATTTGTTGAAAGCCATTATGTGATGATGAAAGTAAAATTCATACAATTGCAGGGGATTTACCTTCCTTTAAAAGCTAAATACGTTGTTATAATTGTCATTTATTTTATTCAACAGACAAATTATTGATTAAAAAAACATGTATGGATTGTTAAGCAGTAGGAACAATATAATGTCACATTTTATAAATTAATTTCAATAGTCAAAATTTTGTTCAGACACATAGTTTCACATCGTAACATAGTTTCACATCGTATTATTTCTTTGAAACAAATTGAACGAAAACATATGGAACATCCCGACACTTGGGATGTGCCATATGCGTTATTAAAGGAGCTATATGACTACTTTTTATTACTATGTGTTGCTATGTGACTATGTTCAACTATGTGTCCTAAAATACAACATTAATTATTTTCACTTACTTATTTTTCCATTCACGGATATAAAAAGGAATCTATTACCCAACAAATCACGGTTGTTATATTACGCTATGAAATATCAATGATAAAATGACTTTTACCGACCGTCGGGAAAGAACAATGATAGGATATGGTGTTGGATATAATTAAACTTATAATTTTCAATAATAAAACTTGGTATTATCAAATTAAAATTGTAATTTCGAAGGCTGAATAAACAGACTATCAGGTATTTGTTCTATTCAAAAATTCTATGTGATCGTATCGCATGTGAGATACTATCGGAAGTAAAATAGTTGGAGAATGTGATAGTAACTTGATATTGCCACATGATGCTGCCATTGTGCTGCAGTCAGGAATGAATTATACATTATAATGAACAATAACACCAGTAAAGGTGTTACCAAAATATATGAGTATCTCTTTGATTTACTGATTGTTTTCAACATAAGTCATTTATGAATCATCCCATACCAGATATGGGTTGGAGTGGTTGTTTCCCCATTCTGAGGTGTTACATCCTTTTTTCTTTACAGTGCGTTACAAACCATGTTTTGGTTTAGCCATTGAACAGGATTATTTTATTAAATAAGATATAAGACGGTTTTAAATTAATCAAAAAGATAAAGTATTATGAAGAAAATGAAAATGAAAAACAGGACAGAAAAAGCTTTTAAAGTTATCAATGCATTGAAAGCCAATGCTGAATTTTTACAGGAAAATGGGAATGATATTGAGTTTATTACAGTGCTTGAAACATCAGTACAAAACCTGGATGAATTGGATAAGGAACTGGTTCAGTTGAAAGAAACCCTGAATGCTAAGAAATGCGTTTATAAAAAGGAAAAAGAACTCACCCTGGAATTAGTAAAAAATGCAAAGGAAGTGCTGAAGAAAGAAGTAAGCAAAAAACAGAAACATGAACAGAAACAACAATCTGTAGTACCTGAAGTACCTGAACAACCAGAAGAAAAACAAGAACCTGAAGCAAAACAGGAGACTGTAGAGACAGAAGTAAAGCCTCAAAAAAAGAAACTGAAACAGAAAACTGAAACAACTGAAGAAAAACAAACCCCGGAAATAGTTGAGGAAACTGAAGAACCAAAATGACAATATTTGGCATATACAATATTAAAGGCGGGGTAGGAAAAACATCAACAGCAGTCAATCTGTCTTATTTATCGAGTCTTGAAGGCAACAGTACTCTTTTGTGGGATCTTGACCCACAGGGTTCTTCTACGTTTTATTATCAGAAAGAACAAGGGAATGATTCCAACTTAAAAAAAATAATTACAGGTAAAGTTGAACTGAATGATATTATAACAGACACTGATTACCGGAATCTTTATATCATACCTTCCGATTTTTCGTACCGTCACATGGATACTGTATTGGATCAGGTAAAAAAATCAAAGAAAAGAATCAGGGAGGCATTAAAGGAACTGAAAGGAGAATATGATGTTATTTTTCTGGATTGCCCTCCGGGTATTTCCATTCTGGCAGAAAATGTATTCCATGCGTGCGATTACATTCTTGTTCCTACTATTCCTACACCTCTTTCATTCAGATCGTATGAACAGATTATCTCTTTTTTTAATCAGGATGATTTGAAAAAGTCGTCGGTGATTCCTTTTTTCTCCATGGTTGAAATGCGGAAATCAATTCATCAAAACATGATAAAGGAACTCACCGGTAAAATTCCCAATCTCTGTACTTCATTTATTCCTTTTCTTGCCGATGTAGAGAAGATGGGCATTTACAGAAAGCCTCTGGCTGATTTTATTCCGAATTCAAAAGCCAGCGCTTCATTTAAGGCACTTTGGAAAGAAATAAAGAAAAAGTCTTCGATGAAGAAATAATCATAACCCGCGTAGCTTTCCGGATGAAGCACGCGGGTTTTTTATTTTAAGTTTTCTCTCCATCGTTATACTATTGAAATACATATCAACAATACAGTTTTTATAAGTTCGTCATTTCTGATCCCAAATTCTATGCAAGCGAATTAATAAAGTTGATCGAACTCCCTTTGGTCGCTGACAGTTGGTTCAGCAAAAAAATATCTTAGAATAATCTTATTATTTTTGAACTTA
>Ga0364860_10469_pt1 | contig 13934 bp, 18 predicted proteins | sample ExccelAu500001D4_FD_206916 | JGI IMG/M metagenome (GOLD analysis project Ga0364860, IMG submission 206916) | Enriched cells from Trout Bog Lake Hypolimnion, Wisconsin, USA - BchlTB.Aug20.5000.01 .D4 | ecosystem: Environmental > Aquatic > Freshwater > Lake > Hypolimnion/Profundal zone | place: USA... | reverse complement strand
ATTCCATGGGATGAAATCTTCATGAGCTTTCATAATGCGTGGATTATCAGTTTGCTGTGGATTATCTGCAATGAGTAATTCTTCGTAGAGTTTTTCACCGGGACGCAAACCGATTACTGAAATTTCGATATCCCCATCAGCGGTCTGCTCGTCGCACACTGCAAGACCAGACAACTCAATCATGCGTCGAGCCAAATCTATAATTCTGACTGGTTCGCCCATATCCAATAAAAAGACATCACCACCTGTGGCCATAGACGAAGCTTGAATAACCAATTGCGCAGCTTCTGGAATCGTCATGAAGTAGCGCGTTACTTCAGGATGGGTAATAGTTAAGGGACCACCTTGCAAGATCTGCTCTTTAAACTTCGGGACAACTGACCCAGATGAGTCCAAAACATTTCCAAAACGAACCATAGAAAAGGTAGTGCTCGTGCCAGGATTAGAATTTGTACCGCTATTGTTAGCCCGAATTTCTTCTGAGAGTGCCTGAAGTACCATTTCCGCCAATCGCTTGGTTGCCCCCATGACATTTGTGGGTCTTACTGCCTTATCCGTACTAATCAGAGTGAAATTTTCTACCTGATACTCTGCTGCAAGCTTGGCCATCACCATAGTCCCAAAGACATTATTCTCAATGGCCTCAATCGGGTTACTTTCAACCAATGGCACATGCTTGTATGCGGCAGCATGAAAAATTGTCTGTGGATGATGTAAAGCAAGCACTTGGCGAATGCGATTTTCATCTCGTACTGAAGCCAATACTGGAATTAATTCAACATCAATACTGAGATCATTAGCCAATATCTGTAAAAGTTCTTGATGCAGGCGATAGAGATTAAATTCGCCTTGCTCTAACAAAATTAATTTTGTAGGTTTTTGCTGAAGGATTTGACGGCAGAGTTCACTACCTATTGAGCCGCCTGCACCAGTTACCAAAAGCACTTTATTGGCAATATTTTTACGCAATAATTCTTGGTTGGGTGGCACGGCATCTCTACCCAATAAATCTTCGATATCCAGTTCGCGGATATCCGATAAAGCAATTTTTCCTTTTGCAAGATCAATGACGCTTGGCAGTGTTCTAACATGCACCTTGCAAGAGCGGATAAAAGAAATGATTTCATTACGACGTTTGCGACTAATCGAGGGCAATGCCAGCAATACATCACTAACATCTAAACGCTTAAGTAGTTTTGGTAAATCCGTAGCAGGATAAATACGATTGCCGTTTAAGTTATTGCCCACCAAACGCACATCATCATCTAAAAAACCAATCACCCGCATTTGGTTACTGCTCGCTAGGGCATTTGCCAGTTGCCGCCCTGTGGAGCCTGCCCCATAAATCAGAACCTTAGGCGCAACCTTGCGTCCTAATTTATGCCGATATGCACCGCCCAAATAAAATGCGCCCAAAATGCGAGATGCGCCAATAGCCAACAAAAGCAATAAGGGTTGAATCAGGCCAATGGTGCGAGGAACACCTGAAAATCCCACGACTGTAAAGAGGCCGGCATAAATTAAGCCATAGACACCAACTGCCCTCATCAAGGTCAATAGCACCGGCAAACCAGAATACCTAAAAATATTGCGATAAAGACCAGAAACAATAAATACTGGAATAGAGATAAAAATGGCTGCGGCTAATGCTGATAAAGGATTCCACCACAAATGCCCAGGATTAACCCATTCTCCTAGTCTTAAATAAAAAGCAAACCAAACAGTTAAAGCGCATAAGATAATGTCAATGACCAGTGCAATTCCCCGCTTTACCGTTCTTGGTAAGGCTAAGCACTGCTCAATTAAGGGGCTAAAAGTCATTGGAAGTAGTTAAATAGAAAATCTAGTGTGAAACACCTTTGGCCTGGATGACTTGCATAGCAGTCAACCACAGTATTTTCAGATCAAACAAGAGAGATTGTTGCTGTAAATAGGCATGATCAAATTTTACCTTTTCCTCAATCGATATTTCATCCCGGCCATTAAGCTGGGCCCAACCTGTTAAACCTGGAGTCAATCCATCCACGCCGCATTTAGTGCGCAGCAAAATCAGATCATCTTGATTAAAAAGTGCCGGCCTTGGACCAACAAAACTCATATCCCCAATCAGAATATTCCAAAGTTGAGGGATTTCATCCAGACTTGATTTGCGCAAGAACCCCCCAATAGGGGTTAATTGAGATTTAGGGTCCGCTAAAAGATGGGTTGCCACCACTGGGGCGTCCACCTTCATCGTACGAAGTTTGGCCATTTTAAAAAGATGGTTACCTTTGCCCACACGATCAGACCAATATAAGGCTGGTCCGGCAGATGTGAACCTGACCAATAGTGCCAATATCAATAGCGGAATAGCAAAAATCGCCAGAAGAATCAGGGATAACATGGCATCAAAAAGTCGCTTCATGATGGCTTTACCTTGAGATACCAGTTAGCAGCTTGAGCCAAGCCTTGATCCAAGGTGTGAGGCGGAGACCATCCCAGCACTTGTTTAGTTTTGGTGATATCCAACTGCAATGAGCCGCATAAGCGCTGTGCAACATTCGATTTACCCAAAATACCCGCACCAAGCTTAATCAAGAAGGTGGGAATAGGAATTAAACGAATTGGTAAATTTAAAGCAGCCGCCATTTTGCGCAGCAAGGTAGGAAGAGAAACATCTTCATCATCAGAAACCAAAAAGATTTGATTTGGGGCAGCTGGGTGAGTCGCGCTAAGCAAGATTAAACTAACCAAGTTGCCAATTCCCACCAAGCTACGTTGATTTTTTATTGCCCCCAAAGGCAGTGGAAGGCCACGCGTAATCCAATGCATCATTGCGGCAAAATTGGCGCGAACCCCTGGACCATAAATTAGAGGTGGACGAATAATCACAATTTCCATGCCGGTAATGCGACCTAGCTCCAATAAGGCGTTTTCAGCCTCCATCTTAGAAACCCCGTAAGGGTCAAGTGGAGCAGGCTGATCATCTGCGGTAAAAGGCTTACCTGTCAATGTTTCTTCGCCGTTTACCTTTATTGAGCTTAAATAGACAAAACGTTTTACACCAGCAGCAACGGCAGCCTTGGCAAGAGCAAGAGTGGCGGCGACATTGATCGCGCGATAGGCACCTAAAGCATCACCCAAAGATTCTTTCATGACATGGACCCTTGCCGCTAGGTGAATAACTACATCAATACCCTGCAACACGGGGGCAAGCATTATGGGATTAGATAAATCTTCGCAAATGCGGTTTTCGATACCCACAGCAAAATCATAAGGCTTACGCGTAAGTGCTTTTACTAAAAAGCCTTCTTCCAAAGCCGTTGTACAAAGTGCTTTACCAACAAATCCATTTGCACCAGTGACCAAGAGGGTTATTGTCATTTGGGTATACCCCCTTTTGCGGCCATCAATAAGCAGGAAAAGAAAAATAGAACCTTATCTTTTAAACGCCTTCTACATTGCCAAGAGTGGGATGCCAACTTCAGTAAAGCCAATGGCTTGCCAGATGACCAGGATTTCACAAAAGGGGTATTTCCAGAGCCAATAAGTTGCGCAATCAAAATCGATTGAGATAAGGCCCAGCCACTAGTCACTTTATTAGCGCGATGCATGAATGCCTTGATTCCCGAATTTACCCCCACTTGGTTTTTTGCATGTTGCCGATAACGAATCCAAGTAGCATGATCAATTACCCATAAATAGCCATTCGCCCTAGCAAAGGCATAAATAAACCAATCATGTAAACCTATGGCCTGACTATCCTTAGACTTATTAAGTAATATGACTTGCAGAGCTAACGCCATACGCTGGGTCAAGATATAAGTGCAGCCTGGACCGGCAGCTTCAAAGAGGTAATCCCACTTCACCTGGGCTTGTGCCTTGTCGATTAACGCCTCTTTACCATTCGTCCAAAAAGCTAGCGCATTACTAGAATATGCATCTGATTTTGACTTTTTAAGCATTTCAATGCCAGCAGATAATTTTTGAGGAAGTCAAATATCATCTTGATCTGCAAGGCTCACATAATCAAAACTAGAAAAATCAATTTCACGAATTAAACGAAAAAAGTTCGGAGCTGCCCCACCAAATCTCTGTCCATGAGACAGAATATGAATACGTACGTCAGATAACGCTTTTTCCTCAATCCATTGCTCGGACCCATCCGATGAGGCATCCACACTAACAAATACCTCAACAGCAACATGCTCTTGATTAAGGATCGATTCGAGCTGTTCCTGAAGATATTGAACGCCATTAAAAATAGCTAGCAAAATAGCTACTTTTGGATTGGCTATATCTTTATTGAAGGGGCTTAAGTTAATGCTCAAAATAAAATTTGTAAACCTATTAATAGACAAAAGGTTGAGCGGGATGAAAACTGACATACCCACGAGCAGCACAATAAAATACTAGAGCGAGAAGTATCAAAGATAACGTCCAATACTGTCTCTTAATTTTGAGTTGCGTTAGAGCGGCCCCCAAAGTCAACAATATTGGTAACAATAATAGATCAGCCAATCGAGAAGAAACCACCACATTAAATCGAAGTACTTGAAGAATGGAAATGGCTAATAAACCTGATGCAAGGGCAATCTGATAGAGTTTTTTCCAAATTAAAGACTCGGGTATGAAGCACCTCCAAACAACCGCAATAAGGAATATCACGAATAAAACAAAATACTGAAAGAGGCCGCTTCTGTTTTGATTTTTTAATACATCAGCATGAGAGTAAAGCATAAAACGGGCATGTGTTTTCTCTCCAACCCAAATTAATAAATCAGGTATGAAGGAGGTGTAGGCCAAGATTGCAGAAAGGAAAATGCCAGCGATAATGACGCCTAAACCAAAGCGCTCGTATAAAAATACCAAGAAAAAAACAAGAAAAAATGCAGCAGCAGAAATATGAAAGGTACAAGCAAAAGAGAGAATGAGCAGAGCTAAAAAACGTTGATTTTTTGCAAAATAAATGATGGCCCAAAACGCAATCGATAAGGCGATCGCGATCCGCATTTGAATACCCTCATGCAAAAAGCCCAGAACCAATAAATACGGTGCAACATCAAGAATTCCAGGTCTTTTATTCACCTGCAATAATGCAAAGAACTTAAGAGCTAGACATAAAAAAATAAGTAAGCCAAAAAATACCTCAAAAGTTACAAAACTCGAAAGGCTGGCTTGAACTAAAAAATATGACGGGTCTTTTGAAAAATCTAAACCATGGATGCGTGACAGAAAGTCCTGAGAGCTATTTAAATTAAAAGAATAAAGATACCAATTGTCTATCAACCAATGAAGATTGGTAAGCGTCAGCACAAACCAAACTGCTGAAAATCCTAAAAAATATTGCCACAGTGTGAGATTCTTTAATTTTTGATACATACTTTTCCAATTTCCGCCTAAATAGTTACTAACAAGGCACCAAAAAATAAAGCCGACAAAGCATAAGACAAAACCCGACCATATAACAATGCCGTTCCTGCCTCTTTAAGGCTGCCCGCATCGACCATGCGCATGGAGATGGGGTCTTGAATGGCAAAGACCAAAAGTGTGGCAAAAAAGTTCATTAACTGACCCACATAAACTGATGTCATCCGCATTTCTGGATAAAGACTGGCAATGCCAAATGGGATGAACATTGCTATGACAATTAGCATATTGGTAATAGCTGAGTAGGTGGCAAGCTTAAGAGAAGCTAGCTTAAAGTGTCCCGTATCTCGCCAAACATCTACTTTTGAAACATGTCGAAACGATGGGTACAAAATTGGCATTAGAATCAAACGAACAGCATTGCAAAATTTCTTTGATTTAATTAAAGAATAAACAGTGGCAATTCCAATAAGGGAGGCTAATAAAAAAATCAATGAAACTGGGGTGCTTAACCTACCAGTTTCAAAAGCAAATGAGAGAATAAAAATCACCAATACATTGGAGATACGGGCAATGTATTGAACAAGGTTTGACATTGCTAAAACTTCGCCCAAACCTTCTACCCCTGCGACCCTAAGAAATACAGCGTAGGCATCCATCACAAATCCAAAGATCAATACTGAGACCAATATCGCCACGAGGATCACGGTGGAGAACTCCATTCCAAGTTTATGCATCGCAATTTGCCCACTCTTTTGTTGAAAAGTCATATCGCTTTACAACGCGTGTGGGAGCACCAACGGCAAATACATTTGGCGGAATAGATTTAGCGACCACCGAAGATGGACCAATAATGGAATTTTCACCAAGCCAAACATTGTTTCCAGGGCTTACCGGAGAAATATTGAGGGGTTTTTGTGATTGGATTTGGGTGGGCGAAGAGGTGGATTCACCGCCCCTCTGATAAACACCATGGTCATGGTCGATAATATAAATTTTGCTGGCCATTAAGACATTGCCCCCAATGGTAATTGAGTTGAGTGCGCAATATGCACATAATCTCCAAGCTCAATATTTTTACCAAAAACAATTTGATTAGAGTTACTTCCAAATGCATCCAAACGTAAACCTACCCCAGAGGTGAATCCTTTTCCAAGTTGAATAAAAGACTTTCCTCGAAAATAATACAGATAGCGTATTAAGCGCACATTAGGCGGAATGCATTTTGATAAAACAATATTCCTTAGCAACTTCAGCATTCCCAAAAAACCATAGCGCTGGAAGGTTTTCCATAACCTACCCGAAATTACCGCCTGATTTATTCCTTGAACACCCATTTAGTCGCTGCCCTCTAATTAGCTATTGATTTTAAAGGTTTCCTGTTGCTTTAAATAAACGCTAATTGGAAAACCTCATGAGAACTTTCTCAGCACCTGAATTGCACCTACACAAAATCACTCAAAAGTAGTTCTTGAACTATCGAGTGGGTCTATTTGGATAGCGCTTACCTGTCAAATTGCTATAAATTGCCCCAGCCAATACCAAAAGAATGGAATCAACCATTACCGGGAAAAAGGCATAGCGGTAATGCAAAATATGGCTCAAAACAGCAATTAAGGCTACTGCAGCAGCTGGTGGGTGTAAACATCGCAAGGCAAACATCCCCAAAATCGAAATAGAAGTTGCCATGGGTAAAGCGATCATTGGGCTCGCAATGAAGCTAGAACAAGTCACCCCAATCATTGCTGACAATGTATTTCCAGCGATGACTGCCCAAGGCTGAGCCATGGGACTGCCTGGAAGCGCAAAGACCAATAAAGCGCTTGCACCCAAGGAAGCCATCAACCATTCATCAACACCACCAATTTCACCAAGGAACTTAGCGAGAGTGAGTACTAACATTAAACCAATAAAAGCACCAAAAACTGAACGAATTCTCTCGACCCAAGAGACGTGGGGCTGATCCCCGCCCAAATAGAAGGAGTAATGCTTCAGTAGATATTTAGCTGTGTGTTTCACGGTAGTTTTAAAGGCTTAATAGTTTTAGCAGACTACCCCATAAACAAAAATAGTCACCCGTAAGGTGACTATTGGTATCTAACCCTCAGTATCTAGCCCTCATTGCTGAGGACTTGATAAAGCTTATTAGGCTTAACCTTTTTTAGCGTAAGCAGAGCACCAGCCTTTGGCTGCTACTTGTTTGCCAGCAAACAATGGGCAAGCACCAGAAGCTGAACCAGCAGCGCCTTGATACAGAGCACAATTGCTACAAGCTTGGCCAGCAGCATATTTAGGGTATTTAGCTTTATCTGCTTTAGTAGCATCAGACTTGTAACCCAAAGCAACAGCTTGTGGATCTGCATCTGCAACCATGGCTTGAGCTTGAACTTTACCGTTCATAGCTAAAGTACAGGCACCAGCAGCAGACAAAATCATAAATTGGCGACGACTATTTTTCATATTGACTCCAGAGATCAAGGATTGTGAAAAAACATGGGTATTGCATCTAGTTGGAATCATAGATGAGGAAATTCACGCTATCTAGGGATCATATAACCCATTGATTTATAAGTATTTTTTGTTGAGAATTGTTCTCATGAAGAAATACTCAGTGTCTTAGAGACTTCTACTCCCATCCCTTGAGATTCATGCAGCCAGTCCATTGCTTTATATGGACCCCCGAACCAAGCTCTGGATAGTCTTCTTTGCATTCGGTTAAATCTTTGCGCCATTGAGCCTTGTTATTTTTACTGGGATCAGAATTTTCAGATGGCATTCCTCCACAGGCAGCCAGAATGACTGGGAATAGACACATCAAAAGAGTTTTAGAAGCAAATTGAGGCATGGTGACTATTTACCGGACTTTGAGGTGACTTTCATATAGTCGCCATGGTTTTCACAGGCTCGATTAAAAGCCACACTTGATAAGGATCCTTTTGGTCCTACAGGACCAGCAACGACTATTTTTTTATCTGAACCCAGCAGATTATTGGTATTACTCTGACAGTCAGCTCGATAAACAAATTCCACTTTCTTAGGGAATTCTTTCTCTAGAGCATAAGAAGCAATTTTCATCTCCCGAATATCTTTTTTGGGATCAACTACGATTACTTCATTGTTGATGACTTCAAAAAATGTAGGGACTACTTGATTGGCGGTTTTATCAGTAGCAGTTACCTGAGTAGCAGTTACTTGAGCAGTAGAAACAGACTTATCTGCGGACTGACTACTAGAAACTTTTGGATTACTTTTAACAATAGGCATTTCACCATCTTGGTAAAGGAAGTAATTCACATTGGCATCATCAATAAATTTACGGCCACATAAGCGAGTACGGATATAAGCCATCGCAGTACGGGGCTGTATCTTGACCCAACCAGACCCATTAATGGGTTTAGCTGGTGAACTTGTTACCTTAGGCGTCGGTAAGTTTTTTGTATAAAACGTTTCAGACCACTGGTTACTACTAAAGCAATCTATTTTTTGCAAGTAAGGACCAACGATCGTGGCATTAAATTGATCTAAGTCTTTTGCATCAATACGGGGGGCATTAAACGCATCAAAAGAAATCACGCCATCCTCATCTTGAGTCAAAGTATAGGGATCGTAATACCACTTTCTATTTGCAGATTCAGCCAACAAAATCCAGTTACGATCTTTAAAATCTTGCAAATTGAGTGGTGGCACTGAAAAGAATGGGGATTCAATTTCTGAACTTAACACCTCTTCGGAACTCGGCTTGTCAGGCAAAAAAGTGCAGGCCGAAACAAGAAGTACTAAAAGCAATAACAGATTTCTCATTACCGTCTTTCGCTCAGTTTCTCTCAGTTGCTCTTAGTTGCACTTACTTGCGCTCAATCAAGGCTAAAAACTCACGGCGCAGATTGGAGTCTTTCAAGAAAGCACCACGCATCACGCTATTGATCATCTTCGAATCCCGATCTTTCACACCACGCCATTGCATGCAGAAATGATCAGCATCCATCACCACTGCAACACCAATAGGTTTAATTTTCTTTTCCAACATATCTGCTAACTCCACTACGGCCTCTTCCTGAATTTGTGGTCTACACATAACCCACTCAGTTAAGCGCGAGTATTTTGAAAGGCCGATAAGGGCAGATTCTTTACTGGGCAACACACCAATCCAAATACGACCCATGATTGGGCAAAGGTGATGAGAGCATGCGCTACGAACGGTAATAGGCCCAATAATCATGAGCTCATTTAAGCGACTAATATTGGGAAACTTGGTTAAAACAGGCTGCTCTATATAGCGTCCATTAAACACTTCTTGAACAAACATTTTAGCAACACGTCTGCTTGTATTTTGCGTATTGTGATCGCTGACGGTATCAATGACTAAGCTTTCTAAAACAGCCTGCATTTTTTCGGCAACTTCATCTACCAAGCCTTCTAATTCTCCTGGCTGAATAAACCGCGCAATATTGTCATTTGCATGAAAACGCGCTTTTTCAGCCTGAATCCGTTTGCGGATAACAATCGATAAAGGTGTACCTGCTTCATCTTTTTTTGTTAAAACCTTAGCGATTGGTTTCTTGATAGATTTCTTAATTACCTTTTTACTAGCAGCAGTGTTGGCTGTCTTGGCTGTCTTGGCTGTCTTAGCTCTCTTAGCTGTCACTTTTTTCAAAGTTGCCTTTATTGGTGTTTTTTTGGCTGGCATATTTTTAAAGTAGTTTGATAATTAAATTTGAAAGAAGATCGTAATCACACAAGCCAATCCCGCAACCCAAACAAGCGATCTGGTCGTAGGCCAATTAGCGATATAACAAATCAGATAAGCAATTCTGGCAAGCACAAAACCTATTGCCAATAAATCAATTCGACCTTGTGGGGCATGAGCAATTGAAGCAATGATGACGGAGGCAAAAAATAAGGGTAGTGACTCAAAGAGATTTGATTGCGCAGCATTGGCGCGCGCCCTAAAGCCAGTTTGTTTAGCAAGCCATTGTCTTGGAAGACTATTGTCATAGCCCTCAAAACCTTTTTTCGCGATTCCAGCAGCGATGTAAGGCAGTAGCCCCATAAACAGTACACAAGCATAAGCAATGGTCATGGCGATTCTTGCGCTTTCTTTTTAGATCCGATGCGAGATTCAGTGCCATTCATCAAGTTTTGAATATTGCTGCGATGACGCCAAATGAGTAAAAAGCAAACTACTAAAAGTGCCAGGCCCATAGGCTGAAAACCAAACAAAAATACAAAATAGATTGGACCAAATACAGCAGCTGCTAAAGCAGCCAAAGAGGAGTAACGCATAAATAGAGCAACAATCATCCAAGTGCTGAGGGTCGCAAGACCGAGCACCCAATTAATGCCGAACAAAATGCCGCAGGCAGTGGCAACACCTTTACCACCCTTAAAACCGTGGAAGATTGGAAAAAGATGGCCTAAGAAAACCGCGACGACTACCCCACATAAAACCCATGAACCCAAAGTAGAAGTGAGCGACTCGTCGCCCAACATTACTCTAGCTAGCATGACCGCAAAATACCCCTTTAGCGCATCGCCAATCAATGTAAGCACTGCGGCTAATTTGTTACCCGTTCTGAGGACATTGGTAGCGCCAGGATTTCCGGACCCATAAGAATGGGGATCAGGCAAACGCATGCATTTACTTACTACTACTGCAAAAGAGATGGAGCCTATTAAATAGGCAAGCGGAATTAATAAAAGACTTGTATTGAGATCCATACCGCTATCTTAAACACTTATCCCCACACACTAATTAGCTGCCCTAACTAGCTACCCCGGGGATGATGTTGCTGATGGATCGATTTAAGGCGTTCCCTAGCCACATGGGTATAGATCTGGGTAGTAGAAATGTCTGCATGCCCCAATAAGAGCTGCACTACCCTTAAATCAGCCCCATGGTTAAGCAAATGGGTGGCAAAGGCATGGCGCAAGGTGTGCGGTGAGAGCGCCACCGGAATGTTGGCTACGATGGCATAACGCTTAATCAGCGCCCAAAAGGCCTGGCGCGTTAAACCTGTGCCTGTATGGCGACCTATAAACAAAGCATCCGAGGTTTTGCCCTCTAAAAGCGGGGTTCTGGCCTCTGCTAAATATTGGCGTAACCACTGCCCTGCTTCACCCCCAAAGGGAACCAAGCGCTCTTTACCGCCTTTGCCATTCACAATACGAACCACACCTTCATTCAAACCCATGGCAACGGTCTTGAGGGAAACGATTTCTGAGACACGCAAACCACTGGCGTACATTAATTCGAGCATCGTGCGATCACGTAAGCCTAAAGGAGTAGTCACATCTGGGGCGTTTAATAGAGCCGTTACCTGGTCTTCACTCAGGGTTTTCGGAAAACGTAGTGCTTGCTTGGCAGCACGTAGCCCAATACAAGGATCGCTTTTCAGTAAATTCATGCGCAAGGCATGACGATAAAAACGCTTAAAGACCGTTAAACGTCGATTTGCTGTAGTGGCCTTATCAGCCCGGCGGAATGCTATATAAGCTGTAAGGTCTTTTTCGGTAGCCCCATATAAATCCAAACCTGAGTCTTTATATAGCCACTGCGCCAGAAGCAATAAATCGCGTCGATAAGCGGAGAGGCTATTTTGAGCTAAGCCATCTTCTAACCAGCAGGCATCGCAAAAACGCTCTATAGCCTCTTGGCTTGCTGGGGCAATCTCAGCAAGCGCGCCCTTGTCCAAAGAACCAGAGCGCAACTGTGCCGAACCTACCGATTTAGTCACGGAAATTATTAAAGCCCAAAGGCGCTTCTGTGACTTCCTTGCGCAACAGTGTCATGACTTCTTGCAAGTCATCACGTTTACCACCGGTAACCCGTACCGCATCACCTTGAATACTCGCCTGCACCTTGATTTTGCTGTCCTTGATGATGCGAACAACTTTCTTGGAAAGATCTGAAGAAATCCCTTTTTGGATCTTCATCGTTTGCTTGCGCTTATCACCACCAATAGTCTCTAATTTGTCATCTTTGAGATAGCGCACATCCACATTGCGTTTAGCCATTTTGCTAATTAAGACATCGCGTACCTGACCCAATTTGAAATCGTCATCACCAAACAAAATCAAAGCTTCGTCTTTTTGTTCAACACGGCTGTCAGAGCCCTTAAAGTCAAAACGGTTAGTGATTTCTTTATTGGATTGCTCGATCGCGTTTTTTAATTCGATCATATCGGGCTCACACACTACGTCAAATGAGGGCATAACAACTCCTTAAGTAATTACGATTGCTTGCTTCTAAAGCACTGTTTGTAAAGATTTTCCGAGCTTTCCATTGAAAATCTCGCGACAAATCTGATTCCGAATAAGATTGTGGCATGAACTTTGCGATAAATGCGCCTCTCTCGCCAAAATTGACCCCGAATATGGAGTTGCGGCATCGAAACACCTTCGGCTTAGACGCGTACGCTGAGTTAGCTTATGAGATTAGCTCCGCACAGCAAATTCCAGAGCTCATCAAAATTATTCAAGCGCAAAAAATGCCTTGGCGCGTTTTAGGTGGCGGTAGCAATGTCATTCTGCACGAAGTATTACCGGGCGCAACCCTGCTCATGAACATCCCCGGTAAAGAACTCATCAAAATTGACCTCACCCATACTTACCTATCGGTCGGTGCTGGCGTCAACTGGCATGAATTTGTCACCTGGACCCTGGAAAACCGATTTCCAGGACTAGAAAACTTAGCGTTAATTCCAGGGACAGTAGGCGCTGCGCCCATACAAAACATCGGTGCCTATGGTGTTGAGCTTGCAGACTATATCGACAGTATCGATGCCTATGACTCACAGGATCATCTGTTTGTCACTCTCACAAAAGAGAGCTGCTGCTTTGCTTACCGTGATAGCTACTTTAAGCAACACCCTGGACGTTTTATTGTGACAAAGGTTGTTTTTAAAGTTCCGAACCATTGGACACCCCATCTTCATTACACAGATCTGGCAAAGCAGTTTTTAAACGCAGAGAGCGCACCAACCGCACAACAAATATTTAATGCGGTTTGTGCTATTCGTACTCATAAACTACCAAACCCAAAAGTGATTGGTAATGCAGGCAGTTTCTTTCAAAACCCGATTGTTCTTAATGAGCAATATGAGGCCTTACTTAAAAAGCACCCTCAACTCGTCTCCTACCCAGATACCCCAGGCAATCGCAAACTTGCAGCGGGCTGGTTAATTGATCAATGTGGTTTCAAAGGTCAGCGCCACGGCCCAGTAGGGGTTTATGAAAACCAAGCCTTAGTATTGGTCAATCACGGCGGAGGAACCGCCAAAGATATTCTGAACTTGGCTCGCAATATCCAAGAAAAAGTACATCAAACATTTGGCGTTCACTTAGTGATTGAACCTAACGTTTTATAAGAATCGCCTTACAGCGATTGCGCAGGACCCAATGAAGGCGCTTTTGTTGGTGCCGCAACACCAATAAAAATCACCACACCATCACCACCAGGATTGGCATCGTTGGGCGCAATATCGTTAATAGCGCTTGGCTTCCAATTATTGGTCGCCCAAATATTTCCAGCCATATCCGCATTAACTGAAGTCAGTCTCATCAGTGGCAAATAGGATGGGGGAGCG
>Ga0364860_10874_pt1 | contig 13938 bp, 11 predicted proteins | sample ExccelAu500001D4_FD_206916 | JGI IMG/M metagenome (GOLD analysis project Ga0364860, IMG submission 206916) | Enriched cells from Trout Bog Lake Hypolimnion, Wisconsin, USA - BchlTB.Aug20.5000.01 .D4 | ecosystem: Environmental > Aquatic > Freshwater > Lake > Hypolimnion/Profundal zone | place: USA... | reverse complement strand
TGTTGAAGAACGCCATAAGACTGTAGTAGTCCTTCTGTTTGAGCGGGTCGTATTTGTGGTCGTGGCATCGTGCGCACGTCATCGTCAAACCGAGCCAAGTCGTCGATGTGGTGTCAACCCGGTCAAAGAGGGCGACGTTCCTTTGCTCTTCGGGGATCGCGCCCCCTTCTCCGTTCAGCATATGGTTGCGGTTGAAACCGGTCGCGATCAGCCTGTCTCGAACTGCGTCTTCGGAGAGATTCGAAGTCGGTAGTAGGTCTCCTGCAAGCTGCTGGATCGTGAACTGATCGAAAGGCATGTTGGCGTTCATCGCCTTTACGACCCAGTCCCGCCAAATGTATTGATAGGTGTCGCCATCCTGCTGGAATCCGTTGCTGTCCGCATAGCGCGCAGCGTCGAGCCAGGGTAGCGCCATTCGTTCGCCATAGTGGGGACTGGCGAGCAGTCGATCGACCACCTTCTCGTACGCCTTCGGTGATTTGTCGGCGACGAATGCATCCACCTCGGACGGAGATGGTGGCAGTCCGGTCAGGTCGAGAGTAATGCGTCGAATCAGCGTCGTCCTGTCCGCTTCTGGCGATGGACTCAGCTTCTCCTTTTCGAGGCGGTTCAGAACGAACGCATCTATCGGGTTTCGGACCCAAGCCCGGTTGGTCACCTGGGGGATCTTGGCTCGAACAGGTGGTACGTATGCCCAGTGGGTGTGGCTTCCCGGCGCAGAAACGATGCAGCCCTGGTCGATCCAAGTACAGATCGTAGCGATGTCTTTGTCGTTGAGGGGGCCGAACCCCATCGGCATTCTTGGCATCCCGCCGGTTCCGAGGATTCGAACCATTAGCAGGCTGCCGCCGCTTTTGCCTGGAACGACAATCTTCCCGCTGCCGCCACCGGCGAAAACGGCTTTGCCCGTCTCAAGGGATAGTCCGCCAAGTTTTTGGCCATCGAGATGGCACTTCGAGCAGTGGGCACGCAAGATCGGCAAGACGTCGTGATCGAAGTCGACTTTCTGCGGTTGGGGACCAACTGCCAGCAAAAAACCGAAGGGGCTGATCGCAAAGATCGCCGCGAGGACCCGGCCGGAATTCATCAGGGTTTATATTACGACGCTAGACCGGCGCTTCCTTCCGAAGTTATTGCGATGCCGCAAATTCGGACACAGATTGTGGCTCGTTGATAAACACACGGTAGGGGCCCATCCCGAGAACGGACACCATTAGTCCGCCAATGAGGCCGAATGCATTGCCGACTTGAAGCTGGATGTTGTCTCCGGGTTTTAGGTCGATTACGATCGACTTCTTGTAGAGATGATTGCTGACCTTTATCGTGTGGGAGCCGATCGGCAGTCGGGTCTTGAATGACCGATTGAACTCGATATCGTAAACGTACTCGCCGTCGACGAATATCTCAAGCCCACGCATCTTGATGTCGTTTTCCGCATCGCGAACGATGAGGAGCTCTGCAGTTTCGAGATCTTTTGATGGCACTGTATTAGTTATACGAGGATTGGCAAGCATCCGGTTGGTGGGGACTATACTCAATCCAGTGCGTATCTGCGGATCGCTTTGGGTGTCCCTCACTCTTGCACTGACCTTTATTGAGTCAGCCGTCGCGGACTCTACGGTTACCGTCAAACCCAAATCGGTACTGCAACGAATCGATGGGTTCGGCGCTTCCGATGCTTGGTATGCATGGGAGATTCACTGGTTCAGCCCAACGATTCAGAAGAAGCTGTGTGACGCCCTGTTCTCAACCCAAACCGGCGCCGGGCTTTCGATCTTGCGGCATCGTGTACCTCTCGAGATCGAGCCATCTCAAGGAGTGTGGGATTTCACTCAGGATAGCGACACCGTTTGGTTTACCAAGCAGGCGTTGGCACGCGGGGTTGAAAAAGTCTGGGGGACGGTTTGGTCACCCCCCGCGTGGATGAAGTCGAACAACGACGTCAACAACGGCGGAGAAGTGGCGCCTGAGTTTTATCAAGACTATGCGACGTTTCTGGCGACCTACGTTCAGCAGTATTCCAAGCAGTTTGGGGTCAAAATCGCGGGAATCTCGATTGCAAACGAACCGGACATCGTAGCCCCGTATGAATCGAGCAACTGGAACTCTCAGCAGTTTCACGACTTTATCCTTAATAGCCTGATCCCAACTTTTCGGTCGAACAAGATCACTGCGCAAGTGGTGATGCCGGAAATCTCAGGTTGGACCGACTATGCTGCCTCGGCCACGCTCAACGATCCGATCACTGCGAACGCTGTCGGCATTATCGCTGCCCACGACTACGGCGGTTCTCTCTATCCATTTGGCGATACCGCTGCCCTTAATAAAACGGTATGGGAGACGGAGGTTTCCAATCTCGGCGGTAACGACCCTTCAATCGGCGATGGGCTTAACTGGGCACAAGTCATTCACCGAACACTGGTGGATGCGCATGCCAACGCTTGGCACTACTGGTGGCTGTTCTCCGACATTGGCGACACGACCGGGCAGTCGCTGATCCAAGGATCGCCTTCGTCCAACTCGATTACCATCTACAAGAGGCTTTGGACGATCGGAAACTTCAGCCGCTTCGTGCGTCCCGGCGACCACATGGTCTCGGCTTCATCGAATTACCCCGAATCCGGCGTTTACGTCAGCGCCTTCGTGAAGTCCAACGGCGTCGTAACCGTGGTGACGATTAACACAAATGGCTATCCAACGAACCTTACGCTTAAGGGTGTCGTTTCTGGCACGGGAATCGTGAACGAGTTTAGGACTTCAACATCGGAGAACCTTAAAGGTATCGGTTCTCAATTGGCACGGCTCGGCAACTTTACAACGAAGTTGGCGCCGCAAAGTGTCACGACGTTCGTTTGCACGCGATCCGCTGCACTATAGTTTGGGAAAGCTGCAACACTTCGAACTAACCTGACGCATAGTTATCGAGTGAGTGAAATCGAGCACAAAGTCGACAAGCAGAACTTGGCGGTTTTTTCCAAGGAAATCGCAGTCCTTTATGGTTTCATTGCCTTAGTGTTGTTCGGGGTGATGAGAATTTTCCTCACCGTTCGATTCGAGAGCTTGTTGAGCCAGGCGGCAATGCCGATGACCGTCGTTACTTGTCGCTATTGTCTCGGATCGAGTGCGACCTTTCGATGGGCAGCCTGTGGCATCGTTTCGTTGATGACAGCACTGCTTGCCCTCGTGCTGATCCTATTCGGATTCGCATGGCGCGAGGCGATTCTTGAATTGGCAGTCCTCACAGTGGCGATGACTGGAGTCGTTTGGCTCTGCACTTTCTTGCTGCGGAAGAAAGCAGTTCAACTCCGCCGAACTCCTTAGGCGCGTTGACGCTACGCGGGAGCAAATTCTCGACCAAGGTCGGGTGAAGCGCTGCCGCTACTTGCAGGGACCAACCGATACTTCATGAGTGGCCATCCGGCCCTCGGTGAGGATGAGTCCGATTCCGCCACCGGTTAGGGGATGGTCCTCGTCCTCAATGGACAAAACTTCACTTCCGTCGACAAGCCCAGTTATCCGATTACCGGTGACTTCTAGCGCTAGAGCATGACTTTCACCAAGTTCCCAGGCGAACCTCGTTTCGGCAAGGACATGCTCTCCATCGAGTGCTTTGACGAGTTGGATCCCGCCACCACGCTTGAGTAACAACGCGTAGTACCGCTTCATCCCTTGAACCCGGGCCGCAATGCCGCCGGATATGACCAAGTGGGGTGTAACTGTGGCCTCGATCCGGTAGTCGGTCCACTCACGACAACCGGTCATCAGAAGGCCGGTGCCTTCGTTCTGAACGAGTCGGAACGGCTCCCCCCATGTGGCGTGGTCGCTGATCCCGCAGACCCATTGCTCCTTCCACGTTTGTCCCTCGGTCCGCTTGAAAGTAACTTGAGGCGTTCCGTCCCAGGTGAGGAAATCCAGATATGCAACGGCGTTTTCTCCTTCGGATCGAGAGATCTCAAGGCCAACTTCGGCGATTGGGTATCCGTTCGTTGCCGGCACCTCGTACAGAAACTCCTGTGAACTCCCCGGGGCCAGGTGCTTTGGGGCGCCGAGAATCGGATGGATTTCGTCATCGGGGCCGTAGCAGCCCAAGTAGGGCATAACGCCGATGCTGCCCGGATTCGATGAGTCGGTTGAGACCTTGAACCGGATAGTTTGTCCCGGATAGATCGTTGGGGACGCCATCAGCGAGTAACCAGGCATTTTGCGTGCTTCTGGAGAAGGAAAGGTCTCAGTAGCGACTCGGGCCGACTCCTGCTTCAACTCGATCGCAAGGCTGCGAAGTCCCTTGTCGCTGTGCCCGATCACGTTGGATAGCAGAGCGCAATCTGGTTCGGTCACCTTGAACCCTTGGCACGAACCGGGCAGATCGAAATGGAAGCGTGCTCCGCACTTCGGCGACTCGGGAGGCAAGCCCCGAAGGGAGCGGCCAATGTTCGCAACATGAATCGCTTCGGTGACGGCATCGGTAATGCACCGCCCCCCATCTGCCGTCGGGAGATAGATCTTGTCGGCGACGGGACCTCGCCAATCAGGACCCTCGTCGATTCCAGCGAGGCCGTTGCGAACGCCCAAGATGCAACCAACGTTGCCGGAGTTGCAGTCGGTGTCCCATCCACAGGTGTTGGCGATCATGAGCGACCTCTGAAAGTCGCCGTTTCCATGGAGAAGGGCGTGGACGATCAGTCCATGGTTCGGAACGATGTGACAGTTACCGCCATATTTGTCGTAACCGTAGCGACCCTCTATTTTGGCGTAACCTTGTTTCCAGTCGAGTCCTTCCGCATGCCAAGCGCGGATGTCCGCGATCATCTTCGCGATGACGCTGTCGGCGGGGATCAGTGTAACAGCGGTATCTAGAAGCCTATCGATATCCTGTTCAACAAACGCCTGGGCGACTAAGGCGGCTACTACCTGCGCGCCGTAGATCGCTTCGCCGTCATGGCTGACGCTTGCGGCTCGTCGAGCAAAGTCGGCTGCTCGTTCTGGATCTCTTGGGCAGATCATTCCCCAGCCGTCGATGAAAATCTGCGACCCAATTTGCTCGGCTACTACTTGGCCGTTCGTTTCGATTGATCCGCTGGCTGGCGCCTTGATCCCATGCTTGAGCCGTAGAAAAGCGGTGTGCTCGGTCGACATCCCCATGCCGCCCCACCAGAGAATTGTCCGGTTCTCAATGATGTAATTAAGCCAACTTTGTCCGATCTGCTCAGCGGTTAAAGCGGGAGAGCAGTCGTAATCGGGCATTGCGCGCAGAAAAGTGAAGGTGCCGGAGATATCGTCGTCGGTCACGACGAGTGGAACGTTCAGCCGATCGTGAACATAGTAGTCAACCTCGCCGAGCTTGGCTAGAATATCGAGGTGCGGCCACCCTTCGAATGGGCGCCCAAGGTACACGCCGATGATCTTGCCGAGCACGCCTGCATAAACGCGTTCGAGGTAGTCGGAAGGCAGCGACAACGATGTCATGACTCATTGAGGCTACCCGCAGGAGCCTATCGGTGATGAGTTGACAATTATCGTAGAATCGATTCACTGGATCGAACCGATGCTTACCGCGACGACTCTGCTCATCATCGCTGCCCAAGTGCAACACACGACGCTTCCGACCGAACAGATCGAGGCGCCGCCTGCTGCGTTGAGCGAACACGGGTTCTATTCGAAGTGCGTCTACTTCCGCGGGATTCCGATCATCGGCTCGTCGAAGGTCGATGACCGAGCCTTTCGGAAGATCGTCGAGACGTTTACCAAGATGCTGGCAAACGTTCCTCAGACAACGACCGACTTCTTGGTGCACTCAGGTAGTCACTATTCGATCATCGCATCGGTCGAAGGGCAAACGGACCTGCCCGAGTACCGCTCGATGCGGAACGACCCGAAAACGGATTGGAATAAGCGTGCGCGAGGGCTCGGAGGATTGATAACCAGCGGAGGAGAAGAGAACATCCTCGAATATCCCAACGACCGGTACAGAGGGGAGAGCATCTATATTCACGAGTTCGCCCACACCTTGGCTAACTTCGCGTTTGCGAAGGCTGACCCCAGATTCAGGATTGACCTAAGGGACGCGTACGACAAAGCGATGTCAGAGGGGTTGTGGAAGAAGACCTACTCGCTTACAAATCGAGATGAGTATTGGGCAGAAGGGGTGCAGATGTACTTCGATTGCGCTCGAAGCGCGAGTCCCGCGAACGGAGTTCATAACGAAGTCTGCAATCGCGAACAACTCAAGGCGTATGACCCCCGCCTGTATGAACTCGTAGACCGTGAGTTTGGCGGGAACCCCTGGCGATACGAGGGTTCCTACTGTACAACGAAAACCGGCAAGTCGATCGGCTCGCCGCGCTAGCCAATTTCGATATTGATGGGGTTGCCAGGCGTTGCCGTCGCGTGGCACGCTACGGAAGTCGTCGGCAGGTACAACGTGTCCACATCGAGGCAACCTTCGACCACGTTAATGGTCACCGATTCGCCGAGGGTGATCGTTCCGTATCCGCTTGAAGTGCTAAAGAACGTCGTGAACGGCCGGACCGACAACTTAGGGTCTAAAAACGCTGCTTTGTCGACCGCAGAGTAGCGGAAGCCCGACAGCGATCCCAACAGGGCATAACTTGCCAGTGCCCGAGCGTAGTAGCTTCCGCACTCATACTCGCAGAACGGGTTCCGGACGTGCCCTTCGTAGCGACTGCGGGCTGCTGCGACGATCGTCAATCCTTGTTCAACCAGCCCTTCGGAGATCATGTGCGATGCAACTTGGTATTCAATACCGGTCCAGACCTCGTCGCTGTACACGAACGGCAATGTCGGTTTGCCGCCCCGTGGCCAGGTGCAGAGCAGTAGACCAGGCTCATGGCCAAGGGCGTACCCAGGCCGCTGCAGACAGGCGTGGTCGAATAGGTCGGTTTTGAAGTTGTGGTCAAAGATCGCTTGGAGGTGACTTCGAACGTTGGCTTTGGAGATCGGGGTCTGGACGCCGTATATTTCCGCCATCCATGCCCCGATGACGCCATCCGAGATGCAGCCGATCCCGTATTGGTATTTCGGCCCCTCTTCTCGAAGGAGTGTCGACATCTCGTCGTTTGCGCCTTCGTTGGCGAATTTAGCCAGCATCTCAATGAACGACTGATCGCGTAACCCTTCCCACATGACCCGGTGCTCGTAATACTCGCCGTTGAAAAGCTGCTGATCCAAGTACGCTGCCGAGCGCTCGGCGATCGACGAGTAAAACGCTTCGTCCTCCGATTTGCCGAGTGCCTTTGCCATCGACGCCATCGCGGCAAGTGCGCCGAGATAAACGGTCGAGCACATCCCATCCGGACCCCAGAACTCGATGTCGTACGTGTTGTGGTGTGGCTCGAAAAGGGCTCCCTGCCGTTTAGGATCCCAAGTGAGGATGCAGAAGTCGAGACTTCGCTTGGTGTATCCGTAGATCCCCTCAAGCCAGGCGTTGTCGCCGGAAATCTGCCAGTCGCGATAGACCTTGAGAATGCCGCCAAGTTGGCCATCGGATGCAGCGTGGAAGTTATGGCTGGTAGGGCCGTCGGGAAGAGCGGATCGGAAGTTGACGTGGCCGCGGTCGTCCATCGTCCGCACTAACTCCTGCTCGCGCAAAGTTCGCTCAAGTGCAGGGAACAGGTGGGGCAGCGCCTGTGCGTAGTTCCAGACGTGGGTACAGGAGCCTGAGCAACATCCCGAAGATGGATTGCATCCTTCCCAGGCCCACACATTTCCGCTGGACTGCCTAAGCACGGTCGGCGACTTTAGGATTGCTAGGTTTGAGGTGACTGCATCGAGTACCGATTCGGGCAACGTCGATGCACAGAGAGCCGCTTGGAACGCCTTCGTCCGTCGATACAATTCGTCGAAGTTATCAAGGACGTACTCTGCGACCTCTTTTGCGTTTTTCCACTGGGTGGTATAGAAGGGGTGCCAGACGTTGGCGGATGATTTGTCGGCGTTCCCTTCGGTGAGACCGCTATTCGGGAAGTGCCACGCGAGCACGACTGGTATCGTGGTTTTCTCTCCAGGCGCCAGTTCTCCCGCTACGAGCACCGATCCGCCGTTTCGCCCGTCAAGTCCTTGCGAACTTAGCGAGCCGTCGTTTTCGAGCATCTTTCCCGAAGTGACCTCTCGCCACAGGGCGGAGATCGAATCGAACCAACCGCCTCGGAACCACATCGCTTTGACTTTGGGCGATTCGTGCTTAACGGCAATAGCGCCACTTCCGAACGACGGCGAATCTTCCGGTTCGACGTTCGTAAAGAAGGCGCCCTTTCCGGGTATCAAATCGTTGCGCGTCCCCTTTTCGCCGAGCGGCCCCTGCGCCGGGTGCGCGAAATGGAACGAGAATTCGAATGAGACTGGACTGTCCGAGGTGTTCTCAAACGAGTAGTTCACAATTGCGCACGGTATTCCCGAGTTCACGTCGTCGAGTGGGATGAACGGGTTCCAGCCTTCGATTTCAACCTTTAGAGGCACCGAATCGTCAGCTAGCCGGACCGTGCCGAATGGAAACGGGCCGCTGAAAGAGCACTCCTCAAAACGTGGAAGCCCCTCGTGTCCCCCTTTGCGAAACCCTTGAGCCTGCACACCCTGGTCGTAGATCTTCTCCACCGGGACGGGTCCTTCGAGCAGTTTGGTGATCGAATTCTCGCCCTTGATATGCAGCAACCCGAATGCTCCGTGCGAGAAACTCCACCCATCGGGCAGAGCAGTCGTGGCAGGGACATTATGGATTGAGAAGTCCATAAACCCACCGACCCCGCTCAGGCAGATGCACCCAGCCCCGATCCCGCCCATCGGCATCGCGATCTGAAGGAGGTTGCGGCCCGAGTAAGTTCGAGGCCAAGACGACGTCGATGTCGAAGCGTTATCAGTGGACATGTGCTCGCCTTTGTTACCCTATCCAGATACCTTCAATGCGAATTGCGATGCGACATCTAGCTCGACGTTGCCAGAATCCTCATCCCAAGCAGGGAAGCGATACGAGTTTCGTGACCGACACCGGAAGCGATCCGACTGCGACCGATAAATGAGCTTGCATCCATCGGCAAGTTAGTGCATGTCACAGAATCAGTCGCTACAGTGGTTCTCCAGAAGCTTAAGCGTTCCTGCCTCCGCGTCCATCTGGACGCGAACGCCTAGCGGGATCGTTAGGAGGTTTTGGATGTGGCCGAACGGGAAGTCGATCATCAATGGGATTCCAAGCGGGGCAAGCCGGTCCCGGACGATCCCGCGCCAGTTGACGTTTTTGTAGGCTTCGGTGACCTGTCCTTCGGGGGTTTTCGCAACGAGATCGTCGGTTCCGGTCATTTCTCCCACCACGATTCCATTGCACCGCTGGATCTTGCCTGAGCGGATGAGGTGGGTAAGCGATGCATCGACCCGGTGAGGGCGCTCGCCGACGTCCTCGATGAGGAGGATTTTGCCGTCCATGTCGATCTCGTCGGGAGTTGCAAGCGAGTCGATGAACGGGACAAGGCAGCCTCCTGCGGTATCACCTTCTGCGATGCCGGCAACGACACAGGTCGCCTTTGGATAATCTACGGCGAAGGGGTCGTTACCGGCTAACGCGTTTTGAAACGACCGGAACACCCAAGGATCGCGAGGAGCGGTGTGCAGCGATGCCATTGGGCTGTAGAGCGTTGCGAGTCCGCGCTTATTGAGGGCGACATGCAGGGTAGTGATGTCGCTAAAACCGATAAACATCTTTCGCGAATCGACGATCGCTCCCAAGTCGAGATGTGGCATCAATCGCGGAAACCCGTACCCGCCTCGCGAACACATGACCGCTTTGACTTCCGGATCGAGAAAGGCATCCATTAGGTCCGAACATCGATCACGATCGGTTCCGGCCAAGTAGCCTTCCTTGTCGAAGACATGTGTCCCGATTTGGACGCGGTATCCCGCCTTCTCAAGGAATACGGTTGCCGCATCCAAGCTGCCCTCTTCGATAGGCGATGAAGGCGACACGAAGCGGATCGTATCCCCAGGTCTCAGAGCTTTTGGTTTGAACTTTTCCAACTCGGCGGCACGTTACCCCGCGAACCTAGTCCGGCGCGACGTGTTTGCGATGATTGCGTCGGCTGATGCAAGTCGTGATAACCTGATGCTATGTCCTCTTCCGAGATGTTTCGTGCCGTCAAGGCTGGCGATCTTGCCCGAGTGAAGGAGTTGTTGGCTCAGGAACCGGGATTGGTTCATGTGCGCGACCGAGAGATGTCGACCCCGTTACATTGGGCTGCCTGGAAAGACCAGCCGGGAATCATCGATGTATTGCTCGACGAAGGAGCAGAGATTCAGACCCATAACGAGAACAACCACTGGGGAACGACACCTCTGCACGCGGCTGCTCATGGGAATAATCCGAGGGCGGTCGCCGCACTACTTCGGCGAGGAGCCGATGTCAATGCGCTTAAATCGGACGGCACAGGTACCCCGCTTGCTGAAACCAAAGTTCACAACGCGACAGCTGCAGCCAAACTGCTCCGTGCCGCGGGAGCCGTCGAGTAAATCTCGGGAATATTTGAATTATCTAAGAACGATTGGCGGCGGCTGAGACACTATTCAGTTGATGATCGGGATTGCAGTTACCTTGATCGCATGCCTTGGAACCTCTCCCAAGAGCCAAGGGATCGATGGCGAAGATGCCGTTCGAATTGCTCGTCAGTTTGCCCAAAAAGCTGGCATCCGGGCGAAACTAGCATTGACCCACGTGAGCGAGGTCGATGGGAAGCCATGGGGCTTTGGGCCGGGAAAGTACAAGGTTGTCGGCTTCGCCTATCCAGACAAGCGGTGGGCCCAGGCTTACGTCTCTTTAAAAGGGGAAATCTACCTCTTTCAAGTTGTCGACCCGGACCCATCGAACAGATTGCAATCTGTCAACCTGCACTATCCGAATCTGGATGCGATCGCCATGCGTTTGCTCAAAGCTGGACATCCAACCGAGACATGCGCCCTTCGACCTTGGCCGACTGGGCAGTCGGGCACGTCCGTCATGGCTTATTTCGACATCACCGTGGCTGGGAAAAAGTTCTTCAATCTCAACCCGACCTACGGCTACCGTGTCGACTTCTACCCTCCTACCGCGGAGTTGACCTATTTCAGCCGCCCTGGTCAAATTCCGGCCGTCGTTGCAACGGTGCCAAAGGTTCCAGAAGCGAAGGCGATGGCGGTGCTGGAGCATTGGGCTCGTACTCATTACCGAACGGGACGCGGATATCCGACGATGTTTGCTCCGGGATCGCCTTGGAACCCGACGGTTTCACCGGAGTTGGGCTACTACAAGTTCAAATCGGAACCCGAGGCAAGGCTTGTATGGGAAGCCCACGTTTGGACTCATATTAAGCAGGCGCCGAGCATGGAGTCCGGCTGCCTGCGTATGTTCGTCGACGCCGTTACCGGCGAATTAATTGAACCGGACGATCCGGGAATGGGCTAGGAGAAATGGTCACTCTTGCATTCGTTTTGGCTGTTAGGTGTGGGGTCAAATTTGTCGACGTCAATGCTCAGATTTCGTCGGCCAAGTCGCTCCTCTCATCGTTTGGAGTGAAAGGGCCGTTTCGGCTTCAACAGCTCAATTTGCCACCCAACGGGGCGATGGCGGAGGGGGACGTCGTCCTTACAGACGGGCAACGAAATACATATACCGCTCGATTCAGCGCAGCCACCGGAACGATTTACACGCTTTGTCTCGGATCGTGGCCGAATATGTCGCATGGGTTCAATTCTCATCCGATTCAGGATCCTAGAATCGAAAAGAAGGTTCAGAGTTGGGCAAGACGCCTTTGCAGGAACGAGGAGATCCGTCTGGACAACCTATCAGCTGATGGAAATGGCCATGGTGAGGCGGTCTTCAGCATTCTCAAGAACGGATATCCGATCATTGGGGCGAACGCATGCAACTGCGTTGTTGAGTTCACGTTGCCAGACGGTCGGTTCATATCGTTCGTTGTTAGAAACGACCCGCCGCCGGTCGATTCTCGCCCACCTGTTCTGAAAGAAGCGGATGCGATCAAGACATTCCAGCGCGTCTATACGTTCGACATTGCCACGAGGGCGCTTGAAGAACATGGATGGAAACTTACCTATAAACTTATGAGCGCTCCTACGATTGGCTACTATTTGCTTGAAGGTCAGCGCGTAGCTCATCTGGTTTGGAGAGTCCCATACATGGGATATCGCAACGTCGGATACGCCGTCCAAGGCGGAAGCAATGCGATGCTGATCGATGCGATCGATGGCAAGGTGATCCCGACGAAGACCGTTCCTTAACCGATCTGGGTAGTCTTGCCTGACCCATGAAGATCCGCTCGATTGATGCATTCCAAGTCACCTACAGCCTGCTTGACGAGAAGTACTCCTGGTCAAACGACCTTTTCATTACGACCGTTGTCAGCACGGTCGTGAGAGTTAGGACCGACGATGGATTGACCGGATATGGAGAGGTCTGCCCGCTTGGACCTGCCTATATGGATGCCTTCGCCGGTGGAGTCCCTTCCGGAGTCGCAGAGATCGCGCCTGCGCTAATTGGTTTGGATCCTCGTCAACTCAACCTGCTGAACGAGCGAATGGACCTTGCGTTGGGTGGCCACAACTATGTGAAATCCCCAATCGATATCGCTTGCTGGGACATCTTGGGCCAGGCCAGCGGCCAGCCGGTCTCCACACTTTTGGGTGGACGATACCGGGACGGCGTTCCTCCGTACCGCGCAATCCCCCAGCGGAAGCCTGAAGAGATGGCTGAGGACGTTTTGAAATACCGAGCCAAGGGTTACCGGCGATTCCAGCTAAAGGTCGGCGGGAATGCGAACGACGACATTGCGCGAATCCGACAATGCCGAGCCGTCTTGGAGCCGGACGATATTCTCGTCGCGGACGCGAACACTGGCTGGTTGCCTCACGAGGCGATGCGGGTTGTGAACGGGGTTCGGGATATCGACGTCTACATCGAGCAGCCGTGCTCAACCTTGCAGGAATGCCTTGCTGTTCGTAAAAACACAACACTACCGTTCGTCCTCGATGAAATCATTAAAGGCACCGTCCCCCTCGTCGAGGCATACAACCTCGGAGCGATGGACGTGGTGAACCTGAAGATTTCGCGCTTGGGCGGCTTGACGAAAGCAAAGGGCGTTCGCGACCTATGCCAGTCACTCGGAATCGCAATGACCCTCGAAGATAGTTGGGGCGGCGACGTTACCACAGCAGCGATCGCCCATTTTGCTGGCAGCACCCGAGCGGAGCACTACTTCACTGCGACCGACTTCAACAGCTACGTCGACATCGAGATTGCTCCCGATGCGCCGAGAATGAAGGACGGTCTTCTCCCCGTCCCGACGCGCCCCGGCCTTGGGATGACCGTCGACGAGTCGACGCTCGGCAAGCCGTTGGTGAGTGTGGGGGGTTAGCGGTTGGAGCGTCATAACGCTGGAGCGTCATAACGCTGGAGCGTCATAGCGTTCGGGGGAAGGCGAGGAAAGTAGCACTAACGGGATAGGGAGGCATCTGTCTCGATGCCTCCTGGGGCGATTTACCGCTGGAACTGCTTGTCTTCTACAAATGGTTTAGCGCCCGACAGACGTTTCAACGCAGCCCTTTGGCCTGCGGTGAGGATCGGTTCGATCGCTTGATTGAGCTTCCTCGTCACGCGTTCAAGTTGGAGTTGGAAGCGTGGGCTATTGAAGCCTTCGTTCGGGAACTGACCACCTCCAGAACCGCCGCCGAATCCGCCACCGGCTCCGCCTTGGCCTCCGGCGCCTCCACCGGCTCCGCCCTGGCCACCAGAACCGCCGCCGAAGCCGCCACCGGCTCCGCCTTGGCCTCCGGCGCCTCCGCCATTTCCACCCTGACCACCAGAACCGCCGCCGAATCCGCCACCGGCTCCGCCTTGGCCTCCGGCTCCTCCGCCATTTCCACCCTGACCACCAGAACCGCCGCCGAAGC
>Ga0364860_10034_pt1 | contig 13941 bp, 12 predicted proteins | sample ExccelAu500001D4_FD_206916 | JGI IMG/M metagenome (GOLD analysis project Ga0364860, IMG submission 206916) | Enriched cells from Trout Bog Lake Hypolimnion, Wisconsin, USA - BchlTB.Aug20.5000.01 .D4 | ecosystem: Environmental > Aquatic > Freshwater > Lake > Hypolimnion/Profundal zone | place: USA... | reverse complement strand
GTTGAGGCCGTTTTTGAGATTCGATTCTCGACGTCGACAATTCCGGAGATTCTATTCGGAAGGGTCTCTGAATTCGCCGCATGGAAGAATCTGAAACAGCTTCCCCTTCCAATTTCCCAAATTCCGTTAGCACTGAGACAGTCTGATCCAAACCTCCGATATCAGCCTGCGTTCGCACTAGTTGACGAGCAAGACAAACGCGCAGTCAGAGTTGGTTCAAATGCAATCTCTTATTCACGCGGAATGCCTTACATCGGCTGGGCTAAGTTTAGGCAGGAGCTTGAGGAAGTAATCGACTGTCTATTCAACAAAGCGGATGCGCTGGTCGTTGAACGCCTCGGTTTCCGATATCTCAATTCCCTTAGGCACGACCTGCATGGGATCGACTCGCTATCCGATCTCGATTTTTCTCTTACGGTAAAAGGCGACCAAATCACAGAATCCGCAAATGTAAACTTCACGACCGATTCAAAGAGCGATCTTGCCTCAACTGTGCGCATCGCCACTCCGGACTTTGTTCAAGGACAGATTCCCCCTGGGACCTCCGTTTATTTGGACGTTGACGTCTTTACTAACGAGATCGGATTCGAGACGACAGATTGCGACTTCGTAAAACGCTGGATTGAAAAAGCGCATGACACGGAGAAGATTCAGTTCTTCCGTCTTCTGAAACCGTCCACGATTGAATCGCAGAGGGAGGATTGAAATGCTCATCCAGACAGCCCAAGCTGCCGCGCACATACAATATGCCGATCCGATATGCACGCCGTTTTTCACAGAGCGGTGCAGGGTCGAACCCATTCAGCCTCCGTATATAGTCTGGCTCTCGGATTATAGGCCCGAATCCCAAATCCAATTGCCCACCTTCGTTTCTCCACGTTGGTCCGCGTCTCCTAGCCCGTTTGCCCTTGGTGAGCTGCTCAATTGGGACTTTGAACCCGACGCCGCCCCTGATCGGCCGTCAGGAGAGATCGTGGTGAAATTGGAATACATCGGACGCGGTGCACCGGCTCAGTTTCACGGGACTTGGGACTAATACAGTGTTCGAACGACTAAGAATCCTGTACCGGAAGGAATCGGCTGTGGCTGAATCTGCACCGCGGGTGGCTAGTACGAGTGTCCAAGAATACCCGTGGTACGGAGTAGTTGAAGGCGATGATCTTCAGCAAGGGGACATTTTCGAAAGTTGTCCCACTTTTCTCCCGCCGGAAACATTGAAAAACGGTGAGCAACCAACCGTACGTTGGGGGGAACGTGACCTGATTCTCATCTCTCAGAGCTGCGATTTGGCTAAGGGTCGAGCTGGAATTACACAGGCCACACTATGCGAAGTTTGGAGAAGATCTGAGTTCCGGACAGGCCCTCTTGCCAAGGCAGAAACATTAGAGCAGGTCAGAAAGGGTCAAATCCCACGCTATCACCTGCTTGCTCCCTCAAGTGCTTCAGGATTTGAAAGAGAACTCCGAATCATAGATCTTCAACAAGTCCATTCTCTCCCAATCGATTTCCTGCGAACACGGGCTGAGTCAGAAAAGCGGCTGCGACTGCTTCCTCCGTATAGGGAACACCTCTCTCAGTCTTTTGCTAGGGTCTTCATGAGAGTTGGACTACCAATCGATATACCCTCGCTCACAAAACACAAGCAATAGCTGGAGCACCCCATGGTAGCTCCCGGCCTCGCGTTTGAGACCGGGGATTCACTCAACCCAACAATCCCGTAGATACAGCTTCACGCGATCACTGATCCAGACGGCGAAGCCGTTGCTCCCGTAGGGAGCCCACGAAAATAGCCCAGGGTGAAACCCTGGGAAGGATGCCAAAAATGCCTTGGCGTCCTGTAGGGACGCCACGAATCGGCTATACTGGCTCTGCCTGCCATGGGATTTGCTGGCGTAAGCCTCCCCCCGTGGACACACGATAGCTGAACAGAAAAGCCCGCTGCGAAGCGGGCTTTTCTGTCGTCAGACGGAGATTCATGAGAGCGATTCGTCAACTGGACTTGCGCTTTCCTGATCGCCACTTCTTGAAGTCCTCAATGATTTCATCTTCCGTGATCCCTTTGGCCGCCAGCATCTCCTGCATTCGCGTCCCGGCTTCGAGCAGTGCCTCTTTCTCACTGTCGCTGCGCTTGCGCCGCGCGGGAATGTAATAGCCCACCGTGTCGCCGTGGCGCGTAATCGCAACCGGAGCGTCCGATTCCAACAGATAGTTGGCAAGGTTATCGCGAAACTCCCGAATTCCAACTCTGGTTGCCCCCATAGGCGGCCTCCTTCAATACGTACACAAATGTACCATTGCGTACACATATTTGCTTGACCAAGAACGACTGAGGGCTGCGTTTCCTGATATTTCCGCGAAGTTACTCCCACTTACACCCCAACCTACTCGCGATCCCCCTTTATCCATGCACCTTTCCGTGCATAATTATCCAAAACCTCACACTCAACTTAGAAATACCGCACTAATGCACCAACCTTGGTGATATCCACAGGACTTTCTTACTTTTGCACTTGTATCCACAGATCGAACGGGCCTAAGCTCCGTGACAGTTGATGACCCAGTAAGGGAATTTGGTACGCAGTTCCCGAGCTTGGAAGTACGGTGCAGGGACCAAATTGAATGTTGGTTGGATGCAAGGCGGGGCAACCCGAGGAGCGGAAGACCAAGATTGAAAAGCGGCGAGGGCATCCTTAGAGCCAGGCAGGAATGTGCAAGACCCGGTTGAGACGAAGATTCATCCACACCTGCAGATGCGGATGCAAAGTTCGAGTCAATTCGGGGAGTCATCATCGACCCAGCTGTTGGGGTGTAGGGTCCGGGGACGCTCTGGAACGCACACAACAGCCGCGCCGCAGGGCAGCGAACAGACGTAGTCAGCGCGAGAAGCCCGAGAGGGTAGCTCACAAAGATGAAATCTGAGAGCCGGGAGATCCGCAAGGACGACCCGGGGAGCAAGCCAGCGACGCAGCCGAAGAGGCAACGAACCGGGGTGACCCGGGGAGCTACCTTCGGCACTGCCGGAAGATCGAGGCGATCCGGGGCGACCCGGAACAAATCGATCAGAGACGTTACCGCTCGAGCGAGGACACGGGGCAACCCGAAGATTCAAACACGGTAGCGTGGAAGGGTGAGAATTTCGGGGCGACTCGAAGAGTTCACCGGCCGGTATAACCGGAAGATTGAGGAGAGCGGGGTGACCCGCCGAATCAATCCGGAGGCGCTCTGGAATACGGAACTTGGGGAGACTCAGGAACCCGAATACCAGATCCGCTGAAGGGCGCAAGTTCTGAGGCAACTCAGAATATTGGCCGCCGGGTACAGCAAGTGGGCAGAGATGCGGGGCAACTCGCAGGCCTCATCCGCAAGCTGGTATGGGCGATGCGATGGACCAGACAACCTGGAAAGATCATCATATTGACGCCGGAGACGCAAGTCTCCGGCGTCTTCGATTTTGGGGGTAGTTTTCTTGTGCGCCCTCCCGGAATAGACTGGTGAGCGAGGACTACCCATGAAATTGAAGTTAGTAACTCTTGCTGCCTTGGTAATGGTCTTGCTTCCAGTTTCGCTCTCCGCACAGTCTGGCACAGCAGTTACCATTCCTCAGGCGCAGCTCATGCAGCCGGAGGAGCTGAATCAACTCCTCGCATCCCCCGCCGCAAACAAGCCACTGGTTCTGCAAGTCGGCTCGCATGTCATGTTTACCGAGTCGCACATCAAAGGCTCAGAGTACGTCGGCCCCGGCTCGCAGGACTTGGGCATCAAAGCCCTCCAGGACCGCGTGCAAAAGCTCCCTCGCACCTCGGCAATCGTGATTTACTGCGGCTGCTGCCCCTGGGGTCGCTGCCCCAATATCGCTCCCGCATTCAAAGCCCTCACCGCCATGGGATTCACGCACGTAAAGGCCCTCTACCTGGCCAACAACTTTGGCGCAGACTGGCAGAGCAAGGGATACGCGGTTGCGAGCGGCGACTAAATTCGCGCAACGCATCGTTGCCCTCGCACTCATCTTTGCCTTCGGACATTCATCCCACGCCGCCTCGCTCGTACACAAGCGCGCGCCTGAGTTTGTGCGTCCCGGCCTGCATGGCGGAGTTGTGGATCTGAAGGCTTATCGCGGCAAAGTAGTCCTGCTCAACTTCTGGGCAACCTGGTGCGCTCCGTGTCAGGTGGAGATGCCGGTATTCAAGAACTGGCAGCAGAAGTACGCATCTCAGGGCCTGCAGATCGTCGGAATCTCGATGGACGACGATGCCGCACCTGTCCGCAAAGTCCTGAACAAGCTCCGCCTAAACTACCCCGTGGCCATGGGCGATGCTACGCTCGGCAGGCTTTACGGTGGTGTGCTGGGTCTGCCGCTCACTTACCTCGTTGGCAGAGATGGAACCGTGCTTGCCCAGTTTGAGGGCGAAACAAACCTCAAGTTAATTGAGGCACAAATCAAGCCTCTGCTCGCACACCACTGAGTTAGCGGGAGCGCACAGCTTTAAATCTCTACTTAACCGCTGCCGCTGCGGGCTGCCCCTTTGAGAAGCTGCGGATATAGCTCACCAGGTTCCAGACCTCGTTGTCCTTCACGCGGGCTGCGTCTTCCGGCGGCATCTTGTCCTTGCCATTGCGAATCTGGTTGAAGAGCGCCTGATCCTCTTTGTTGGCAAGCGTGGATGGATTCGTCCAGTCCTCTATGGTGAGCCCCATACTCTGCGCCAGATCTGTCTTGCCATTGCCGTTGTCCCCATGGCACATGGCGCAGTCAATTTGATAGGTAGCCTTGGCCTTGGCCAGCCCTTCCGGGGTGGGCTTCACTGGATTTTTGGCCCCCGCCGCCGGAGCTGCGGGCGCCGTCTCTTGCGGCGTAGCGCTGATCGAAGCAGAGGGCGCAAAAGCTAACAGCGTCGCTGCGGAAAAGAGTAGAAGCGACTTGAACATAACAGCCTCCTGATGCGGATAGATACCAAATTAGCCGCATCGTTCTGGTTCGTTTAAAATCTGCCCGCATTATAGGCCTATTTTTGAAATGTGAACTAGGAAGTTCGTCATGGCAGGAATTGACTCTGTTGGTGCGCGGGTTCCCACGGTACCAGGAATCGCGATCACCGTACGGGCAATTTGCGTGTGACAGATAATCTAGTGCGCTGCGCCTGCGCCCGGACCTACTCCTGGACGATTCTTGCTCAGTAGAAAGGCCAGCGCTATCAGCGCCGGGCACATCCACGCCAGTTCCATATAAACATCCTGGTAACCCTGCGCGTGAGCCTGCAACACGAGCTGCCTGTAGATGGTCGCTAGCGCCATTCCGCTGCCGTTTCCGCTGCCTGCCGTTCCATTAAAGAAGGCAGTGAGCGCCTGCTTGTGCTGCACAAACGCCGGATTACCCGACTGCATGGCCTGCTGTAGATGCTGTTCGTGCCACAGGGCGCGACTCGTTACCTGCGCGTTCGTAACGGCGATAAGAATACTCCCGCCAATGTTGCGGGAGAAGTTGATCAGCCCCGCCACCTGGTTTGAGTCTTCCTTGGGTATGCCCACATACGCAGCCGTCGTGATCGAAATAAAGCAGAACGGCAGCGGTGCCATCTGGATCACGCGCAGCCACGACGCGGCAGAAAAGCTCATGTCGAGCGTGGTCACCGCCGCCGCGTACCGGAACGAAATCAGCATCAGCGTAAATCCAATCAAGGTAAGCGTCCGCGCGGAAACCTTGCCGGTGGCGTAGCCCGCAAAGGGCATCACAATCACTAGCGTGAAACCGCCGGCAGTAAGCGCCATTCCTGCTCGCGTGGCCGTCCAGCCCAGCAGTTGCTGCGTAAACTCCGGTTGCATTACCGTATTGGCGTTCAGCACACCGCCTACCAGCGCCATAAGGAAGCAGCAGATGGCGAAGTTTCTGAAGCGAAAGACGCGCAGATTAATGAGCGGTTCTTTCACCCTCCACTCCCACCAGATGAGCGCAATCAGGCAGCCCACAAACACAACCGCGGAAATGCTGATCAAGTTAGAGCTGAACCAGTCATTCTCCTCGCCCTTGTCCAGCATGATCTGCATGGCGCCCATCGAGAGCGTCAGCAGAGCCAGGCCCGTGTAGTCCATGCGGAACAGCCGCGTGCGGTCCGGCTTGATCCACGGCGGATCTTCCACCATGCGCGTAACCAGAAAGAAGGCCAGTATGCCCACCGGGATATTGATAAAGAAGATCCAGCGCCAGGAGAAGCTGTCCGTAATCCAGCCCCCGAGTGTCGGCCCAATCGAGGGTGCCAGCACCGCCACCAATCCGTAGAGCGCAAACGCCTGTCCGCGTTTATGCGGCTCAAACGAGTCCGCCATGATGGCCTGCGCCATCGGCTGCAGTCCTCCTCCACCCGCACCCTGCAACACGCGGAAGAACAACAGCAGCGGTAGAGTGGGTGCAGCCCCGCACAAAAAACTCGATACGGTGAAGATCGTAATGCAAAAAACGAAAAAATTGCGGCGGCCCATCACGCTCGACGCCCATCCGCCCAGTGGGAGAACAATCGCATTGGCCACCAGGTAGCTCGTCAGTACCCATGTACCTTCATCCGGGCTTGCTCCGAGCGAACCCGCAATGTGCGGCAGCGCCACGTTGGCAATCGAGGTATCCAGCACCTCCATAAATGCGGCCAGCGCAACCGTGGCAGCAATCAGCCACGGATTCGCGCGTGGCTTCCAGAGCGAATGATCCAGTAACGCCGGGTTTTCCATGGCTGGATTCACCATGTGCGCTGGGCGTACGGCTCCGTTTTGGGCTTGCGTCTTGGCTCCCACGTCGGGCAAAAAAGTATTCTCCGTGCTGATTGCCGTGCTTTGCGTCCCACCCAATCCAAACTCTCGACGGGTGCAACTCCTTTAGTTTCTGCTACGTTTTGGCGCTTGCGCTGGCTTGAATCGAACTGCTGACTCAAAGTCCATCAAGCCGGGGAAATGAGTGGTAGTACATCTGGCCAGAACCAGACCTTACTTGGATGAGCCTCGCCTCCTAATAGATTCGCACGGGCAAGGAAAGTTCACCGAATCAAGGCTGGGCCGGACAGAATTGGATTTGAACGTCAAGTCAATTTGGGATGGATTTTAGATAGCTTAACTTCTACAAAACCTCTGACCATTGTGGCGAGGCAGCAAAGGCAGCGTGAATCAGGCCGACATGCGAGTAGGTTTGTGGAAAGTTTCCCCACATGCGCGGCTCTATTGGATCAAAATCTTCTGAGAGCAGTCCCAACGCAGACAGTGCTGGATGGATGCGCTCAAATACGGCCCTTGCCTGATCCCGGCGGCCTGCCGCGGCGAGTGCTTCTATGAGCCAGAAGGTGCAAATGACAAAAGCTACCGATGGCTTTCCGAAGCCATCGTTGAGGCTGTAACGCTGCAGCCAACCACCCATGGCAAGATCCTTGTGGATGGCATCGATTGTGCTGATGAGTTGAGGATGATCCGATGGCAAAAAGCGTAACCGTGCCATTTGCAAAACGGAAGCGTCAAGATCTTCTCCGCCGTAGTGTCCAACAAAACTGTTTCTCTTCGCGCTCCACGACTTCCGCCACACCTCAGCATGAATCTGGGCGGCGGCAGTGCGGAACTCAGCAGCATGGCTTGGCGCGTGGATTTCTGCGATGGAAGACATGCGGTCAGCCGCGGCCCAGCACATGAGGCCCGAGAATGTCTGCGGCTTCAACTCTGTACGGTATTCCCAGATGCCGGCATCCGGACTACCGCTCACAGAGATCGCCTTTCTCGTAAGCTCGATCATCAACTGCAGTGCGGCAGGGGTGCGCTCCGCGCTCATTCTTTCATCGCGGAAGATGGGCGTCAGGGCCAGAACCATCTCACCGAAGATGTCGTTCTGGGCTTGCGGTGCCGCGCCATTGCCGACGCGAACCGGACCTTCGCCGTTATATCCAGGCCAGTTCTTAAGAATCGATTCTTCCAGATTCTGCGAGCCGTCAACGCGGTAGAGAGGAGACAGGTTGAGGTCTTTCGCGCCTCCGGCAAGATTCAAGAGATACTGCACAAACTGTTCGCGCTCTTCAAACTGACCCAGCACACCAAAAGCGTTCAACACATAATAGGAATCGCGCAGCCAGCAATATCGATAGTCCCAGGTGCGTCCGCTACCTGTGGATTCGGGGATAGACGTAGTCATGGAAGCGATGATTGCGCCCGTATCTTCAAAGCAATGGAGCTTGAGTGTAAGTGCAGAGCGGATCACTTCCTGCTGAAACATCGGAGGTATGTCACACTGCTTCACCCATCGTTCCCAATAGCGCGAGGTCTCATTCAGAAAGCGCTCGCACAATGGCGCAAGCGGCTCTTCCACTGGCGCGCCCCAGGCAAGCACCATGCACTGGCGGCCAGTAAGCGTAAATGGCTGGCCCTCAAGATAAGACAAGGGAATGTCTGTCGTTAATCGCAACTGACTTGCAAAGCCGGAATAGCGCACATGGTGCGATCCGTTTTCGCGATGCGGTTTTTCCTTTGACCAACCGAGGCGCGGATCGCAATGGACGATCATTCGCGGGGCGCCGGAGATTGGTTCTACGATCCGGATCAACTGCTTTGGGCGGAAGGCTCGATCGAAGTGCATAAAGCGCGGCACAAAGTCGATGACTTTGAAGGTGCCTGTCTCGGTTTTGAAAATGGTCTCAAGAATATTGGTATTCGCACGATAGCGCTGTCTGCCAGTTTCGCCGCTCGCCGGGCCAACGTTGAAACGTCCGCCATCTGCACTATCCAAAAGAGTTGAGAACACCGGCTCAGAATCGAACCGAGGCAAGCAACACCAGACAACCTCTCCGCTGTTGTGAATTAGCGCGGAGAATTGGCAGTTCCCGACTAGACCCAGGTCTTCAAGTCGCATCCTACTGATATATGACACGCGTGGCGCGGCACATAGTTGCCTTGATCGCGGGAATTTTTTTGTTGACCTGGGCTGCCTCAGGAGCGGTACAGACCACTGTGCGTGATTGGTTTGAACACGATGCGCAGGCACGGGCCCACCTCGTGCTTGTTGGCGTGCGGCCCGCCTTGGCTGACTCCTGGTTTGAACCGACCAATCTCAACAAAGAACTGGTAGCGCTTGCTCAGGATTCGCGTGTGATCGGAGTGGCCGCCTGCGGCACAGATTTCAGCACTCGGTCAATTACTCCAGGATTCCCTCAAGACTTTTCCTGTCTGGCCGTTGGCCCGCACATTCGAGATGCCGCAGTGTCTCCATCCAACTCCAATCGCGACCTGAGGGAATGGAGCACAGCATCCACTTTGCCCACAGGTCGCGTGCTGGTAACAGCTCTACCTATCACCGACCAGGGACAGGAGTTGGGCTATGCAATTTTGATTCATGACCTCGCCTACATTGAAAGGCGCGAGTCCGCAGTGCAGATGTGTCTCTTCGCTCTGTTCGCGATCCTTTCCACCATGACACTTGTGATTCTTTTAATGGTGGCCCGCGGTGCGCGCGCCGACTGGGCTAAGGATTTAGGGCGCATGTTGCGTGGCGGAGGGAAGCAAAGCAGGGAGTTTCAGCCCCTGCTGAGCGATATGCGCGAACTGATTGAGCGTATGGCCAGCGAGCGCGAGGCCGATCCCGGACTCTGGACTCCAGAACGGCTCAAGCAAACGCTCAACCGGCATTTGCAGGGCGAGAAGATTGTGATCGTAGCCAATCGCGAGCCCTATATTCATCAGCACTCCTCCTCCGGTGAGATCGAGGTGCAACATCCTGCCAGCGGCCTTGTCACGGCGCTCGAACCAATCATGCGAGCCTGCTCCGGTGTATGGGTGGCACACGGAAGCGGCGATGCAGACCGCGAGACCGTGGACCGCAAAGACCGTGTGCTCGTACCTCCAGGCGAGAAGTCGTATTTCATTCGCCGTGTGTGGCTGTCTGACGATGAGGTGCAAGGGTACTACAACGGCTTTGCCAACGAAGGGCTTTGGCCGCTGTGTCATGTGGCGCACGCTAGAACCATCTTCCGTGCCGACGATTGGCGGTACTATCGCGCAGTCAATCAAAAATTCGCCGACGCGGTCTGTGAAGAAGTGGATTCGAAGAACCCCATTGTGCTGGTGCAGGATTATCACTTCGCACTCGTGCCAGCAATGATTCGCAAGCGGATCCCGGCTGCAACTGTGATTATGTTCTGGCATATTCCCTGGCCCGATAGCGAACGCATGGGTATATGTCCCTGGCGCAATGAGATTCTCGAAGGCCTGCTGGGTAGCAGCATCCTGGGTTTTCACACGCAGCAGCACTGCAACAACTTCCTGGATTCGGTAGATCGCTATCTGGAAACACGCCGAGACCGTGAACACAACTCTGTCATTATGCGAGGACATCAGACGCTGGTCCGGCCCTACCCAATCTCTCTTGAATGGCCGGTAGGCTGGGCCGAGACTGCACCTGATTCAGCGGAATGTCGAGCGCTGGTATGGCAGCAGTTGGGACTAAAGCCAAACGCTTTGCTGGGAGTCGGCGTGGATCGCCTGGACTACACCAAAGGCATCGAAGAGCGGCTTCTGGCTGTGGAGATGCTCCTGGAGAGGCATCCTGAATTTCGCGGACGCTTTATATTCGCACAGCTTGCAGCGCCGAGCCGAACAAAAATTGAGCGCTATCAGCAATTGAACGAAGCTGTCGATAAGTTGGTGGAGCGCATCAATCTTCGCTTCGGCACCAGGAACTACAAGCCGATCCTCTTCCTGTACTCGCACCATGAGCCGCCAGAAGTTTTTCGCTTTTATCGCGCGGCTGATCTCTGCTACGTGAGCAGCCTGCATGACGGAATGAACCTGGTGGCCAAGGAGTTTATTGCCGCACGTACGGACTTGAAAGGCGTACTGGTGTTGAGTGAGTTTACCGGCGCGGCCCGCGAACTGACAGAGGCACTCATTGTGAACCCCTATGACCTTGAAGCTAGCAGCGAGGCCATGGCGGCAGCACTCGCCATGCCGCTGAACGAGCAGCACGACCGCATGCACTCCATGCGCACGATTCTAAGTCAGTTCAACGTGTATCGCTGGGCTGGAAACATGATTGTGGATGCAGCGCGGCTGCGCGACCAGGAACTAGTCACCGAACGCCTCTCAGAACGCAACGGTTCAGGGAACGCCGCCTGACCGCAATTCCACTCCCAAATAGAGATAAACAGGAACATATCCTTTCCGATTCTTTTCTCTCGACAGACGGACGTTCTTGTGGTGGTCTGTTAAGACAATGAACGAGTTAGAAGCTTCCCCAACAGTTCCATGCAATTCCGCGCGCCAGGTACTCGTTGCCAGCATGGTTGGCACCACCATCGAGTTCTTCGACTTTTACATCTACGCCACCGCCGCCGTCCTGGTCTTTCCAGCGCTCTTCTTCCCATCCACCGATCCCGCATCCGCGCGTCTGGCTTCGCTGGCCACTTTTGGCATTGCGTTTCTTGCCCGGCCCATCGGCTCCGCGCTCTTTGGCCACTTTGGTGATAGCGTGGGCCGCAAAGCCACCCTCGTTGTCGCACTCGGCCTGATGGGCGCATCCACCGTGGGCATCGGCCTGCTGCCCACGTACAACTCCATCGGCATCGCCGCTCCCATTCTCCTGGCCGCGTGTCGTTTCGGCCAGGGCCTCGGTCTCGGTGGCGAGTGGGGCGGAGCTGTCCTGCTGGCCATTGAAAACGCTCCGCCCAACAAACGCGCATGGTACGGCATGTTTCCCCAGCTCGGCGCACCCGTGGGATTCTTCCTCTCTAGCGCTGTGTATCTGCTTCTCTCCGCCACCCTCACGGAGAAGCAGCTCTTCAGCTTCGGATGGCGGCTTCCATTTCTCGCCAGCTCCGTGCTGGTCTTTGTCGGGCTTTGGGTGCGAACCACGATTCATGAAACGCCGGCCTTCAAAGCAATGATTGATCGCGGCGGCCCGGTGCGTGCGCCTGTGTTTCAAGTGGTGCGCCACCACTTCAAGCCGCTTGTAGCCGGCACTCTCATCTGCCTCGCAACCTTTGTGCTCTTTTATCTCATGGTTGTGTTTGCGCTCTCATGGGGCACCACGGCGCTTGGCTACAGCCGCTCTCAGTTCCTCTCCATGCAGATCTTTGACGTGCTCTTCTTTGCCGTCGCCATTCCCGTGTCAGCATTGCTGGCCGAGCGCGGACGCAAAACCACCATGGTCTCCATCACCTGCGCTATCTTTCTTTTTGGATTGGTGCTCGCGCCCATCTTCTCCGCCGGCCCCGGTGGCGCGCTCGGCATGATGGCCCTCGGCCTACTGTTGATGGGCTTCACTTATGGCCCTCTGGGAACCATGGTGTCAGAGCTCTTCCCCACTTCGGTCCGCTACTCGGGCAGCTCCCTGGCCTTCAACTTTTCCGGAATTCTCGGTGCTTCCCTCGCGCCTTACATAGCCACATGGCTCGCCAAAAACTGGGGCCTGCAATACGTCGGCTATTACCTCTGCCTGTCTGCCGTACTCACACTCATTGGCCTCGCCATGGTCCAGGAAACCAAAGACCACGACCTGCACACGCGAACGCACTGAGGCACTATGTGGAGAAGCCTCATCCTGACGCACTTGACTTTGCGGGCTTCAGTCTCTTCACGCTTAGATTCGCGTTGATCTTTTGAACTGGAACGAAAGGTGAATCAAAGACCCACCAACGATCAAGGACCAAATTGCGTTAAGAACATCGGGCCAATGCCTATGCGAGGGAGCGACAAAGATCAGAAGGGTGACGGATCTGGAAAATTCGTATAAGGCACCGACGAATAGTATCGATAGCACAATTGTCTTGTAGTATTTCAGTTTTACCGAAGGCTTGTCGGGATTTATCGCCTCCCGAGCCTTCTCTTCTGGCGCCCTGAATGCTCCCCAGTATGCGAATACCATGAGGCCCGTGAAAAAGCTCAAAAATAGGGGAATAATCATGATCGCGAGTATCCAGCTAATGGCGGCTGGATACACAACTAGCGCGATTGCACATAGAATTTCAAAACACGCGAGAGCCGCGATCACTTTAAGCGTATTTTTTGCCCATGGCTTCATCTTCAGATGATCACCGACAAGCGGGTTCTTCGACTAGATCGCGGCGGCCGTATCGCTCGGGACGAAAGTTAGATCCTTGATTGGCCAAGACCGACTCGCAACTAAAACGGAATATCGTCGTCCGAAATCTCCGCCGACTGAGCAAAGTCATCCGCCCCTGCTGCTGGCCTCTGATCAAAGCTCGCAGAGGACGAAGAACCGCTGCTGGCACGGCTATATCCACCACCCGATCCGCCCTCATCGCGGCCCGAGAGCAGCGACAGATCATTGACAATGATCTCCGTCCGATACTTCTTGGCACCCGTCTCTTTGTCGTCCCAGCTACGGGTCTGGATCTTTCCCTCAACGTAGAGCTTGGAGCCCTTCTTCACATAGTCGCGAATAATCTCCGCTGTGCGCTGGAAAGCAACAAGATTGTGCCATTCGGTGCGGTCCTGCCAGTTGCCCTGCGCGTCCTTCGTACGGTCGCTGGTGGCGATTGAAAACGTGGCCACCATGGTTCCCCCGGGAGTGGAACGGATCTCCGGGTCCTTGCCTACATTACCCAACAAAATAACTTTATTTACGCTCTTGGCCATGATTCAGATCTCCCTTGCGACCGGTGAACTGCGATTCAACCGATCAGAACAGCAAGCCAAATGATACTAGAAATCACCCTGCTCTACTGCGGCGGGCCGTTCCGTGGCACCGTTGGCGCATCACCCGGAGCTCCCATTACATTCACCGTAGTCGCTGTAAAGCTGCCCTGTGCCGCTGCTCCTTCAACGCGCAACACATCCCCAACCTGTATGTCTGCCATGGTCACCGGCTCGCGGCGCTTGCGGAAAACCGTGTCCTCGTCGGCCACAAAACTGTGGGCGGCGTTGTCTACCGATCCCAGCAGAGTCACCCTGGCGCCATCAATAGCCGTCACT
>Ga0364860_10681_pt2 | contig 13956 bp, 16 predicted proteins | sample ExccelAu500001D4_FD_206916 | JGI IMG/M metagenome (GOLD analysis project Ga0364860, IMG submission 206916) | Enriched cells from Trout Bog Lake Hypolimnion, Wisconsin, USA - BchlTB.Aug20.5000.01 .D4 | ecosystem: Environmental > Aquatic > Freshwater > Lake > Hypolimnion/Profundal zone | place: USA... | reverse complement strand
TTGCACTCCTGGCTTTGGCAATTCCTGTCATCATTCATCTATTTAATTTCAGGAAGTACAAGAAGATTTATTTTACCAATGTTAAGTTTATAGCCGAGATCAAGCTAGAGACCAAAAAGAGGTCGCAACTAAAGCACCTGCTTATCCTATTGGCCAGACTTCTTGCAATAGCCTGTCTGGTGATGGTTTTTGCTCAGCCTTATATTCCTTCTTCGATTAGTCATAAAAAAATCAAAGGAACACAAGCGATCAGCATCTATATCGACAATTCTTTTAGCATGGAAGCACTTTCATCTGGTGGAAGTTTGCTGGATGTTGCCAAAGGTAAAGCCCTGGAGATTGCTGAAGCATGCAGACCCTCGGATATTTTTCAGTTACTAACAACTGATTTTGAAGGCAGGCATCAGAGGTTTGTGAGTAGGGATGAATTCCGTACTTTAGTGGATGAGGTCAAGATCTCTCCGGCCGTCAGATCGCTGTCAGAGGTTATGAAACGCCAGGGGGATATGTTTTCCAATGCGAGAAATATGAATCCTGTGGCTTATATTATTTCCGACTTTCAACGTACCACTTCAGGATTACGCGACCTTAAAGCAGATACTGCTGTCTCGTGGTTCTTTGTACCAGTTGTATCGGTTAAACAAAACAATCTCTACATTGATTCCGCCTGGTTCGACAATCCTGTCCTCCAGCCTTTCCAACCGGTAAAACTTAAAGTAAAAATCCGGAATTCTTCTGAAGAAAGACTTGAAAAGATCCCATTAAAATTATTCATTAATAATATACAAAAATCTGTGGCTGGGTTTGCCATCGATCTGGAATCAACTACCACGGTTGTCCTTCCTTTTACGAATAACGCGGCAGGTATTCAGTCGGGTATTCTTTCCATCATCGATTATCCGGTTACCTGGGATGATAATTACTTTTTTGCCTACATAATTGCCCCTGCAGTGCCTGTATATTGTATTAACGGCGATAGCCCAAACCCATACCTGGATGCACTGTTTGCTTCGGATTCCTCTTTTATTTACAGAAATGGAAGTGACAAACAGTTGGATTTCTCTTCTTTTGGACAGTACACATTAATTATTCTCAATGGAGTCAAAGAAATATCATCGGGATTGAGACAGGAAATTACTCGGTTTGTTACAAATGGAGGGAATATCCTCATTTTCCCTCCTGATGATGCCGATCTTGCTGGTTACAATGATTTGTTCAGGATTTTTAACGCCCCATCCATTACTGGTAAGGATACCGTTAAAATCAATGTATCAGATATTAATACCGAGAGTCTTATTTTTCGTGATGTCTTTGAGAGGAATGCATCAGGGAAAATCGTACTTCCTGAAAATGCCGATTTGCCAAAGGTGACCTGGCATTATATATTGAAAAGTGAATCGAAATCGGCCACGGAAGACCTAATGAAACTGCAGAATGGGCAACCCTTTCTTACAGTTACTAAAGCTGGAAAAGGGCAAGTATTTTTGTCTGTTGTCCCTTTGGATGATAAATCGGGTACATTTCCTAAGAACTCTATATTTGTTCCAACCCTGTTAAAAATAGCAATACTGAGTGTACCATTATATCCCTTATGTTATTCCTTATCTGCTGACAATGGTATAGTGATTGAGAATGATTCCCTCAAGAACAAAGAAATATTTAAAATCAAAAAAGATGGTTCTGACTTCGAATTCATCCCAGAGATCAGGACAAACGGATCTTTCAAACTTTTATATCCTCGTGATCAGATTAAAGAGGCCGGACTTTATACAATCATGGAAGGAACTCGTGTGATACAGGGAGCAGCCTTCAACTACGATCGTCGTGAATCTGACTTGCATTGTTTTACCGGTGACGAAGTCATTACCATGCTGAAAAGATCGGATTTGAAATACTTTGCGGTTCTTAAAGGGAAACAGATTTCAATTGCAAAACAGATCCATGATATCAATCAGGGAACTCCTTTATGGAAATACTTTGTCCTTGGTGTGCTGGCCTTTTTACTAACTGAGATTGTCCTTATTAAAATAATTTAACCATGCTGAAAGACAGGAAGATTGTAGTCGTGTTCCCTGCTTATAATGCGGAAAAGACCCTCGGTGTTACTTATAGTGAGATCCCTTTCGAGATTGTGGATGAGGTACTACTGGTTGATGATGCCAGTACTGACAATACTGTTTTGGTAGCCAAAGAGCTTGGGATAAGGAATATCATTAGTCATGAAAAAAATAAAGGGTATGGAGGAAACCAGAAATCCTGTTATAAGGCTGCTCTTAAATTGGGTGCAGATATTGTGATCATGGTTCATCCTGATTATCAATACACACCTAAGCTGATTCCTTCCATGGCATACCTTATAGCTAATGATGTTTATGAGGTCGTACTGGGTTCAAGGATCCTCGGCAAAGGTGCACTTAAAGGAGGGATGCCGGTTTATAAGTACATTTCAAACCGATTCCTGACACTCTTCCAGAATTTTATGATAGGAGCCAAACTCTCAGAATATCATACCGGCTATAGGGCATTTTCAAAAAAAGTACTTGAAAGCATCAACTTCGAAGCAAATTCTGATGACTTTGTTTTTGATAATCAGATGCTTTCTCAGATTCTCTATCAGGGTTATGAAATAGCCGAGATTACTTGTCCAACGAAATACTTTAAAGAGGCTTCATCCATCAACCTGAGGAGAAGTCTCGCTTATGGAATAGGAGTCATGCAAACATCATTCCATCATGCTTTTCAGAAAACAGGGATCATGAAGTATGACATCTATAATAAAAAGTAATGCTGACGGCTGGTATATCATTAGTTAAAGAAAATATGCCATCCCCAATTGGCCAAAAGTAAAGCCATCGCTGACCAGGCTATCCACTTATTCCGTAGAAAGAATTCGGATCGTAAATAAAATTGATAAAAACTTACTTTCTTCCTGATGATATCAATAATAATCCATGTAGGAAAAAGCAGGATCATTAAAGTAACCGGAAATCCTAGGATGTTTTCATGAAGGGCTTTTTTGAGATCACCTTTGATTATAGAGATAACAGCGTGAGTGGTGCCACAGGAAGGGCAGGGGATTCCCGTTACTGTTCTGAACAGGCAAATATTCACAACTGGCTTTCTTGTCCCTAATGTAAAATAATTAAGGATGATCCAGGATAAGCCTATGAGAGTAAAAAAAGGTATGAAAAAATAGAGTTTCTTCCTCGACATCTTTACATTAGAACCTGTTGGAGCCGCTCGAAGTTGACCTCCCTGGTCCTGCCCATAATCAGGAACCAATCGATGATGGTCCAGATCCCCAATCCTCCGCAGGTGAGTAATTTTGCAACACCCAAGCCAGTATCACCGATTAGAAAACGATCAATCCCAAAATGTCCGCCTACTAAAGATACAACGAGTGAAATAGTGGGATCCTTAAAGCCTGCAGTTTGTAAGAACACGTATTTTGATTCGTCCATTTGCAATAAACGCTCTCGAATGAAAGGAACCTGATGGTATTCAAAAAACTTGCTGTTCATCATTAAAAACATGTCGACTTTTTGAGCTTCCATAAAAGAAATTTTGATGTGTTATCCTACTCCTTTGGTTTTTCGGTTGTACCCCGTTTTTATACTGGTATCTGGACTCCAGTGGTTTTTATTTTATTTTTCTTACAAATTCAGAATCTATAAATAAGAACAGGAGGCAAATATATTAATAAAACTTAAATTTGTAAGAAAATATACGACCATGAAAATTCTGATTATAAATGGCCCAAACCTGAATCTGATTGGAAAGAGGGAACAGAATATCTATGGCTCCCAGTCTTTTGTTACTTACTTGAAAAAGTTAAGAAATAGCTATCCCGATATCCAGCTCGATTATGTTCAGACTAACATTGAAGGGGAGATCATTAATGCCCTTCAGAATGCCGGACTGGTTTATAATGGGATCATCCTTAATGCTGGAGGTTACACTCATACTTCAGTCTCCATTGCAGATGCAATCAAATCGATTTCTACAAAAGTGATAGAAGTCCATATATCAAATATTTTTGCTAGGGAATCATTCCGGCATACCTCATTGATAGCTCCTGTGGTGCTCGGAAGTATAATTGGTTTTGGGATGGAATCTTACCGTCTGGCAGTAGAAGGTTTCAGGATCCAAAAAAGTTTTTCTGATCCAGTTCTGTAAATTTCTTTTTATTTCTTAAAAAGTACTCAAAAACGATGTTCTTTCCATAAACTTTATGCAGGGGCGCATGTTGAAGTAGTTTCCGTTTAGCTCTGGTCTTACTGAGCGTCGAATAAAAACTCTGGTGAGCAAGGTAGATGGCCCAAAAATCTTTAAATCCTGCAGTAAACAGGAATTTCAGTGCGGCAATTCCATCCAGAAATAATCTTTTCATAAAGACTTCTCTTACAAGGTCATCTGGAAGATTCTTGTAAAGCAGATAAAAATTATTCCGGAAATTGAAGAAGGTTTTACGCCATGAAATTTTTGGTAAGGTTCCACCTCCAATATGAAAAACTACTGATTCCGGACAATACATTATTTTAAATCCAATGTTCTTCAATCGCCAGCAAAGGTCGATTTCTTCCATATGCGCAAAGAAATCTTCATCAAGGCCTCCCACCTGATGAAAAACTTTTGCTTTTACGAACATGCAGGCACCTGTAGCCCAAAAAATTTCAATGACATCATCATATTGCCCGAGGTCTTCTTCAAGAGACTGGAATAATCTTCCACGGCAAAAGGGATATCCGTATTTGTCGATAAAACCACCGGCTGCTCCCGCATATTCAAATTTTGAGCGTTCAAAAAAGGACCGGATTTTTGGCTGGCATGCAGCAATTAAAGGATCGCTCTCCATCAATTCAATGACCGGATGGATCCAATTTGGTGTCACTTCAATATCAGAGTTGAGCAGCACATAATAATCTGCTTCAACCTCTTTTAAAGCTAGGTTATAACCCCGTGCAAAACCTTCATTGGCTTTGTTCCGTATAATTCTGACAGTTGGGTAATTTGTTTCAAGGAAGGAAATTGAATCGTCTTTTGACGCATTATCCGCAACGATAATTTCTGCGTCAGCACTACTAAACTGAATCACAGAAGGAAGAAATTGTTCCAGGTACTTTCTTCCATTCCAGTTGAGTAAGACAATAGCAATTCGCACGATGATTCAGTTATAAAATATTATTTTGTATCCTAGTTTGGTAAATCCCAAAGATCGCCTGTGTAGCTACCCCATGCATTGATTGATTGTGTATCCTGCAGATCATTTGGTGCATAACTCCTTCCCTGCAGGAATATTTGCCAGGCTGGGTAGTTTGGCTCTCCGATCGCATCTGAATGAAGAAGAAAGAAATCGTTTGTCACTACATCAGGTGCATAGAAAACAAATTTCTTGTTCCTTTGGGTCTGTTTAAGTGTATAGTATTGCCAGATCTCATAAGGATAGGTATTTGGTTCACTATATTGCTGGCTTCGGGTGTTGGGTGGCCCATATTCCAGGAATACCCTGCCACGGTCGGTCTGATATCCTTTTTTAATCCGGGTTCCAAAATTATATTGAGCCTTAATCACTTGTTCTTTATACAAAAGCCAGGCGTGCTCTGGATCTTCCTTATCCCTTCTCTCCCAAAAACCATAAAAATAGTCCTGAAGTCGTTGCAGATCAGTCGATTTAATAATACTTCTGACAAATGAACGCTCAAGTCCACTGGAAATTGGGAAAGTCGAACTTATATCTTCTTTAAGGGTATCAATATTGGTTATTTTTTCCGCAAAGGAATTGGCGCCCGTTTTTCCCAGCATTTCGGCATAGGAAAGTTGAGCATTTGGATTACTGCGTTGAATAAATAATTTTTGTGAAGCAACCAAATTATTTTTTTGATCTCTTGCCTCAATGATAATGTTGTAATTACCACTTGCCAGGTTCTCAATATTGAATTCGGCCATAACCACATTGAAAGCTTTGGCTGTCTCTGTTTTTACCTTGGCAAAATCATTGAATTTCATCTGGCTTTCATAACTTTCAAGGTAATAACATAAAATGAATTTCTGACCGGGCTCAACAATCTTATCCATGTTGTACAACTCACAATAAAAGATCATTTGCTTATTTTTAGCCGGGTAATAACTGTAAACGTAAGGAACAAGATCAAAACCGTTCTTTGTAATTGTTTTCACAGATTCACTTTTCGAATAAGAGGATACAAGTTGAATGCCTGAGAAACTGGGCTTCCCTTCCGGGAAATCCACATTAACCTGTTGAGTAAAGGGATTTGGTTTCCCCGGATTATTCTTGTCTGCAAGTTGCAATTCAAAATCATAGGTGCCATTTGGAACCTGGAACCGTTGTTCATCTATAAATTCATATGCATTTTTACTGGTATCGTCAATCTGAGGACTGTTTAGTTCATATTTATTGAAGGCTTTTATGACACCATTCTGTTTGAATGTCATCAGGACATTCACAGTAGCCTGGAATTTCCCGTTTTCTTTCTTTACGTATTTTACGCTGTTTCCAGCTACAGTTAGGTAGGTCTCGATGTAGGGGCCTTCAGGTGAATTAAATGTGGAATAAGTAAGAAAGGCCCATACATTCTTTGCTTCTAAAATGAATGGAAGAAAAAATATCGACAAAATTATTGTGAGCTTTTTCATAAATTGACCTGTTACAACGAAGCGAATAATTAGATTATTATGTTATACAAAGATAGGATTTTCCTTAGTCCAATGTCAAACCTTATCCATTTTTTAATTCTTTGTACCTGTAACAATGAATGAGATGATCATTCACTATTCCGGCAGCCTGCATGTATGAATAGCAAATGGTTGATCCCACAAATTTAAAGCCACGTTTGATCAGTTCCTTGCTCATGGCATCAGATTCTTTTGAAGTAGCAGGAATTTCTTTCAGGCTTTTCCGGTTTGTATGAAGAGTTTTTCCTCCTGTAAATTTCCATATATAAGCATCAAAGGACCCAAATTCTTCTTGAATTTCATTGAATAAATTGGCATTCCGTATGGAAGCATTGATTTTGGCTTTGTTTCTTATAATTCCAGTATCCTGTAACAAAGTTTCAATTTTCTCAGGACCATATAGAGCTACTTTTTTATAATCAAACTGGTCGAATGCGCTCTTGAAATTATCTCTTTTATGAAGAACAGTTTTCCAACTCAATCCGGCCTGAAAGCAGTCGAGTAAGAAAAACTCGAAATGCTTTTGGTCATCATGCACAGGTACTCCCCATTCATGATCATGGTATTCAATCATAAGAGGGTCATTCATTGACCATTCGCAGGAATTCAGATTTGGCAGGCTTCCTTTCATGTTGTAAAATTAATAATAACATCAATTCACAAGGTCTGTTAAACATTAATTATTTCCCATACCCAATCCCTAATGGCCAACCCCTAACCCCTAATTCTTTTTTTATTTTCAAAAAAATTGTACTTTTGCCGGTGGAGAGATGGCAGAGCGGTCGATTGCGGCGGTCTTGAAAACCGTTGACCTGCAAGGGTCCGGGGGTTCGAATCCCTCTCTCTCCGCTTCCGAAAAGGGAAACAAATGAAGAACACCGAAAACATTGACCGTTCGGTGTTTTTTTATTCTAACGATCGGAAGAACTGGAGCCACTTAATCCCTAATACATCGGACAGGAAACCCAAACTCCTTATTGTAAACGGTTCTACTGACACTACTGCTATTATAGTACATACACCTGAACCATGCATAGGGCATACCACATTCAGAGGAACTCCACCAGCCACCTACATTCCCCATATCATTGAATGCTAAACCGTTATTCCGGTAGCCTCCTGGAAGTCCTGTAAAACCTGTCTCATTCGTTGCGCCTGAATTAGGAATTTGCCAATGGGTAGTACCTGTTTCTTTTAGCTTGCCTCCAGCAATATTATTTCCTCCCAAATAGGTTATTAACGTGGTCCACTCGGCATCGGTTGGTATGTGCCAACCCTTTGGGGCAAGTTTACCCGTGTTTACTGTATACCAATTGTATAAAGCGCCATAAGTGGTTTTGAAAGCAATAGAATCATTGTTGTACCAACAATATCCGGGACTGGTTAAATTTAACCATGTTGTGCGATCCGTCACCAAGGGTATCTCTGTACCATCATTGTATTTTGTGGTTTTCAGATTCTGGATCATCCATACTTGAGTTCCAATCCTTACGGTATCATAACTATTACCATCCACATCTTTTAAAGCTCCAATGGTTAGAGTAGGGGCTGTATTTGTGCTATTATCCTCTTTCTTCTTGTAACCTGTCAAAATAATTAAAAAAAAACCAATGATGGCTAATGAGGATAGCCGGATTTTTGCTCCTTTTTTCAAGTCAAATTTATTTTAGTGAAGGGAACAGAGAAACAACCCTTTGTCATTATGAATAGTAAATTTACAAAAACTTTAAAAAGTATCACATGTCAACTCAAAGAGATTAATTCTACCTTTGCATACCGCTAACCCTACGCCTCATTACACACACTCAAGAAAAAAAAAGGAGAGATGCCAGAGCGGTCGAACGGGGCGGTCTCGAAAACCGTTGATCTCGTAAGGGATCCGGGGGTTCGAATCCCCCTCTCTCCGCAACGATTGCCGTTATTTTTCACTTCCTGCCAATCCCTGAAAGCCAAATTCGTTGGCAATGTCTCAGACAATAGAATTTTAGAATTAATTGCAATTTTTTAATGATTTATAAGGGATGACAGAAAACGAGATAAATGTAGTTTAAGAAGATAAATAAAATGTTCACAAAGAGTGACCTTAAAGAGGATTTTAGCATGAGAGTTCATTTAATAAAAAGGCAAGCAATTGAGGAATATGTGACTAGGCATGATGCAAGTAAAACTTCTTTCGAGTATTACGTAACTAATATAAAATATGAAAACTTTAAAATACTCTGTCATAAAATCTGCTACACAATATAAGATGTATTGCAATGAACTTGAACATTTGCTTGAGGGAGAAAATGCAAGGAATGATTTTGAAGAAGAGATTGAACTGCTTACTTTATTGATTGAGAAATGGGATGCGAAACATTCAAACCTGACCGAAGTTGATCCAATTAAGTTACTGCATTCCTTAATGCAGGATCGTAAGATGAAAGCAAAAGACCTTGTCAATGTCTTAGGAGTTAGCAAAGGATTAGTCTCAGACATTTTAAATTACAAAAATGGATTGTCGAAAGAGATTATCCGGAGTCTTTCCACTTATATCAAGGTTTCCCAGGAAGCATTTAATTGGCCTTACAAAATAATAAACCAGGTAAATTCTCATTTACAGGATGAAAGCGTGATGAACTTACCTAAAAACTTAGAAGTGGCTCATTAATTCCAGGCTTCTCCTTGATAAACCAATAATCAATTGAGGGTGGATGAATGTGGGAAGTGCAGGATTTTCAACAGGACAGGCTCTATATACTTGCATTGCCTTTGATCAATCCAGTCGACCATATGTTGCCTATGTTGATGAAGGCAATTCCTCTAAGGCAACAATTATGTCGTTTGACGCGCTCAATTGGACTGCAGTCGGCGGAATGGCCTTCTCTGCAGGGAAAGCTGATTATACCAGACTCGCATTTAGTCAAAATACCGGTGAGCCTTATGTGGTATATGAAGATTATGGAAGTTCCCATAAAGCATGGTAATGAAATATGGTGCTGCTCCCGCTGGCCTTTTTAGACTAACCCGATCTCAAATATCAGTTTATCCAAACCCTGCTACAGATAAAATCGCCATTGAAAAATCAGTCCCTTCAAAAGGAAGCATATTGACAATTACAAATATTGAGGGACAACAACCTATTACCCGCAACCTGACTGAAAACAATAGCCAGCTTGATGTATAAGGTTTATCCAACGATATGTATTTATTAAGGCTGACGGATGACCGGAATGTAAAAGTGGGGTAAAGTTCATTAAACAATAAATCCCAGATAAAGAAGAGAATCTTTGTTTTTACCTGAAGTAAGGACTGTAATTAGTGGTTCCAAAACCCTGACCAAAGGGATCACCATAAGGATTGCCATAAGAATAGTCATTGAATCCCCTTGAATAGCCGAATCCTGCTTCAATATGCATGAAATCGTTGATCTTGTATCCAACCCTTAAGGATGCTCCCTGTGGATTATTGTTGTAATAAGGGGAATTGACCGGATTATTTCCAAGGGCATCTACTGTTTTATAGGCAGTACCGGTAAGCGTTATACGATCACTCAACAAATATTGGCCGGATACCCATAAGGTTGTTTGGGTGATATTCCCGCTAAAACCGGGAATCGGAGCTTCAGAAGGATAGGAATAAAACGGTTTTACTCCGTAAAGGGAAGTATTGACAACACTGATGCCTCCGCTTAAAAGGAATCGCTTGCTGACTTTATAAGTAAGGGTAGGGGAAAGAAAAGTACTGAATGCCGACCCATAGCCGGAAGTAGTAGTGAATTGTGATCCTACTTGCACCCCCACATGTAATTGATGCAATGGAAGAATACCATAACCGTAATTATGTGGATTTGTAGAGATAGATGAATCAATGCGCGAAAACTGTGCTTTTCCATCTATATAGAATAGAGAAAAAGAGATTAGCAAAATAACAATCTTCAGGCGGTTCATTTTCGGTCAGTTTTTCTTTTGCAAAATTACTTTAAATATTAAATGATGATCAGGATTTCAACGAATAAAACGTCTGTTTATCTGTAAAAATTATATTCACCGTTTTAAGTAGCACAAATTTGACCAGAATACTTTCAGCTTTTTGCCTTGAGATCTTAGCCATCCTGCAAAACCGTGAGAGGGTGATAGTCGGGTTTTTTTCTAGAAAAACCAGGAGCATTTTCTCTTTCTCAGTGAATTTGATAAAAACGCCCTGTGGCTTTCCTTCCCGCTCCCAAACTTTAAGAAGTACCCTGTTGGCCAGAAGATTTTGATCGGCCACCCGGATATATACTAACCATTTCCCGTCTTTATGTGCCGCATAATGTGGACGCTCTTTACTTTTTGGAACGATGATTTCCAATACGGTTTTGTTATTGATGGTCCATTCTTTTGACTGGAATTCGACCGGTGGTTTGCAATACATGGTAGCTGCGCCTTCAAGCATGTAATATTCCTCATCTGAACGAACCCCGGCTATAGCGCCATTGTCCTTCACCCCGATCAGGAGACGTCCTCCATCGGTGTTGGCAAAAGCAACCAGTGTTCGTGCAATCTTCCTCGCATCTGAGATCTCAAACTTGAAATCAAGCTTCTGATGCTCACCCTCTGCAATGAGGTTTTGAATATGGGTGGACATGGCATGGGCACATTTTTTATTCCCCTTACTTATTAAATTGCTTTAACAGGTCTTTAACGGCATCCTTATGAACCATGAAATCCATCATCTTGAGTTTAATGTAATCCCCCCTGAAAAAGTAAAATCCGAATTCCGGAGCATTCACATCGTTATTGCGGGACCCTGATCCTGAATCTTTGATCAGGAACCAGTCTGTGCCATCTTTTTCATAATACCCCACCAGGTGCATTCCGTGATCATCAGTGGTGGTGCCATTTGAAAACCTGAACTGACGGGCATTGTCATCTATGTTAGCAAGAGGGATATCAAATGAAGGAATAAATGCAACCTGCGCTTCACGACTAAAACCAGCCTCTGAAACATCGCCTCCAACGACCATAGTGTAATGGTTTTTAATGGCATTTTTAAGTGCTTTGTAGTATTCATCTACCGGGACATTGTAATAATCCTTGTTGTGCCACCAGTTATCGGAAACTTCATATTCAACTTTCTGCCAGAAGGGTTGCTGCATGTAGGATGTGATATCTACATAGTCATCCGGGTTAAGTTTAAGTACCTCTGAAAGAAACGACTTCGGTGTATATTGCTTTCCTTTCCAGTCAAATGTGGCCGGTGGGGTTCCCATATAATGATCCATAATGGACTTTACTGTTGAAATGACTCCCGCTTCATTCCAGGCATTGGTAGTTCTTATGTTTTCAAGATATTTATCCAGTTCCCCGAACATTTTTGCATGAGAATGAAATTTACGCCCTGGTTCCATGCCAGAATAAACTGATTCTGGCACAATTCCATATTCTTTGAATTCACGGGTCACTGCATTTGCTTCCGATCCTTCTGAAAAGGCAGAGTGCCCTCTTTCTTTTACAAACCTTTTGGCCTTTTCAACATACTCCCAGTATACAGTATACATCTCTGAAAGTTTTATTTCCTGGCCTGTAAGCCGGTGAACTTCCGATTCTAAAAAAGAGGTAGTAGAAAAACACCAGCAGGTGTTTGAATTTCCCTGAGAAACCGGTGGCAGGTGCCATTCCTGTTGGTATAGAGCAACTTTATTTGGAAACTCTTTGCCCGACAGGTCTGCCTGGAATCGTTTCTCGGTCTGGGCTGGTTGCTGTGAATCATCTATCGCCCTTACGTCTTTCATAATGGTATTCTGGAAATAACCAGGCTTTCCCTCCTTCATGATGCCTTTATCAGCAGGCTGCTGTGAATAAACTATTCCGGATATGACCAGGAATGCCAAAAGTGTTATGAACTTTTTCATAAGAGATAATTTATAATGAATTATTGAATGGTTAAGCAAATTCCACATTTTCACTCGCCGTGATCTTTTCACAATAATGGCACTGTAGTTTCAGGTCTTTCTTGTCGATGACAGTAAACCTCGTCGTTACAGCTTCATTGTTCGTAATGCAATTGGGATTAAAACACTTAACGATCTTTTCAACATGATCAGGAACTTCGACCTTCTTTTTGATCAGAACATTAAAGTTTTTGATCACAATTAGAGTTGCAGTAGGGGCAACCAGTGCGATTTTATTGATTTCATCCGGTTCGAAAAATTTATTACTTACCTTGATGATCCCTTTCTTTCCCATCTTCTGACTATCCAGGTTTGTACCAAACAAAATCTGATCGCCACCTTCTGACAGGTTAAGGATCCTGATAACCTGGAATACACTCTTCGCAGGAATATGATCTATTACGGTTCCATTCTCTATCGCAGAAACCTTAAGCTCTTTTCTTGATTCTTCTTTTTCCATCTCTCAATCTTTATGACTTTAAATACTTGATAACGCTGTCAATTCTATTTAACTCCCAATATACTGGCAAGCAATGCCTGCCTTACAAACACCCCATTCAGAGCCTGTGTAAAGTAATATGCCTGTGGGTTATCATCAACATCCACAGTGATCTCATTAACCCGTGGGAGGGGATGTAAAATTCGCATGTTTGGTTTTGCATTTGCAAGCATGGCGTTGCGTAGTATATAAGAGTTCTTCACCCGTTCGTATTCGATGGGATCGGAAAAGCGTTCTTTCTGTATGCGTGTCATATATAGGATATCCACCTTAGGGATCACATCAAGGATATCTGTGTACTGATGATAGGTTAGGTTCTTTTCTTTGATATGGATCTTGGTAGCGCTGGGTAGTTTGAGGAGTTGAGGAGATACCAGGTGAAAGGTGGTGTTGTAGTTCGACAATGCCATCACAAGCGAATGTACTGTTCTCCCGTATTTTAAATCTCCTACAAATGCGATGTTCAGGTTATCCAGAGTACCTTGTGTTTTTCTGATCGAGTACATGTCGAGCAATGTTTGTGTGGGATGCTGGTTAGCCCCGTCTCCTGCATTGATGATCGGAACACCTGAAACTTCACTTGCAAAACGTGCACTGCCTTCCCTTGGATGGCGCATCACAATGATGTCGGAATAATTGCTGACCGTTTTGATGGTATCCCTCAAAGATTCCCCTTTCTGCACACTTGTTGAACCCGGTTCTGAGAAACCGATAACCTTGGCTCCCAAACGGGATGCAGCGCTTTCAAAACTGAGACGCGTCCGTGTTGAAGGCTCAAAAAATAGTGTGGCAACCACATGATCCTGAAGTATCTTTTGTGTGGGCTGCTTTTCGAATTCTTCAGCCAGAT
>Ga0364860_10215_pt1 | contig 13993 bp, 10 predicted proteins | sample ExccelAu500001D4_FD_206916 | JGI IMG/M metagenome (GOLD analysis project Ga0364860, IMG submission 206916) | Enriched cells from Trout Bog Lake Hypolimnion, Wisconsin, USA - BchlTB.Aug20.5000.01 .D4 | ecosystem: Environmental > Aquatic > Freshwater > Lake > Hypolimnion/Profundal zone | place: USA... | reverse complement strand
AGACAACAAAGTATCGCGCAGGAAGCTTGTTGGCTGGTTGGGTGTTTTATCCCTTTTTGCCACAGCAGGCGCTGCATTGATCCCCTGGAAAACCAGGAAGAAACCAGCTACCGTGAAAATGCTTACCCAGGACGGACGGCTGGTGGAGATCGATGCCACATTGTTAGCTGCCAACACAAAAAAAGTCTCTGATAAAGAGCTCCAGACCTGGGTAAAAAGCAAATAGCTAACAACTTAACACACATATAATCATGGACATTAATAATACTTCACGTAAAGAATTTCTGGCTTCCCTGCTCACCGGCGGGCTGGTGATGGCAGGATGCTCTACTAAGCAGAGCCCGTTTGAAGCGGGGGCGGAAGAAGGCACAAAACCAAGCGGCGAAAAGGTGAAACTTTTGTCGGTTGACGGCGATGTGATAGAAGTAGACAAAGCCTTTCTCAAACCCGTACCGCAATTGCCGGCAGTAACAAACAGTGAGGCACGCAAAGGCATACCCGGCAAGAAATTTGTCATGGTGATAGACCTCTCCAGGTGCAAGAACCTCCGTAAGTGCCAGGCAGCCTGCAATCACATGCATCATGTGCACTCCGACCTCAACTGGCTCAAAGTGTACCCGATGAATGAAGGCGAACATACTGCTCCCTACTGGCAGCCTACAACCTGCATGCATTGCGATGAGCCGCCCTGTGTGAAGGTGTGCCCTGTAGATGCGACCTTCAAACGGCAGGATGGCATTGTACTGATCGACAGTGATCGTTGCATCGGCTGCCGCTTCTGTATGGCAGCATGCCCGTATTCCATCAGGGTCTTCAACTGGGAAAAACCAGATACCGTATCGGAAGCTCTCTGCGGCCAGCCTTATGATCCGGAGACCAGCCTTCCCCAGAAAAAGGGGACAGTAGGCAAGTGTGATTTCTGCCCCGATATGGCCAGGAAGGGCGAGTTGCCCCATTGTGTGACAGCCTGCCCCAACGGAACTTTCTTCTACGGCGACCTGAATGAAGACAGCGTAACCAACGGCGCTGAGACCTTCCGCTTCAGCGACCTCATCAAGGACAAAGCAGGATACCAGTTGATGGATGACCTGGGTACCAAACCCAGTGTATATTACCTGCCGCCTGCAGCCCGGAATTTCCCGTTTGAAAAAGGCCTTGAAATTGACAAAGGTTAATTTAATCACTAAAATATTATACTGTGGAAAATTCAGTCACATTAAACAATGAAAAGAACCCCGGTTTTAATTCTGCGTTTGCCAGCACCAAAAGAAAGAAAGGCGCACTGACAGATGAGGAGATCATAAAAGATCTCCTGCCGCGGAAATTCGGGAAGCAGGGAATCGTTTGGATATCCATACTGGTGCTGTTTTGCCTGGTAGGAGCGTTTGCCTACTTCAGGCAACTGAAATATGGATTGATCGTTACCAACATGAGGGATTATGCATCATGGGGCATCTATATCTCCAATTTCGTATTTTTTGTCGCTATCAGCCTCGTTGGTTCACTGATCACAGCGGTACTCCGCCTCACAGGGGTTCACTGGAGCACGCCGCTTACCCGCATTGCCGAGATCATAGCAGTCTCGGCTATTACTTTTGCCGCCCTTATCATTATTGTGGATATGGGCCGCCCCGAGCGGTTTTATAACCTGTTCCTCTATGGCAGGCTGCAATCGCCCATCATCTGGGACGTCACGGTTATCACTACGTATTTCTTTATCAGCCTCCTGCTGCTCTATATTCCGCTGCTGCCAGATATGCAGATCTTGCTCGCATCGAAAGAGAAGTCACCATTTACAAAATTGTATAAATTCCTGGGTTCGTTCTGGAAGGGAACGCACATGCAGTTCCGGATCAGCAAAAAAGCCATCAACATTCTGTGTATCGCTATTGTGCCCGTGGCATTCAGTATCCATACCGTCACATCCTGGCTTTTTGCCACCACCTACCGTCCGGGTTGGGACAGTACCAACTTCGGCCCGTACTTTATCTCGGGTGCATTCCTTGTCGGAGCCGGTGCGGTGAGTGTTGCGATGTATATTTTCCGCAAGTACTATAATTTGAAAAATTACATTACCTACGAACATTTCGACAAAATGGGCAAGGTAACGGTCATGCTGGCTTTATTGTACATGTATTTCAATGTCAATGAATTCCTGGTCCCTGCGTTCAAAATGAAGAAACCGGAACAGGGTTTCCTTGATAGTTTGTTTGTTGGCGATTTCGCACCCTTGTTCTGGGCAGCCATACTGGGAGGTATGATCATTCCGATCATTGTGCTGATATTTAAGAAAGGCAGGCATCCGTTTCCCATGTTTATTGTTGGCATCATGATAGTAGTAGGGGCATGGTTTAAGCGATACCTTATTGTAACGCCTACGCTGCTGCATCCGTTCCTACCCATGCACAACGTACCGGCAAGCTATAAGCATTACTTCCCCAGTTGGGAAGAATGGGCGATAGCTATGGGATCTCTGGCCGGGGCATTACTGGTGGTTACCATCTTTGCCCGGATTTTTCCAATCATACCAATTCAAGAAACTTTAATCGAACAACATGAAAAAGAACATCATAAATAGTTGTGCAGTCGTCCTGTTATTCTTCATACCAGCTTTTTCAGGTTATTTCGCTGCAGCACAGGCGCCTGAAAAAGGCCCGCTAAAAGTATCGCTGTCCTATTTTTCTAACGACAACACGCTGCCCTACCTCACGGTAAATGCTAAAGCCAAAATAGATGGCAAGTTCATGCCGGTGCCAGGAGCTGAAATCAGCCTGTATCTCGACAAAGACTCAACAGGCAAAGGCCTGGGCCTCATAGCCAAGGTAGTTACCAACGAAAAAGGCAAGGCGTCGACCGATATTCCGGCATCGCTGGAGAAAATCTGGAAGGCGTCCGCCAATCATACCTTCCTTGCCATTACAGACAAGACAAAGGATTATGATGCTACCAGCAACGAGCTGAGTATTGTAAAAGCCAGGATAACGGTAGATACCGCCGATGATAAGAATGTGGTTGCCAAGGTAACTGAGTTCAAAGACAACCAATGGGTACCGGTAAAGGGCGTAGAGGTAAAAATAGGCATCAAAAGGCTCGGCGGTGACTTGCAGATAGGTGATGACCAAAGCTATACTACCGACTCGCTGGGCATGGTAAAAGGCGAATTCAAGAAAACAGGCATGCCTGGTGACAAGTCTGGCAACATCATCCTGGTGGCCAAAGTGGAAGACAATGACACTTATGGAAACCTGAGGATCGAGAAATCGGAGCCATGGGGCGTAAAGTTTGTTGCCAATGCAGACTTTTTCCAACGTGCCTTGTGGGGATCACAGTTTCACTCGCCGTTTTGGCTGGTTTTTATGGCTTACTCTATCGTTATTGGTGTATGGGGTACTATTATCTACCTGATCGCATTGCTGGTGAAAATCAAGAAGCTGGGCAAGCAGGAAGATAAACTAAGCTAGGTCCGCGGTATCGCCTGTTTCGCCCGCCAGAATGTACACGCCCTCGCAGCCGCACTTCCTGGATGCCCGGATGGGCTTGGGCGGAATTAGGAGCTACCCGGTGAAGACGACTATACTGTTACTGCATTTCTTTAGACGAAAAGGAAGATCGTCCTGTAACGGGATGATTTTCCTTTTCTTGCGTTATGCAATTCCCCTGCCGGCCAGGCGATGTGCACTTCCGTTTAAAGGACGGCTTTTATTTGGCAAAAAGAAATTTAAATTATATTTTTATTGTGCAAAATTTACCATGATTTTTATCATCAATTTTTATTAACTTAAAATTAATCATTTAAACAAGTTTTTATTTTTTTATTTGTACAAGCGAAGCTGCAAGGGTTCGTGATGTTTTTTAAGAGGGAACCCACTAGTACGAACTTCTATCTATACACCATGCGCTATCACGTTAACCGTTTCTTCGCCACTGCCTTGTTCAGCCTCGGCCTGCTGATGGGCACTACCGCCCGTGCATCGCATATAGTGGGGCTTGATCTCTATTATACCTATGTGAGCGGCAACACTTATACAGTGACGCTGATTGCCTATGGAGATTGCGGACCAGCCAGCGCAACTGCCTTTGCTACCCTGCCCACCTGTTCGCCGCAGATATGCATCTGGGACGGAACCACTTATGTCGACACTCTGGCATTGCTCATTCAGGCACCCGACTCAGGTGTAGAGATCACGCCAGTATGCCCCGCCGACATTCATTTGACCCAGTGCACCAATAATACTTATGCTATTCCAGGCATCAAAAAATTTGTCTATACGGCTCAGTATACACTTCCCTACACTTCGGCAGCCTGGTGTTTCACATTTACCGGGCTGATGGGTGGAGGCAACCTGGCTGGCAGGGCAGCAGCGATCACCAATATCTCCTCGGGCACGATCATACAGCTTACCGACACGCTGAACAATACGGTTTACCACAATTCAAACGCGGTAATGACCACCGAACCTACGCCCTTCTTCTGCGTCAACAACAGCGACTCCTATAATCCGGGTGCCGTGGATCCGGATGGCGACAGTCTTGCATTTTCACTCATCAGCGGCATCAATGGCGCCGGCAATTGTTCCGGCTCGGCAACTCCGGTGTCCTACCTGGCTCCTTACAGTGGTAGTGCACCACTCGACGTCACGCCCGGAAGTTTCAATTTCGACCAGCATACTGGACAGATCTCTTTTGTACCCGACATATTGCAGCGGGCCCTTGTTGTATACAATTGCGAAGAGTACCGGCACGGTGTGTTTGTCGGCAGTTGCCAGCGCGAGATGACCTTCCTCGTAATTACCTGTACCGATATTCCGCCATCGGGCAACTACAGCAATGCCAGCGCAGGCACCATTGCCGACAGCACACACTTTTACATTTGTTACGATTCCGGTGCCTATACCCTGCACATCAATCCTACCGAGTCGGATACGACCAACCAGATCACAGTAACTGCGTCCGGAATACCCCCTGGCGCTGCATTTTATGTTATAGACGACAGCACGAATCATCCTCAATGCAGCTTCAGCTGGACAACTACCGGCGTTGCGCCCGGAACCTATATTTACTATATTACCTTCCAGGACAACGCCTGTCCGGTTTCGGGTACCCAAACCACTGCTTTTACCATCTCGGTGAAACCTGCCCCTGAGATTGTTACTACCGGGGCTGCCACAAACTGTTTCCAGCCGGCGGGCACCCTTACAGCCAGCGGGGGAATCAGCTACGCATGGTCACCCGCATCAGGACTTTCATGCGCAACGTGCGATACGACTATTTCTACGGCACACTCCACCACTGTCTACACTGTAACCGTAACCGACGGACTGGGATGTAAGGGTTCTGACACGGCAAGCATACAGGTAAACCAAGTCAGTTCCATACATTTTCTGCATAATGTAACCACCAGTGCCAGGATCGATTATGGTAGCCAGGTACAGCTGAATGCAGACGGAGCTGTCATCTATTACTGGAAGCCCGATGATGGCACGCTCAACAATCCCAATATCAACGATCCTGTGGCATCGCCGGTACGCAACACCGTGTACATCGTTTATGGATATAACATGGAGGGCTGCCTTGATACAGCCCTGGTCACTATAGATGTTGCTACGACCACCGAAACCATACCCGATGCATTTACGCCCAACAATGATGGCCACAATGATGTGTTCCGGATCGTGAACCTGCAGGACGGCAAACTGGTGGAAATGCGCATTTTCAACCGGTGGGGACAGCTGGTGTGCAAAACATCGGACAATGAAACGGGCTGGGATGGCAAGTATGATGGTGTTCCACAGGATATGGGTGTCTATAATTACTACATCCTGGTAGCCCGGGAAGACGGAAAAACCGTGGCTTTCAAGGGCGACCTGACCTTGATCCGGTAATTTTCCGGGCTCCATCTTTTCAGGATGCCGCGGCTGGCAAAATTCAACTACGGGTTCAACTGCGGCGCCTGCACCCAAGCTACGGAAACAGCATCTGGCCGGGTGCCCCGCCCCTGGCACGTTGCCGTACACCGGTCAATTATTTGGCTACACCATCTTCCATGAGTACTTCGAACAGATAGCCGAAACCAAAGTCTTTGTTTAAGGCTATTTTTCCTTCAAAAATAAGTACATCTCCTGTTTTTACTTTGGCGGCAGAGGTAATTGTAAGATCAAATTTGCCATTGCTCTCCGTGCCATCCTGGATGTGAATCCAGTTTTTGTCCATGATCTCCGGGCTGTACTTGGTTACCTGCCCTTTGATCCTGACTGTTTTGCCATTATATTTTTCTTTAGAGGCCAGCAGGTCGGCAATAGTGATACATCCTGCAGGTACATCCATCTTAATCTCTTTTTTCGCATCTGGAGTCGCCTTCCGGGTATAAGCCTGGTTCGCGCCGGGTGCACCTGCCTGTGCGTGTGGGTTCGGCTTATTATCGGTGATCGGCACGGTACTCACTCCACCGAGAAACAACACAAGGTCGAAAGTGCGGTGCAGCTCTTTACTCTCAAACTGCTGCATGGGCAGCCCTTCAGAGTAGTAATAGATATCGCCGGAACTAGCCTGCATAGACGGCACCGCCAGCCATTTGAGCGAGTCATTTTCCTTTACATGCAGGTAAGTATAGTTGGTGGTCTGAATGACTTCTGCCACCACTACCTTATGATTGCTGATGTGTTTTCCGTCGGCCAGTTTTATAAAGGCGGCTGATCTGGCGGCAGGGATCAATGTTATCACCCCTATTAAAAAAGACCTGAATTTCATTGTTACAAGTTTTTACAGGAGCTATCTGAATTGATATTTTTCCCGATACAATATTACTTCTGAGGCCAGGTTCAATCCATGAAAACTGTCATGTTTTTTGATGATTAAGGTCATTCCCGGCGCTGGCGGCGGTAGATACTTTTACACCTGGATTCAAACCAAAACAGCAGGATGTGCCGGGAAACACCTGTTGACGCCAAGCGCCGATGACCATCCCGATGCCAGGCCATAAACTTAAATTATTCAAGAAAAAAACAAACAGATGAAAAAAACAAAAAGCAACGCCCTGACTGTCTTTGCACTGCTGTGTTTGCTTCCGGTTTTTGCGTCGTCCTGTGCCAGTATGCTGCACAAGAAAGCAAAGATCAAAAAGGCTGCCGCTATATTGTACCCGCCGCCGCCCGACACAGCGCACCTGCAATACCTTACCAGCATCAGCGGGTCTGACTTCATGGGCAAGCGAACCAAGTTCGCCACATTCATCATGGGGGCAGAAGATGTCTCACAAATGGTGAAGCCTTATGGCATGAACCTGACCAACGGCAAGCTATACATCTGCGACCCGGGTATAGGCGGACTCGAGATTATAGACTTCGTCAACAACAAGTATGCCAATTTCACCCCCGGAAGTACCGGCCAGCTGAAATCGCCGCTCAATTGCTATGTAGACAAAAACAATTACCTCTATGTAGCTGACCCAGGACGACATGAGCTGGTGCTGTATGACAGCGCCGGTACTTACCTGGGCAAAATAGCAGATACGGGCAACTTCAAACCGACCGATGTAATGATAGACAGCGACGAGCTGTGGGTGACCAACCCGGACAACCACAGGCTGAATGTGTATGACAAGAAAACAAAGCAGCTGTTGCGATATTTCCCGGAAGAGTATGGCCCGGGTGATGACGGCTTCCTCTATTCCCCGTACAACATCTTTGTTACCGCGGACATCATCTATATCACTGATTTCGGCGATTTCAAAATCAAGAAGTATGACCGTTCCGGCAAGTTCCTCTCTTCGATCGGAAGTTATGGCACCGGCGTTGGCCAGTTTGTGCGGCCCAAGGGTATTGCCTGCGACCGGGACGCCAACTTGTTCGTGGTGGACGCCGGATTTGAAAACACCCAGATGTTCAACGAGAAAGGCCAGTTGCTCATGTTTTTTGGCGGACCGTACAAGGGCCCCGGCGATATGTGGCTTCCTGCCAAGGTGATAGTGGACTACGACAACCTGGACTACTTCAGGAAGTATGTAGATCCCAAATACAGCCTGAATTACCTCGTGATCGTATCTAACCAGTATGGCCCGGATAAGATCAACGTTTATGGTGCGATTTCCCCAGCAAAGAATTAATGAACGATTATGAAGAGCAAACCAAAAAATAGTGCAGCTTATATAGTAAGTATAATACTGATCACCCTATTTTTTGGTTGCAGCGTAGAGCAGACGCATAAAACGCTGGTGTTCTTTTTTGACGGGGTAGACCAGGTGATCTTCCACAATGATTACCTGTCGCACGATTCGCTCGGGCAGATAGCAGCCGCCAAGCGGGAAGCGCTGCTCAAGAAGAACAGGCCGGACATGTGTGTGCATAAGCCCTACAAAGAGAAACGATGCGATGCCTGCCACACTCCCGACAAGCGGCTGATTATGCCGATGCCGGGTTTGTGCTTTAAATGCCACACAAACTTCAGCGAAACCTATGCGGTGGTGCACGGCCCGGTGGCATCGGGTGCATGCCTGAACTGTCATAACCAGCACTCGTCCAAGTACGCCAAACTGCTGATCAGGCAGGGCCAGCAGATATGCGTTTATTGCCACAACCCTTCGCTTGTATTTGCGGGCAAAGTACACAGGGATATAGAAGATGCAGAATGCACCATGTGCCATAACCCACACGGCGGCAAGGCAAAATATATGCTCCGGGACAACATATCGAGGGATGCCAACCGGATAGCCCTGATGGATGAACTGACCTACCGGCACCTGCACGGACAGATATTCTGCAAGGTTCCCGGCGACATCGACCACATCATGGAGATAGTGATACTGGATGAGCAGGGGCGCACCGTATCGACCGCTCACCCTGATGCCACGGGTAAATTTTTCCTCACCAACCTGCACCCCGATCAGAACTATACCTTCCGCTTCAAGAAAGACTTCCCGGATTGCAAGATCAATATCTATGATAACAATGGCAACCTGCTGTATGTGATCCAGAAGAACCGGAAGGGCGTTTACCCGTTTGACAAAAACGCCTACGAAACTGTGCATAGCGCCATAAATGATGCGCATTTCCTGGGAGATACCACTGTGCGTACCGTAGTGCCTGGCAATGTGATAGCAGTTACTGATAATACGTTGCGGGACACCGCCGGCCCACTGGCCATAGCCGGGAACGCCACACCCGGGGACACACTTGGCCATACCGCGAATGTAACCGGCCGTGAACAGCCCTCAGGCACGGAAAACAACGACAACACAACAGCCCGCTCAAACCCGGAAAACGCACAGGCTGTGGAAGGCGCGGCCATTGCCAACCCGGCAAACAATGCGCCTACCGGCCCTGCCAGCCCGGCTGATACGGCCGGCTACAAAGGGAAAATCGTGGTGAAGGAAATCCCCGATAATGTGCCGCTCCAGGATCTCGTTCATCCTGGTAAGGACGACAAGGGAACAAAAACAGCGCCAGAGACTGCCGGGAAAGATACCGCAGTGTATAAAGGCAACATCAAAGTCACCGCTTTGCCAGACGATGTTAACCTTACCAAGCTGGCTGAGGAGAACAAAGTGAGATCGACCGACACTGCCGTTACCACAAACGGTGAGACCATAAGCCCGCTCAGCAGTGCGACCTCCGGCAAGAGTAAGATATTGGTTACCACCCTGCCCGACACGGCAGAAGTGCCGATGCTGGAACGGTTCAGGCCGATGGCCGGGGCCGGCGATGTGGTGCGCAAGATGGAGGCCGGAGGGCTGAAACTCACTGACCTGAGCACAGAAGTGGCCGACTACTACGATGGCACCGTGGTATGCGTACTGAACGAATCGGGCGACCTGATTGATATAGCCCCGGTGAATGCCCAAGGTGAATTCTACCTGTATGACTTCCTTTACTTCCGGATAACGATGCCGCCGAAAAACAGTGGTATAGCCGGCCAGACAATCTATATTAATGAGAAAATGGAAGTCATTGAATCCATTCATAAGCGCGTAGTCAATGGCAGGTATGTATATATAGCCACCAGCAAGGAGAAGCCTTCGGGTAAGATGGCCATCAGTATCTTCTCAGACCGGGAAAATGCGGTGCTGTTCTCATCGGTCTATTTTGAAGAAGGCAAGGCGTCGGTCACTGCGCAGGGCGTAAAGGCACTCAACAAAGTAGCCGGCTACCTGGCAGAACACCCGTCATCGAACATCTACCTGGTGGCGAACGCCCGCAGCATGGGTACAACAGGATACAACCGGCACCTGGCTGAGCAACGTGCCAGCTATACCGTATCGTGGCTGACATCGAGAGGGGTCAAAATGAGCCGGATCAGGGTGAAGGGGAACCTGAAGGGCAAGGTGATAGGCACATTTGAAACCACACCCGGATCGGATGAGGAGACTGAAAAGAGCAGGCGTGTAGACGTATACATAAAACTATGATCATAAATTCATTTACATATTAAAGCAATAGGAATGCGGTACCTGAAACTATTCATTCTATCCCTGCTGCTCATCGCTCCGGCGGTAAGCCATTCGCAGCAAAGCCTGTTATCGCTGGGCCTGTGGAATGTGAGTGCCCTGTCGGGTGAGCTGAAACTGGGAGGACTGTATGGCGGCGGCGGCATCAATACCTATGGCATCGACAACAGACTGACAGAAACCAACTACTACGGCGGCATCTATGCCAAGATGAGCAGCTTTGTGTGGAATCCCAATTTTCTGACCGTAGACATCGATGGCGGCTACTATCCCGAGTCGAGGCAGGACCTCTACCTGGTTTCTCCTGACCTGTATAATGTGATCAATACCAAGAAACTGCACCTGGGGGCTACCCTCTTCCCGAGAAAGATGATCAGCCTGAGCGGACACATAAACTGGGATGACAGCTATGACAGCCGGGAGAACTTTACCGACATCAGCACCAACAGCAAATCGTATGGCGGCTCGCTGTCGTTCCGGAACAAGTTTGTGCCGCTGACCATGTCTTACAACGAGAGCAAGTGGGACAGCCGCGAAGTGCTGACGGGCAGGGACTTCAGCTATAACCAGAAGAACTTTGAGGCCCGGATGAACAAATCGTTTACCACGAAGGACAACAACTCATGGACCTACACCCACTACGACTATACCACCCGGGACTATACCATTGCTACGCTTCGAAACGTATCGGATAACATCATGCTGCAGGATGGGCTGTTCCTTGATTCAGCGCGGAGGTCGATGTTCAATTCCAACATCCTGGGTACGAGGCAGCGTGGCAACGACAGCTTCAACCAGTTCAGGCTCAATGAGAGCATGTTTTACAGGCTACCCTACCGGCTTACCCTGAGCGCCGGCTATACTTACTACTACCTGCAGCAGTTTCCGGACGTACTGCAGCAGAACACCTTCAACTGCCTGCTGGGACACCAGCTGTTTGAGAGCCTGCACTCCGGTATCCTGTATGAATACAATGGAGCGCTGCAATCGACCTACAACGAGATCAACAACAAAGTGGGCCTGGAGCTCAACTACATCAAGAAGACGCTGGCCGACGGGCTGCTGAATATCCAGTATAGCTACTACCGTATAGCCGAGAACCGGACGAGCACCGATGTGCAGCTGGTGATACAGAATGAGATGTATGTGCTCTCAGACCGTGTTTTCCTGAAGCGGCCCTATGTGGACCAGAACAGCTTCCAGCTGAAGGATTCGACCGGGACCATTGTGTACCAGCCCGGGCTGGACTATACCCTGACGCTGATAGGCAGCTTCCTGGAGCTGCAGCGTATACCGGGCGGGCTGATACCGGACAACGGCAAGGTATATGCCTTCTACAGCGCCACACAGCCCGGGTCGTATAGCTACAACATCAACCAGAACGACTTCCTGTTCAACTACTCGCTGTTTCGCGGGTTGCTGGATGTATACTATAAGACCTACCGGACCGACTTTACCCAGGTGCACCGTGCCGAAAACCTGCTGCTGGACTATCTGACCGACGAAGTGGTGGGTGGCAGCGTTAAGTACAGGTCGGCGACACTGGGTGCGGAATACGACAACTACCAGAGCAGCCTGGTGCCGTATACCATGATGCGGTATTTCTTCTCGTGGCAGGGGCGCTACCAGAACCGGCTGGTGTTTGCGATCAATGCCAACTACCGCGACTACAAGATACCTACCGAAACGGAGCACCGGCAATACGGAGACCTGAACGGCATGGCGTCTTACTCGATTGACGCCAGGTCGAAGCTGGACCTTACGGTGGGCTACCAGTCGCAACAGGGGCAGCAGATCAACCTTGATTATTTTTCGGCCAGGGCCAAGTATTCGACCATCATCAGAAAGCTTACCTGTGTAGTAGGCGCCGATGCGTACAGCCGCGTGTACCTGGAAACACAGAAGACAAATTATACAGGCATCTATATCCAGATCATAAAAAAGTTTAAATATTAGTGTTTATGCGCTTCAGAATAAGTGTACTATTGATAATACTGGCTGGTGTTTACAGCAGCGCCAGCGGGCAGATTGATACCAGCAAGGGCAGTTGTGCGAGTACGGGATGCCATGGCAACCTGATAGCCCAGGACGTGGTGCATGACGCGCTGAAACGCGGCTGCGACAAATGCCATACCAGCAATGGCCAGCCCCATCCGCAGAAGGGCGTCAAGACCTTTACGCTGGCCAATACGGTGCCGCAGCTGTGCTACAAATGCCACGACGAGAACAACACGATGCGCGTGGTGCACCCGCCGGTGCAGAAGGGCAACTGCCTGGAATGCCACACACCGCACAGCTCGCCGGAATCTTACCTGCTGAAGAAGAACCCCACGAGCGAGCTCTGCGCCCAGTGCCACACCCTGGAATCGGCCAAGAAGAAATTCAAGCATGAGCCGGTAGCCAAGGGCGAGTGTGTGAAATGCCATGATCCCCACCAATCTGAAACCGACAGGCTGCTGGTAAGAGACATACCGGCGCTGTGTACCAAGTGCCACAAAGCCCAGGCCGAAGAACTGAAGATGGACAATGTGCACCCGCCCTTCCAGAACAACTGCCTGAACTGCCACAACCAGCACAGCTCGAACGAAGAGAAGCTGCTGGACCTGACGCCTCAAAACCTGTGCCTGTACTGCCACGACGATATGCAGAAAAAGATAGACAAGTCTACCCTGGTGCATGGCGCCATCACGGATAAACGCTCGTGTATCAACTGCCACTCTCCGCACGCATCGAACGAGAAGAAGTTCCTGGTGAAGGATACGAAGACCCTGTGCCTGAGCTGCCACGACCGGACTTATGTAAACGGCACCCGGAAGATCAACAACATAGCCCAGACGCTGCAGAAGGCCAAGTCGGTGCATGGCGCTATAGAAAAAGCGGGCTGTACCGGTTGTCATGACCCGCATGCATCGAGCAATCCGTTCCTGCTGAACAAGGCATTCCCATCGGGCTCCTATGCCCCTGCGGTGAAGGAGAACTTCGCTTTATGCTTCAACTGCCACAAGAGCGAGATCATAGAGAAAGCGACCACCACGACGGCTACCGGCTTCCGGAACGGCGACAAGAACCTGCACGCGGTGCATGTAAATGGAGAGAAGGGCCGGAGCTGCGTACTGTGCCACAATCCGCACGGCTCACCAAACGATCACCTGATCAATGACAAAACGCAGTTTGGCGGATGGGAGATGCCCCTGAAATACCAGAGCACTGCCACGGGAGGATCTTGCGCCCCGGGGTGCCATGCCGAACGTAAGTATGACCGGACCGTGGTGATACCTGCTACGCCTGCCGCTGCGCCGAAGAAATAACCCTGTGCTACCCATTCTGCCGTTAAGGTGGGTGCATTGATTTTTTGGGGGGCTGTTTTTCCTGATTATTTCTCGGGCAACCGCGTGCTGATGCTGCGTGTTTCGCTGCTTTTTGCGCACCGCTTTGTACAAATATTTCTGCACGTATCCTCATCCTCCGCGGCGAAACATGTTGATCGCAGGTCATTTAGGTACCTCAGTTTTTACATTTGGGCGGTGAGTGTGCAAAAATGTTGTCTGAACTTTG
>Ga0364860_10869_pt1 | contig 14026 bp, 11 predicted proteins | sample ExccelAu500001D4_FD_206916 | JGI IMG/M metagenome (GOLD analysis project Ga0364860, IMG submission 206916) | Enriched cells from Trout Bog Lake Hypolimnion, Wisconsin, USA - BchlTB.Aug20.5000.01 .D4 | ecosystem: Environmental > Aquatic > Freshwater > Lake > Hypolimnion/Profundal zone | place: USA... | reverse complement strand
TCCCGGATGGCCGTGTTTATGTATGCGGCGGAGAGTATGGTGGTGGTGGTAATTGTGGAGAGATATATGACCCCAGATTGAACCAGTGGTACGCATCAGGAACCGGAGGAACTACCGGTTCTTATTTTTTCCTACACAGCTTATTAGATGCAAATTCAGAGATACTACCCAATGGTGATGTGTTGCAGGCATGTGTGGGTTGCGGCGGAACCGCTACATACCTGTGGAACCCTAAAACCAATACTTACTCGAATGGGCCAAGTTCTATAAGGTATGATGATGAAGCTATTTGGGTGAAACTGCCCGATAACAGTGTGTTGTTTATGGATGATTTTGGTCCAACTTCTGAGCGGTACATACCAAGTACCAACACATGGGTGAATGATGCAACTGCGCCGGAAAACCTTTATGATCCATATGGGGGGGAGGCCGGTGCAGCATTCCTGTTGCCAAACGGAAAAGTGTTTTTTATAGGTTCATTGCCTAATACCTTATATTATACACCATCGGGTACAACATCGCCGGGTACATGGACTGAAGGTCCATCACTTCCGGATACTTCAGGTGCACCAGATGCTGCCGCAGCAATGTTGCCTAACGGGCATATACTTTTGGTGCTTTCGCCTACGCCAATTAGTGCGAATCACTTTCCGTCACCTACAAAGTACTACGAGTTTGATTATACTACTAATACTTTTACACTGCTTTCGCCTCCATGGGGTACTGGAGATTCTACTGATAATCCGACGTTTATTGCAAATATGCTGGATCTCCCTGATGGAACAGTGCTTTTTACCAACCAGGGAGACGACCAATATTATGTATATACACCGGGCTCAGGGCCACTTGCGGCAGGGCAGCCAACCATCAATAACGTGAATACAATAAGTTGCGATAGTTTCCAGATCACAGGGACCCTGTTCAACGGAATTAGTGAAGGTGCCGCTTATGGGGATGATTGGCAAATGAGCACCAATTACCCCATAGTAAGGCTAACTTCCGGGTCGAATGTTTATTATGCCACTACCTATAACTGGAACAGGATAGGTGCTGTAATGACCGGATCGGAGCTTGATACGGCTAATTTTAAATTGCCTGCGGGTTTGCCTGCCGGTAGCTATTCGTTGCAGGTAATTGCGAACGGTAACCCTTCGGCTAATTATACATTCAATACAATTCCATCCCCAATATCGCCTACTGCGTCTTCGATATGTTCCGGAAATTCCACCACTTTAACAGATACAACTTCAGGTGGTAGCTGGAGCAGCAGCAATACATCTGTTGCCACTGTAGGATCGGGGATAGTAAATGGTGTGGGTGGAGGTACAGTGGTAATATCTTATACAGTGGGTGGGTGCAGCGCTACAGACATCGTGAGTGTAAATATAGCACCTCCGGCAATAACAGGTATTGAATACACAAGTATTGGTGATTCTACAACGTTGAGCGATGGCACATACGGCGGCGCATGGAGCAGCACAAATACAGGTATTGCTACTGTAAACAGCACTAGCGGCGCAGTAACAGGTGTAGCTGCAGGCACTACCACGATCAGTTATATAAACAGTTGTGGCAGTACGGCTACTACTTATACTGTATTGGCAGGGAATTTGTGTATCCCTGCACCTACAGATGCCGGAACCTCCTGCACTGAGTATGGGCTGACATTTCAGTCGGTGAATTTAGAGGGTGTAGAAGGCACGGCTATCAATGATGAAACGGCATGTACAGGTACTGGTTATATTGACCAGACAGCATCTAAGACTTGCAGCCTTGATAAAGGCAGTACTTATACAGTTAATATTACTGCAGGGTATAATAGTGCCTATATGCAGTTCTGGATAGATTTTAACGGCGATAATATTTTTCAGACCTCTGAATCTGTGGGCGGAAATACTACAGCATTCAGTGGTCCGGGTGCTGTGTCCATAACTATACCTTCAACGGTGTCGCCGGGCACTTACAGGATGAGAGGGGTATTAAGTTTTAGCGGATCAGGGCATCATTATCCTACTATGGACCCTTGTATGACCGGTTATGCTTATGGAGAGGCCCGGGATTATGAGGTTACTATTTTATGCAACACTACAGCTGTTACCGGTACGGCTGCTGTTTGTCCCGGGTCAACAACAGCCCTTACTGATGCCACGAGTTCCGGAACATGGGGCAGCGGCAATACTGCAGCTGCTACGGTGGGCAGTACAGGCATTATTACAGGTGTGGCCGCTGGAGCGTCCGTTGTCAGTTATACTATAGGCGGTTGTTCTTCTTCTGTAGTTGTGACCGTTAATCCATTGCCGGTTGCAGGAAGTATTACCGGCAGCACAACGGTATGTGTGGGCTCGAGCCTAACATTGACTGATGCTTCAGCCGGAGGTGTATGGAGCAGTACAAATACAACAGATGGAACTGTTTCAGGAGGTATTGTGGGCGGCGTAGCTGCTGGCAGCACTACCATATCATATACGGTAACCAATAGTTGTGGCACAGCAGCAGCGACCAAGGCTGTGACGGTCAATCCGTTACCTGCAACAGGTACTATCTCGGGTAGTTCAGTAGTATGTGTCGGTTCAAATATCACATTGACAGATGCATCAGGCGGAGGTATATGGAACAGTACGAATACAACAGATGGAACTGTTTCGGGAGGTGTTGTGAGTGGTATTGTCGCAGGTAGTACTACCATATCATATACAGTAACGAATAGTTGCGGAACGGCCGCAGCTACACAAAATGTAACGATCAATCCATTGCCGGTGGCCGGAACTATAACCGGAACCTCAATAGTGTGTGTTGATGCAACCTCAAATTTAACTGATGCTACGACAGGCGGTGTATGGAGCAGCACAAATACTGCTAACGGGACAGTTTCCGGAGGTGTTGTGCGTGGTATTGTGGCAGGCAGCACTACCATATCATATACAGTGACAAATAGTTGCGGAACGGTAGCGGCTACGCAAAATGTAACGATCAATCCATTGCCTAGTGCCGGGACGATAACCGGAACCTCAACAGTGTGTGTTGATGCAACCTCAAATTTAACTGATGCTACGACAGGCGGTGTTTGGGGTAGCTCAAACACTGCAGTAGTTACTGTGGGCAGTGCCGGTTTGGTTACCGGAGTATCCGGCGGATCAACGTCCGTGACCTATGTAGTTACCAATGGCTGCGGAAGCGCTACTGCCAGCGATATTGTGTCTGTGAACCCATTACCAAATGCCGGGACGATCACAGGCGCAACGTCGGTAGCAATTGGGTCTGAAATTACATTAAGTGATGCAGCAAGCGGTGGCGTATGGAGCAGTACAAATACATCGGCGGCTACTGTGGGCAGTACAGGTATAGTTTCCGGGGTTGCAACAGGTTCAACAACTATTTCTTATACCGTAATCAGTAGTTGCGGAACTGTAGCTGCAACTTATATAGTAACCGTAACACCTACAGGAACAGTGTCAATAACAGGGAACGCTCCCATATGCTCAGGTGGGACAATAGCATTGAATGGTTCACCGTCAGGGGGCACATGGAGCAGCGATAATACTGCTACCGCAACAGTGGATGAGTTTGCGGGTGTTGTAACCGGTGTTGCAAGTGGGACATCTGATATTACTTATACGGAAGGAGGAAATAGTGTTTCTGTAGTAATAACAGTGAATTCCTTACCTGGTGCAGGTAATATTAGTGGTTTGAATGCTGTATGTACGGGTGCAAATATTACTTTGAGTGATGCAACGGGAAGTGGGGTGTGGAGCAGTGGTAATACATCTGCAGCTACAGTGTCGGGCGGAGTTGTAACAGGCATTGCTCCCGGTAGCAGCACTATATCTTATACTATAACAAACGGTTGTGGCAGTACGAGTGCAACAGAACTTATATTTGTGAATCCTTTACCTGTGTCAGGTACGATAACGGGTACTGCAACTGTATGTGCGGGTGCAACAACTAATTTAACCGATGTTGCTACCAGTGGCGTATGGAGCTCAGCGTCTACAGGGATTGCAACTGTTGGCTCGAATGGAGTAGTGACAGGCATAGCAGCGGGAACAGCAAACATATCCTATACAGTAACCAATAGCTGCGGCACTGTAAGCGCAGCAATGGTGGTAACAGTTACAGCTACCTCAGCCGGTACAGTCAATGGGGCTTCGATTGTTACAGTGGGTTCAGGTATTACATTGACAGATGCAACTGGCGGGGGTGTGTGGAGCGCAAGTAATTCGAATGCCACAGTTGGGGGTGGGCTTGTAACCGGGGTGACAGCAGGTACAGTAACCATATCTTATGCAGTGACAGGCAGTTGCGGAACGGCATATGCTACAAAGGTAATAACGGTGAACAATTCATCTGTCTCCGGTATAACAGGCGGTAACCCTCTTTGTGAGGGTGGAACAACTACCCTTACCGATGCTACTGCAGGCGGAACATGGAGTATGGAAAGCCTCATAGCTACAATTAACGGGTCTACAGGTGTTGTAACTGCAAGCAATGCTTATACAGGTACAGCAACGGTTACTTATACTGCGGGTGGCGCATATACAACAATGATATTGACAGTAAATCCCAATCCTACACCGATCCAGATCACTACGTTAGAGTGTGTAGGTACAACAACTACTTTGACTGACGCAACTGCAGGTGGCGCATGGAGTGGTACAGGAGATGCGGTAATTTCAGGTACAGGAACTTCAGGCACATTTGTAGCAGGTGCTACAGCAGGTACAGCTATAATAACCTATATGTTACCCACTGGCTGTTATGTTACGCTTACCAAAACGGTTTATGCGAACCCCCTGCCAATAACCGGGGCGTTCAATGTTTGTGTGGGCGGTGTGACTGATTTAAGTGATGCATCTCCTGTTTCAAACTGGTTCAGCAGTGATACTGCTGTAGCAAAGGTTTCAGGCAGCAATGTAACGGGCATAGTTGCCGGCACGGCAACAATAACCTTTCAGAGCAGTGCGGCAGGATATTGCCTGGCAACTCAGGTGGTAACTGTGAGCGCCCAGCCGGCAAGTATAACAGGTAACAGCGGGGCATTATGTCCGGGATCAACACTTGCGCTGGCAGACGGTGCAGGTACGTGGACCACCAGTAGTACCGCTATAGCCACAATTGCTTCGACGGGTGTGGTGACGGGTGTATCTGGTGGAACAACAGTAATTACTTACCTGGAAGCAGGAACAGCTGGCTGTACTGCAAATACAGTAGTAACCGTAAATACGGTGGCAGCAATAGCCGGGTCGACAACAATGTGTCTTGGCGGTACAACTATGCTGAGCGATGCCACTACAGGTGGAACATGGCTTTCTGGATCGACCGGTATAGCTACAATAAATGCTGCAGGACTGGTAACCGGAACAGGAGTTGGTACTGCTATGATCACTTATACTACCGCAGGCGGATGTGCGAAGACAGTAGTGGTAACTGTGAGTGGTGTTTCGGCAGCGATCAGTGGAAATCTATTCATATGCAATGGCTCTACCACAACACTGAGTGATGCCAGTGCGGGTGGTACATGGAGCATGAGCAGTAATATCGCGACAGTGGGTAGTGCAAGTGGGGTTGTAACAGCGAGTGCAAGCTATGCCGGTACAGCAACAATATCCTATACGGCAGGTGGGTGTTCGGCTACGGCTATTATAACCGTGAATGCTAAACCAACACCTATACAAGGGGCATCAGGTGAATGCCCTGGGCTGACAACGCAGTTAACTGATGCAACATCGGGAGGCACGTGGAGTGTTTCGGGAGATGCTACAATAACGGGCACAGGCGCATCGGCTGCACTGGTAGCCGGTTCGGCCGCAGGTACGGCAACGGTAACGTACTCGATAGGAACCGGGTGTACGGTTACAGCGACTAATACGATCTATGCCGGCCCGCAACCGATATTGGGTAACTTTAACCTGTGTGTAGGAGTGGTTAATGTCTTGTCTGATGCAACGTCTGTTAACAGCTGGTCGAGCAGCAGTACAGCGACTGCAACAGCAGCAGGCGGCGATATAACCGGTGTAGCGCCAGGTACGGCAACGATCACGTTCAAAGCCGCTACAGCAGGTTTTTGTACGGTTACACAGGTAGTCACCGTAAATGCAATGCCTGTGGTGGCGGCTATAAGCGGGCCTGCAACTATATCACATGCCAGCAGCCCTGTATCTATTTCAGATGCTACATTGGGTGGTGTATGGACGAGCAGCAACACCAGTATAATAACATTGGCCGGCAGCACAAGCAACCCTATAAGTGCAACTGCACTTACCACAGCAGGCAGTTCTGTAATAACTTATGCGGTAACGATATCCGGATGCACCACAAAAGTTACCAAAACATATTCGGCCGCGGCAGCATCGCACCCGGATGGTGGTACAACTGTGGTCTTTGCTGGTTCTGTAGTAAACCTTGCGGATGATGTAGCAGGTGGCTTATGGAGCAGCAGCGATAATGGCATAGCCACAGTGGATGGCGGAGGCCTTGTAACAGGTGTGATGCCCGGCAATGCGATCATTACCCATGAGATCACAGGTGATGATGGGGTGTTGACTACCAATGTAACTAATGTAACTGTAAGCCCTGCGCCTGCATTAATAAGTATACTGCCGAATCCCAATAAAGGAATTTTCACAGTAAAAGGAACCCTTGGCATCCCGATAGCTATCGGGACAGATGAGCATGTGACACTTGAGGTGACAGATTTGATGGGCCAGTTAATTTACACCAGGCAGGCAGTTGCACCGGGAGGTAAGCTTAATGAAACGATCGCTTTGCCCAATACAGTTGCAAACGGAATGTACATTCTGGATGTGCAAAACGGAACAGTACATAATAGCTTCCATTTTGTGATAGAACAATAGGATGGCTTTGGAAATAGGAGAGGCTGTCTCATATTTTGAGTCAGCCTCTTCTCTTTTTTAGATATAGTTGAATTGAACCAATCTCCTCCAATTTGAATAAAAGCAAAAATGCAAGCATAAAGCTTGCATTTTTTGTAGACTCGACAAGGGAAATGTCGAACTTATATAATGAAGATATTATGGCGATATATAAAAGTATCTCATTAATAATGCCTCAGTAAAGAAAGTTAAATGAAAGTATTTATTGAATGATAAACTGACTTAAAATCTGGTTGTCGCAAGGTAGTGAAGATTTGATTCCTGTTAAGGCTCATTTTACAGGTTATTCTTAGAAATGGCTTTTCCCTTACTACAACAATACTACAACAAAAGGGAATCAAGTAACATTTTTCCGGGGCGTAATAAAAATAAAATGCTCATTGATACATTTTTATATACACTGCGTTTTTTATTTTAAAGTGGTATTTTGTGGGTGTGAGCCCCGTCCAGTCCGCAAATAGTATACAAAGCCCATTCCCAGAGCGGGTTTTGTCGTTTTTGAGTGATTTACGGTAGTAGAGAAATGAATTGATTTTTATTGATTAAACAACATCCTAACAAATATGCATATTTATTATTTTATATCTAATCCAACTGTGAAACCAACACAGGGTTTCCCTTCATAGATCCATTGATTGTGATAGCTGTCTTGTAAATAATCTGCGCCAAAAGACACACCAAGCGTAAATCTTTCCAAAGCCATGTTTGCTGCAATACCGGCTATTAAGAGCATACCTTCATATTGTATATTGACCTGTGTTTTGAGCGACCATTGGTCAACAGGGGTATTACCAATACCGGCATAAAGGCCTGCGCTGTAGCCCGTGTGTTTCACTGATTGTTTATAAACATTCAGCGGTGTGCGTTTATAATTCACTTTATAGTCGTCAATACGGTAGCCGCCGAAAATTGCACCGTTAAAATTTGTAGTTAGTTGGTTGGGAATTGTATATTCTGAAGGCCTGTATTTTAGAGGGATGGTCATAACATCCAGGTCAAATGACGGCTTGTAGAAATTATGCGAGACCTTATTGTCTCTGAGTTTTCTCTGCATTGAAGTATAATTCACCCTTTGTTTGGTGAGGATGGCAGTGGAGTCTTTAAACTGCAATACAGGAAATACAGCAATGGTGTCATCATCCACTTTCAAAACATACACAAGGTCATGCGAAAACCGGCCGGTTTGGTAAATGCCATCATTAAATTTGTATTTTGAATTCTCCTGTAAGATCATACAATTGCTAAAGCAAGCAATTAAGCTAAGCAATACAATATATAATCTGAATGTCTTAAATGTCATTGCGTAAGTATTTAAGGAGTCTTACTAATAGCCGGCATTTAAATTACTACAGAAATCATTGTATAATGTTGAACCCTATAAAAAAAGTATCAAAAAATAAAGAAAACAACCCGGAAAGAAAAATATAATCGGCTATTTTCTCATATTTTTGACTCCTGTCAGAAAGACTTCTGAGCGATAAAAATGAAAAAGTACAACTTGTCAAGAACAAAAACATGGAAATCATTGCAACCTGGTCCATGTGTGTCCGCTCACTTATCCTGAATCTTTTTAACGAGGACAATACAACAAAACAAAACCCAAATAAAGTAGCTGAAGTATTAAGAATATGTGATGACTTGTTGTTAATATGCATTGCCAATTATGTTTTTTAGAATCTATTTTGTACAGATAATTATTTAAGGAATGTTCCTGCCTTGAATAATTCTTAGTATTACTGCGATAAGTGCAATTACTAACAGAACATGAATTAACCCTCCCGCCCCGTATCCTATAAAACCGATTGCCCATCCTATGACAAGAATTACTGCAATAACATAAAGTAGATTTCCCATGATGTTGATTATTTGATGATTAAATTATTAGTTAGAAAAGGATAAGGAAAAGATGATTGTTTTTGAATAATCAATTTGCTCTTCGGGATCGTGTCACTGTTTTTATAAGTTTTATTGCTAAACCAAGTATTATTGCACCTGAAGTAGCAGTAATGACCTTGTTGACCCAAATATTGCCTGTTATATCCAGTTTTGTACCAAACAGTCGATAGCCTATATATCCGCCTATAATACCTATCAGGATATCAAGGAGAAAGCTACCGCTATCAAAGTCAATTATGGCGCCCGCGATCCAGCCGGCTATGGCGCCAATTAAGCAAATAATAAGTATTTCCTGCATAAAATGTTGTTTTAAAAGTTAATGTTATCTATAGCCTAGAAATGCGTACTTATAGAAACCTGAATCCGATAGTAGCTTGGTACCACACATTTTTGTATTGTGGGTCTATAGAAGTCCCGTCCCCATTGTTGTGTTGAATATCCCAACCAGCCCTTGCACTGAGTACAAGATGTGATACATTAATATCAAAACCGCCAACAAAGCATAAAGTATTCCTGCGCAGATTATCATTAGTGAATTGTTGCTCTGTTACAAGGGTAGTGGTCCCATTGGTATATTCATCATCTTGCTGCACCAGGTAAGAGTATTGCGGGCCTGCGAGCAAGGTGAAAAATTCAGCCGGCTTGAATGCAAGAAATACAGGCACATCAATATAACTGGTAGTACGGGTCAAATTATATGTGCTGCCGGTAAGGTCTCCCGTTGCTTTAAATCCTTTCTGGGAAAATAATATTTCCGGCTGGATACCTATATACCTGCCAAGAGGTATTGAGATAAAACCACCCGCAGCTATGCCAAATTTAGGTTGTGTATTAAAGTTCTCACCTTTTATGTCATATACATTGGAGTAGTTTGCGCCTGCTTTAAGGCCAAACAATAACTGGTCACGTAAGTCTATTCTACCTCCAGGTATTATTTCCTGGGCGCTTGCACTATTATTAATTGTGCCCGCTACTAATATCATTAAGATTATCTTTTTCATTTTTTAAGCTTAGCTGTTTTGTTATTAGTTTTTAAAGTGCTGCTATGATCGTGTGTATTTCTTCTTTTGTTTTGCCAAGTTTATTTTGCAGCCTGCCGATAAGTTCATCCTGTTTGCCTTCCAGTAATAACAGATCATTGTCTGTAAGCATTGCGAATTTCTGCTTTAGTTTTCCTTTTGTTTCATTCCAGTTACCTTGTAATTGACTTACGTTTGTCATGATTATTTTATTTAAGTGTGAATGATTTTTCACATTGTAAAGGTGCGCTAATTTCAATCTATTAATGTTACACAACTATACCTATGAGTTGTATGATTCACACCTCTTATCCATTAGGCTTTGAAACGTAATAATGGGAATTATATAACTCAATTCATTAATGATGTAATAGTAAATAGGTAAAGTCGAGAGACCTTTATAATGTGAAAAAAATCTTTCATAACCGTACCGCCGGTAGCGGAATTAAATTGTGTTTAAATGAATAAGACTCAGAAATTATTATTTGCATTAGCTATCGTAATGTCAAGTGGAGCTATTTCTGCTTCCGGGCAGATATATGTAAGCGTTCGCCCACCTAGGCCTGTAGTTGTAAGAACAGTAGCCCCAAGCCCAAGGCATATATGGATAGATGAAGACTGGCAGGAACGTGATGGTAAGTATGAATATAGCGGTGGACGTTGGGCTGAACCACCACATCCGGGATACAGGTATGAGCCTGGCCGCTGGAATCACGGGCCACATGGAGATACCTGGAAACAGGGACACTGGCATCGTTAAGACTTTAATAACCAGTTCTGAATGAAATAAAAATAGCGCTTAATAAGCCCTATTTTTTTTTGCCTTATTTATTCTTGTCTTTATTTTTTCTCTTTAAATACCCCCGTAAAAGAAAATTGTGGCTTGCAGCATCCATGTTTCGTTTGAAACCGCCTGTACCTTGTCTTAGATTCACAAGTGTTTTATCCATATTCTGGGCAAATGAGCTATCCATAAATAACTTTCCAATGGTCCCTTTCCCAGCATGTATATTTTCTATGATATCTGCCAGGTCGCCAGTTATTATGGCTGCATTGTCGCTGGATACCTTAATGTTCAGTAAAATGTCGTCTATACTAACAGGCTGAGTCGTTGCTATAATGTCATTATCCGACAACTCATTTTGGCCTATCGGGCCGGGTATAATGGATATAATTTTATTCCCCATCAGTCCATCTGAGCCAATTACCGCGACTGCATTTTTTTTAATAAACCTCCTGGTATGCTCATTGATCACCATGTCGACTTTTACGGATGAATCGGTAATTTGGTTTATATTTTGGACAACACCGACATTGATCCCTGAAAAACGTACATTGTCGCCGATCTCCAGCCCGCTAATATCTTTAAATATCCCACTGATATGGAATGTTCTGCTGAATAACTGTTGTCTTTGGCCCACAAAGTATATTCCCGCAATAAACAGAGCGATAGCTGATGAAACGAATATCCCCAATTTTAAGTTATTTCCTGTTGGCTTTTTCATGATGTTGTATGATTATGTGAAGAATGAGCGCACCCATTCATCCTTTGATTCTGATAATTCTTTAAAGGTGCCCTCGGCAAAGCATACTCCGTTTTTAATAATAACCATGCGGTTTGCAGTTATCCTGGCACATTCCACATCATGAGTAATAATGACAGACGATGTGTTATACTTTTTTTGTACCTCTAAGATCAGGTTGCTGATCTCTTTTGATGTGATTGGATCCAGGCCGGTTGTGGGTTCATCATAAAGTATGATTTCCGGTTTCAGTATTAGTGTACGTGCCAGGCCAACTCTTTTTCTCATGCCGCCTGAAAGTTGGGATGGTATTTTATCAATTGCATCTTCGAGGCCCACATTTTTCAATGCTTCTATTACTAATATATCAATCTCTTCTTTTGATTTTGATTTAAAACCGCGAAGCGGAAATTCAAGATTTTCCCGCACGGTAATCGAGTCGTATAATGCTGCGCTCTGAAACAGAAATCCAACTTTTTTTCTTACTGAGTTTAATTCATCGGAGGTTAAGTCTGCTATATTTTTGCCAAACAAAATAACATTGCCATCATCCGCCTCAATAAGGCCAACCAAACATTTAATAAGAACAGACTTACCACTCCCGGATTTGCCGAAGACAACCAGGTTTTCCCCTTTATTAATTTTTATATTAATGTCGTTCAACACGCTGATATTATCAAACGACTTTTTTAAATGGGCTACTTCTGCAACAATTACTTCCATTTCAAATTAGTTAAACATACTGGTGATCTGCACTGCTATCATATCGAGTATAAAAACAGCTAATGACGCAATAACAACAGCTGAATTGGCTGCTGCACCCACGCCTTCAGTACCTTTGTTGGCGTAATAACCTTTATAACAGCCTATTAGGCCTACGAAGAAACCGAAGAAAAATGTTTTGATAAATGCCGGGAAAATATCAGAGAAGGCAAGTTTTTGAAAAACCTGCAAGAAGAATAAATGAAAATTTACATCCCCCTGAAGATTACAGCCAATATATGCGCCATATAACGAAATGGCATCGGCAGCAATCACAAGCACCGGCAACATTAGGGTAGCAGATACAATTCTTGTAACTACCAGGTATTTAAACGGATTAATACCCGACACTTCCATAGCGTCAATCTGTTCGGTTTCTTTCATTGAGGCTAATTCTGCTCCAATGCCCGATCCTACTTTTCCCGCAAATATCAAGGCAGCGATTACCGGCCCTATCTCCCTTATTATTGATATCGCCACCATAGCAGGCAGCCATGATACGGCACCAAAATCTGCAAGTGTGGGACGTGATTGTATGGTTAACACAAGCCCCATTATAAAGCCGGTAATGGCCACTAAAGGAAATGACTTATAACCTAATGAATAAGATTGTTTAACAATAGTACTGATTTCATAAGGAGGTTTGATCGCTTCTTTGAAAAAACGCGATGTAAACCTGGTTAACCGGGCCACCTCATTGAAAAAACCTTTTAATGATTTAAAGTTGTTATTTTCTATAGATGCTAATTCCATTCTTACAGTTTTATTAAGTTTTCAGCAGTAATGCCGGTATGCAGGTCGCTGCATTTTTTTGCAATTATTTATTGAGTATCCTGTATGTTTATATATGATTGGTTTTGTGGAGTAGTGGCATCTGCAGTTTTACCATTTCCGGAAAATGAGGTATTATAGTATTCAATGCCTTCGGGATGTTCCTGCGTAACTACTCTAACCCAGGAAAAAGTGGAATTAGTATTGTTTGGAGTTTCACAACAGATATAATAGCCGTTAATGTTCTTACAAACTTTATAACTTTCTGCGAATTGTGTTTTATAGCACGAATTGGTTTTCCCGTCTTTTGATGCCATACAAACTTTATCTTGTTTTTTACCACAAGCATTAATTGCTACTGTTTGTGCGTTAGTACTTAAATGGGCTAAACCTACAACTGCAATACATACTATTATCTTTTTCATGATTTTTTGTTTAAAGTGGTAAAAAAATTTTCACATAGTAAAGGTGAGCATCTTTGTACCGGGAAGTGTTATACAACTTTAGAAATAAGTTACATCATTCATACCAGCCATATTGTAATAAAAAAGCGCTTCCACATTAAACATGGAAGCGCTTTTAAATTCAGTTTCGGCTTAAGACTCCGGGAACTAATTTTTTAATGCATGTTGTTTTGCATTTTCGGCCTGGTGGTCACTTGCAATTGCAGCATGGCCATGAGCTTTAACTGTACTTACAGCTGCTTTTTCATGATTGTTTTCTTCATGATGTTTCGCCGCTTCTTCGTGATGCCTTGCGGCTTCTTCATGATGCTTTGCAGCCATTTTGTGGTTCTCGATACCCTTCTGGGTCTCTGCTGTCGGTACGTTCAGCTCTTCTTTTTTTACCGGTGTTGCTGTATTTATCATTTTTATTTCTTTTGTTGTGAAATTATTTTCACTTGGCAAAGGTGAGCTGTGGAAGGTGTTTAATTGTTATAAAACTGTTGGAATGAATTACATGATTCACACTAATTGTCAGCTTTTGGATATACTATTTTACCCCACCTTATTTTATCCCATATCCGCTCATGGAAAAAATAACCAATAGTTGTATAAACATTACTGACAATCATGAAACCTAAAGCAACCTTTATTTTCCCGGTAAATAAATAAATGGAGGTAAAATCAAGAATCAAAATAATGACCCTATAGCTAATGGTTTT
>Ga0364860_10859_pt1 | contig 14174 bp, 14 predicted proteins | sample ExccelAu500001D4_FD_206916 | JGI IMG/M metagenome (GOLD analysis project Ga0364860, IMG submission 206916) | Enriched cells from Trout Bog Lake Hypolimnion, Wisconsin, USA - BchlTB.Aug20.5000.01 .D4 | ecosystem: Environmental > Aquatic > Freshwater > Lake > Hypolimnion/Profundal zone | place: USA... | reverse complement strand
TTGGTCTGACTAGCATATTGGCGAACATTCCGGGCGAACTCGGATTGAGGTTTTCATAAATAGATGTCTTTCGGGTTTGAAGGGAGCGTGTGAAAAGTCCGTTAAGTTTTTGTGCGAAATCCGCCAACTAGAAAAACGATCAGGCAGATCAACAGAATCAGGCCAAACCCGCTGCCGCCGATGACGGGACCTCCAAGGTAAAACCCACCACCCCCGAACAATAAGAGTAAAACTATAATAATGAGTAATGGATTCATGGTTTAATAATTGCACACCATGACAACAGTTCCTATGGGGTGATCACCCCATAGTTCGAGAAGTGGAACTAGTTTAAATACACTGCGTCATTAACCAACTATGAAAAAAATACTCATCCTCTTCTCCCTTGTGATTGGCGTCGTCGGAGTGAAAGCGGACGAACCGTTTTTCCAGGCATCACTGACCCCGGACATCGCCATCTATTCCAAAACCACCCAGATTGATGGCCTTGCGCTGAGTATCTGGGGCGAAAATCCACAGCACGCGCTCGCGCTTGGTATTATTAACGGCAGCACTGGCGACAGCCTGGGTTTGAGCTGGGGGTTGGTTAACTACGCCGACTCCTATACTGGCGTGGCGTGGGGCTTGCTCAATGTCAGCCAGCGCAATTTCATTGGCTGGCAGGATGGGGTCCTCAACTACTCGCAGGGAACCTTCACCGGCTTACAATCCGGCTGGATCAACGTCGCCCAAGAATTCCACGGCCTCCAGTTGGGATTGCTGAACTACGCGGAAAAACTGCGCGGCGTGCAGATCGGCTTCGTCAACATCGCACGGAACAACCCATGGTTTAAGGAATTTCCGGACAAGCTAGCCACCGGTTTTCCGATTGTGAACTGGTCGTTCTAATAATCGCACTCTATTTATACCGGCGGATGGACTGGGGCAAGTTTTTAACTGATTGGAATCGACTTGGAAGAGATATTGACGGCAATTTTAGCAAATGAAAATCAAGCGCATTGGGTCAGTTTGGTGGGGAACAGTTATTGTTTTCGCAGTCATGAGCCTTCAAAGCAAAGCTAGCGGCAACGAGTCCGCTCCCTATCAAGTGGTGCGGACGGTGGTAAGTTTGAACTACGGGATTATCCTGCATTGAAGGTGGTGGAGGCTAGCAGCGGTCAGAATGCGGACAGCAGTTTTATGCGATTGTTTCGGTTCATCAGGGGCAGCAACCAAGGTCAACAAAAGATTGCCATGACGACGCCGGTGCTGATGTCGGGCAGTGAAACTAACGCGACGATGGCCTTTGTGATGCCGGCAAATCTGAAATCGAACCAAGTGCCCAAACCCAATGACAGCGGACTTCTGGTGAAAGAAATTGCCGCTGGCCAGTTTGCCGTTTTCCGTTTTCGGGGCGGACGCAATACCCAGAATGAACAGGCGGCTTTGCTTAAATTAAAAGACTGGATGAAACTGCAACAGCTTAACCAACAATCGCCACCCATATACGGCTATTTCAATCCACCGTGGATCCCTGGTTTCTTCCGGCACAATGAAGTGATGATTCGGGTTCAGCCGCAATAGGGCCACCTGATTGTATTTCTGCCGGAAGTCGCCCACCACCACCCGTGCTTCCGTCAGGGTCAACAGCTGTTCCCGGTTCAAGCATTCGTCCCGGAACCGACCGTGAAAGCTTTCCACAAACCCGTTCTGCCGCGGGCTGCCCGGCTCAATGTAAATCGTCTTGATCCGGTTCTCCTTCAGCCACCGCTGTACGATCTTCGCAATGAACTCTGAGCCGTTTTCGCTCCGCAAAAACTCCGGGGCGCCACGTTCCTCGACGGCCTTTTGCAGTCAGTGCAACACGTCCTTGGCCTTCAAGGCCCGCTCGGCCCACAGCACATGACACTCCCGCGTGTATTCATCCAAGATGGTCAACCACCACATCGACGTCTTTCGTGCTCCGAACTTCCGAAAGTTTGGGATTATCAACCAGCAGGCCCAGCACCGCCCCGCCGATGAATGAAAACGGAATTTCCAACGGTTGTAGTCGCTTGGCGACTGTCCGCATTTCTTCAAGTGGTGTTGACATGGCTCAGGTAGTTTTTCAATTCAACTTCGGCCAGCTTCTGTTCCCTTGCATGACCAATCCGTAATGTGTCAACCAAAGCCAGCAGTTGATACAGCGCCGCATCTGCTTTCGCGGCAGCGGGCACCGAGGGGTGCAGTGGTTCAATGGCGAATCCTCTGACAGTTCCCTCCGGGGCCGACCAGACCGGAGGCATGTCATTCAAATTCATTTTTTCAGCAAGTGGAGGGGCGGCATACGCAGTAGGTAATCCGCGCGCCACCGGCCCCGGTTTGGCCGGGAAAGCATATCGAACACCGTGCAGAAGATAATCTTCCAAGGGCTTCTTCAAGGGCAGTTTTGATTCGGCTGAAATCAATCCAGCGGTAATCCCCCGGCGGACAGCCGCATGAATTTCGGAAGCACTAATGCCCAGTTCACTGGATAATTGAGCATACGGCTTCCGCCCCTTTTCAAGCAGCAGCTTCAGCAATACAACCACATCCAATGACTTCGCAATCACGTTTATATGCTATTCGCGAATAGCGAATATGTCAACGCAATTTGATCCAGAACGCTTGGTGACTCCAGCCAATATACAAACAATTTGTATAAACGTGCGCTGACATTGGTCAGAAAGAGCTTTCTTCGGGTGCCGGTTCAATTCCCTAGAGGCTTAAAAAACGAGACAAGAAACTTCCTAAATCGGGTAAATAACCACCCTCGTTTTACTTGCACTTATTCGTAAGTCATTGATTATCAATGGAGCGGGTGAAGGGAATCGAATCCTGATTTTGTTTGCATCACGATGCATATCTATGCATCTCTCAGCATGTTACAGCAGTGACCATTTTTTCGAAAATGCACGGAGATGCAGCTAAGTGCAAGAAATTTTGTCATTAATTGTCATTAAAAACTGCGGGGCAGAGGCTGGTTGAACTTGCCGTTTTTGATTAATCAAGCGACAGGGTATTCCAGCGGAAATATCTTCTGCTGTGCAAACAACCCCACAATTGTCTTAAGGGACTGCTCGGCTTCATCGAAAGCGACCTTACCCAGACTCAGATCCGTCACGTAACGCGCGCGTGCCTGCGGCCAGTTTTCCATGAACGATTCCAAACCCTGACAGTCCACCAGGCGGGATTGGCAGGCCAGTTGAAATTCGCGGGCGGCGGCGGCCCAAAAAACGGCATTCTCAGCAGGGCGTGCCCGCAGTATCCGGGCAAGGTCGTGCAGATCCTTCACTCGAAACTCCCGCTCCTTTGAATTCATCTTCTGCCGGTAGGCCGGCAACGACGTCAGGTAGGCGCGGAGTTTTTCCCCGGCGATCCGGTGAAGGGCATATACCCTTGCGGGGATTCCCTGAACGGTGATGGTCTCAACCGCATCCGGACCGAGCTCCTCCGGCGCAGCCACGTCCAATTCCAGCATGGGCAGACCAAGAACGCCGGCCAGACGGTTGTCCTGAATTTCAATCCTCAACAAAAATGCATCCCAGCCGCGCCGGTGGCCTTTCGGTGGCTGGCGCTCGACGGTCACCCGGCCCAACCTGAACCGGACCGGGTTCTGGCGTTCAAAATGACGCCGCAAGGCGGACGGCAGTTGCTGTTCAAAAAATCCGGCCTGCGCTTCCACGTCCGGAGCGGATGCAACCCATTCGGCGGCGAGGTTGCTGTCGATGTCCAGCGACTGGCGGCTTTCTCCCAGGTGCAGATTCAAGATGCGCGCCCCCTTGAACACCAGCGCGTGGCGCAGCGGCTCCCAAGCAATCACCGCCAGAAAAACCTCATTGAGGACGGCGTTGATCCATTGTTCCCGACTTTCGCGATTCATTTCAGTTATTTAGTTATGGAAGCCGAACCTGCCAGTTCTGGTTTAACTTCGAGAATTCCAAACCCGGCAGCAGTGGGATTTCGGGAACCCTCTGCGTCTTCAAACGGTCGCTGACCGCTTTCAACCGGAGCGCCAGAGTGGAACCCGTCAAATTCACTTCCAACATTTCCAACATCGCCCCCACGCGCCGGTCGAGATCTTCACGCTGGATTTTCGCCAGATGTTCGGCCATGCGGTCGGCGTCCATCTGTCTGGCTCCGGTTTCCCAAGCTTCCAGCACGACCGCTTCCCCGCCGCAGCGAACCGGTTGCAGCAGCGCATCTAGCAGCGTCTGCTCCAAGGTGGTAATGCGCAGCCAGCAACGGGGCGACACCACCCGGACTTGAATGCCGGGAACCAGCGAGGCATCGCGGCGGTTCTGGTAATAACCCACCGCTTCAAACTGGAAAATCTCCGTCCCGAGCGGATTACGCTCCAGAGCTTCGCCGACGGACGCGGGTTCCGTCGCTTTATCCGCCGGCAAACTTTTTGGCGGCTTTGGCGCATCAAGCCGGACGACATGGTGATGCGTGACGACTTGCGTCGTCAGCTCGTAATAATTGATGGCGCTGAAATAGCTGACGACGCCGGACGGTAAATAAGCTTGAAGGAGTTCCAGCGGATAAATGGGTTCGCCTCGACCGGATTCCAGATTCAGGAGAAGAAAATCAATCGGCTTAGCGGCGAGAGGGGATTGCACCCTGACCGGGTGAATCCATCCCATTCGTTCGAGTTGGTCGACAACCGTATGGGCGGCGGGAAAGGTTGTCCGCAATGCCGGCTGGTTGGATTTGATCAGGGACTTGATCTCCCGGCAGAGCGTGGACGGTTTCCAGCAACGCGGCGTCAGATTGTTTTCACTGGCCACCGACACCTGCTCGGCCAACTTCCGAAGAAAGATTTCCAACCGTTCCATAGGGATTTGCGTTGGTGGTTTGACGGCGGCAGTCACAGTATTGTTCTTGTATGCTCCAAAGGAGCATACAAGAACAATACTGTGATGTCAACAAGGCAAGCAATGCATATTCTGCTTAAATAATAATTGAATATACAATCCCTTTGGTTTCTTTGAAACCAAAGGGATTGTATATTCATATAGAACGGTTGTCAATCAAAAACAGCGGCCTCGTCGCAATGATGGCAACGGGCCGGAATTCATCGCGCGGGTGAGGCGCTCTAAAAAAGAAGACCGCCACCCGCCACAGTTTTCAACCGCCGTTTACACATGACGGTGTGAAATATTACCGTCATGACTTCGTCTCAACATCAGAAAATACTCAGTTGCAAACCCACTAGTTGTTTTTAAATTCTGGGAGTTGGTGAATGTACTTGGCAATAACTTTTTCGGGTAGGATGTATCTTTTTGAAAAGGTTTTTTGAGGATTATCTTTCGAATCCCCAATTTTGCTCTTGGCTGCGAATACCGGCGAATTTAGCAGGCACGTAAATTCGTCATGAATATGTTCGACAATCGGGTTAACCGGGTCGGGAACATACGTTATGTTCGTATCCTTGTCATGATCGAGGATGACACACCTCGCCAATTTATCCAGCTGCGGACGCAATTCCTCCTCATGCGAATCGTCGTAAATATGTTCGGCCCCATTGAGGATGTCATTTACCCGCTGCGTCAAAATCTGGCCGAGGAGGATATATTTCTGATATCGCGTCTCGGTGTAAAATTTGAGCCACGTTTGTTGGTCGATGACACCGTTAACCGCCAAGTATTTTAATTGCGTGGCTTCCGTGATGCTGGTAACGGGGAAAAGGCGGTCAAAAATAAAGAGCCCATAACGGCTAATGAGTTCTTCGCGGGCAGCGTTGAATGCCACCATGAAGCCCGCCTTCCGGAATAGCTCGGATGCGGTTCCGATCAATTCCTCCACCGATGGCGGCTCGCGATAAATAATTGGGGTAGCTTGATAGCTTGATTTGCTAGCGCGACAGGTCGGGCAATGCTCCATTGATTTGGCAGCTTGCTTGTCACATTTACAAATTGGATAGAAGCGTTCAGCGAATTTGACAATCAATGTTTTCGACCATGGAAGTTTTTCTAATTCGAAGTTGGGTGACCGGTTGGCGGTGGGGTTGGTGGATTTGTTTTTGAACGCCCAGGTTTTAACCAGCAGGAGCATAACAATTAGGCCGATCGGGCGGACTTTGTCGTCAATGGTGACATTCTCATTTTCAACGCCAACATCTTTGGCCGGCCTGTCCAATATCTGCTTAAAAGCCAAGGTGTGTGCGCCAACCGTCTGGTGCGGCATATTCAGAAGCACTGCCATTTGGCGAATGCTCTTAGGGAACGGAGATAATTGATTTTGAATGATGGCGAGATCAGCGGATTGCTTTGCCTTAGGTTGAGAGGCGAATTTCTGTAAAATCGCTATCACCGTCTCCCGCGGCAGTGTGAGTTCGTCGGACGGCAATATGGTCGGCGACACAATCGGAAGCGGGGTGGTTTGCTGAATCGGCGGAAGAATATCAGCGGACGATTCAGCGTTGGCGATGATGTCTGAAATATATGTCTGGAGAGCCGCGCCGGACACCCGCAAGTCAAGAAGTGAAATAACGACTAATCTCAATTGCTCGATCGCTACCTTGGCAGGATTTTGCTGGTCGGCAGCGGGCTGGCCTGCTTCGTCGGAGTAACGTTGCGCCCGACCATCAGTCTTTGGATCCGGCAGGTCTGCGACATCAATATGGCCGTCACCATCGCAGTCTGTATTATTAATATTTTCCATTCTAAAATGTCAGCCGGAGCAGAAGTTCTGTCAAGGGATAGTTATTAGAAGCTTTCTTATTCCATCGGCAGCTAAAGTAGTCGGCTTGCCACATACTATATAGCTGGCATAACGCCCACCTTTGGCCAACTAACTACAGTCTAATATGGTTACGGTGTTCTTAGCTACTTTTTAGACACGCTACCCCCTTAGTTTTCAAGGTCATAGGTGTATTACGACCGGTTTCTGCGGGTGCTTTTGAGACACTGCTTAGGGTAGAAACGGAATTTATTTTATGAAACTGCAAACTATAAGTGCTGCCCCAGAGCAAAAGCTGCCGGCAAACATACTTCCTGAGCCACCACGTCGGTTAGCTGATAACAACCAGGCTTTCACCGCCGATATAGTATGCCAGTTATATAATATAAGCAAGCGCAAACTGGCCAACCTCATAGCGGACCAACAAATCGGTTACCTAAAGTTTGGTCGTTCCGTTCGATTTCTGCCGCGACATATTGAGGAGTTCATCAACTCACACGAGGTCCGGCCCAAAGGTTCTAAACCGACAAAATTATGAAAACAAAATTAATAGAATTTCCGCTCTTCCCTTTGGAGCAAACAACAAACCCTGTATTGCCGATTGACAATGCCATTGGCTCCACTGCCGAGACAGAACCGCCGCCAGCGCTGGCCACAGATGAAGAAACTGCTGTGTCGAAAACCGCCAAACCTAGTCAACCAAAAGTGAGAACGGAAAAAAATAGCACTGAAGGGATAGTTAAGGAAGAGGTTGAGGCGATTGCCGCAAACCAAAAGTCGGATTGCTCGGTGCAGCCGCAATTTTTCCAACTATCCAAAGGCAATACCAAGGACGATGCTTTGAATCTGCAAACAGTGGAAAAAATAATGGGCACCATGGGTGACTATGCCGGCCGCCGCAAATTTGAGGAAGGATTCTTGGCGTATATTTGCACCCAGTTGTCGAACGCTGAGGAAATAATCGCAAAACGGCGTGGGATTGTCTTACTCAGCATTAAGGCGATCGCTCCTCATGGAGAGTTCGATGCCGCCGCACGGATTGTTTATCCCTCCCTTTCCGAACGGACTCGCAGTCATAACATGTTAATCGCGCGTAATTTTATAAGGATGGTTGAACCGACTTTTCCTAAGGACGCCAGTCCGGATGATTACCTAAAATTCGAAACCAAATGGCTGCTGTCAAAAATTGTCGAATATCACCGCCCGACAACAGCACCAACCAAAACCGCCAAACTCACCGTCGGCACCAACATGGCGGGCCCGAACACGGCGGATACAAACCAAACTGCCACAAACACTACAGAGGCTGTAGTCTTAAGTGTCGAAAAAAAATTACCCTCGACCTTCTTACGCTCTGAAACCTTCAAGCGACACATTAAGGAATTCGCTGGTGCCTATGCCACAGTCAAAACCAGTATCAAACGAATCAGTCCAGATACTTTGGATGAAATCGGCGCACTCCTTGAAAAGCACTTGCCTGAGGAACTGCATCCGGTGGTGAAAATAGCCGTCGCCGACCGGAAAAATAAACTCACCGCCGAGGACGGCGCGAAGGGAACTCAAAGACCATGAGCACTTCCCCGCCATCAACCTTTAACGACACGGTGAAACTCGGCACCGTGGCCGTTCCCGTCGCTGCTATAAAAAAGTCATCCCGGCCGAAGCGTTTCACCGTGCCGGCGACCATTTACTTGACGCCGAGGGAGCGGGATGAGTTGAAAGCCCGGGCCAACGCAAGACATCAAACGATATCGCACTGTGCGCGCCTGGCAATGAAACGGGGTTTCAAACGCGCGCCTTCCGTAACCGCCGAGGAAGTTGCCGTGCCGGCGCTTGAGGAGGCGTTGATCAAACTGCGGGCGGTGAGGATTGGTTTGCGGCCGCGCGCCAAGACCGGCGTGGCAATTGACGTCGCCATCGAATCCCTGGGTTGCGCCCAAGCCGCCCTAAAGCAGACGGAGGCGATAAAATGAAGTCAGTAGCATATTTCATCCCTTGTGAGCGCGTGCCACGGACGATCCGATACCTTTTGCGTAAAATAGTCTTGGCGGTGATCGTCTTATCGAATTGTGGGACGAGCATTGACGCCGTGCTAAAAGCCTTACGCTATTTGCTATTATTGCGCGTCGCAACCCAACAGCCGGGTATGCACATCGTTTTCAGCCCGGCTAAATCGGATAAGATTGATGGAAAAAAAGAACAGCAGATCGCCAAATTCATCTATGCGTCATTAAAGTTGCCAGGGGGGTGGCCCTTCTTGTTGGTGAAACACCCAGTTCGGAAAGGCAAAACAGGGGAAACAAAAAAGGAACAGCATTATCATGTTTTTCTTCCAATCGTAAATGACCGGGGAGAACGCCTGCCGAATCCGCCGACCGGATATTCCCTCATCCAATTATGTGCCGCCATTGAAATTAAATTTAACCTGGCAAAAACTCCCGGGCCGGATAATCCGCAACCCGACAATATGCGGCTCCACTTTCGCCTTCTGCAGCGCCTTGAAGCCGACAAATTGACCGACCGCGACCTCCGGCGGTTTGTCATCTTTTTTACGGTCTACGAAGCGCTCGAAGCCAACGTCTCTGGCAGCCTGGATGATTTTGTCGAGCGGGTGATGAATACCGGGATCGAAGTAAATCTGGTAAAAAAGAAGTTGGCAAAAACCGCGGATGAAAAAATCTGCGGGATTATTTTCAAATATGGCGTGGTGACCGTTGCCGGCCGGTCCCTATGTAAAAATTTTTCCCTGCCAAATCTGCTCCTGAAACTCGAATCAAAAAAATATGACTATCCATCCGCTCGAACTCCTGCGGCGTTTATCCCAACGGCTGCTGAAGCCGTCGCCGGCGACAACGGAACCATCATCCCAACAATCAACCCCGCTGACAGCCGACCCGGACCCGGGAACGCCGACCTCGCCGCCAGCCGAAATCTCGGCCTTGGCAGCACCGCCACCGAGCCAGGAAAACCAGCTTCTTTTTGCGCTGCCACTCCCGACAACAGTGCCGCCAATCGCCGAGAAAGAGGGCAAGACCAAAAAAGTGATGTCCCGCGTGGGGCGGATCTTCAAAGCCAAACTCTTGCCCCGGAGCGACGACCCGCCGTCCCCGGAGGTGTTGGTGGTGTTGCAACACCAGACTCAGATAAACCAGGCCGAGAATGCGAAACTGGCGGTGAAGCTGGATCAAACCCGGATCGAAATTTCGCGGGAAATATCGACTGCGGTGGGAAACCTGCAACCCCCCCTCAGCTCGGTCAAGAACTTGGTCGGCGAGTTGAAAAACTTTGTCAGCAATTTGGAGCAGCGGGCCACAAACTTGGAGATGGAAAACCGCCAGTTCAAACATCAACTCGACCACTTCAGCAGACTCAACCAGACCAAAGCCGAGCAAGAGAGAAAAAACCGTCTGACTCGAATGAATATCTACGGTGGTTGCTGCGTGCTACTGACGCTGTTGAACCTATGGGTTTGGGGCGTCGGACCGCTTCGTTCGGACCAATTGCGCCTGGTGGATCAGTGGCAAGCGAGCCTGGTTCATCAGGATCCGCTATCGGAGTGGATGTCAATAACGATCAGCGACCAAAGCCAGCAGCTGGCATGGCAGGCGGAATTACTAAGCCAGCAGTGGACAAACGATATGCGGCTGGTCAGGCGGCTGAAACAGTGCCAAACGCAAATCCAAGAATTAGCAACGACAACCCACCAGGAAATCCATTCGCTGGCCAGCAGGCAGGCGATTCAGCAGACAAATCTGGCGACGCTGGACGACCAGCAGCGGAAGCAGGAGCTGAGGGTGATAAACAATTTCCTCAAACTGGAAACCCAGTTGCTGGATTTGGCGGACCAACTCCCAACCAATCACAGTCTGACCCCGCCGCCCCACTGAAAGCGGTTGAGTCAATCACAGTGACCCCAATTCCTTCAGCGCCCCCGCAATCCGACGCGCCGGCACAATCCGTCGCCCCGAAATCGGCCCCGCCACTGGCCCGGAAAATTCCGGCAGTAACGGTTCCCCCCATCTGGACTCGGCCGTTGAATGGCAAGCCAAGAAATAAGCTGACCCAGCGTTTGATGAAATTAATTTGGCGAAAAGAACAATGCCGTTTGTTGGAAAAATGTAGTTCCAAGCCAGAAATTTTGCCAACGCTGTCTTTGAGCCAGATGGAATCATTGTTGACCTTCTGCGCTGGGTGTCCGGATGCCCAACTTGGGGCGGAGATCGACACATGGCTCGCTGCCCGTCAAGACATACCCCCACCAGCGGGGATTAGAAACTGGGTGGCAGAGGAAATGTCCATGACGGAAGCAGACCACAAAAATTTGAATGAAGAGCTAAAAAAATTTGCCATTGAACAAATCAATAAAGCTCAACCCATGACTCGGTAATTTTATGATTTTATGAAACCTGAATCGACCATTAGCTACCTGCATCTGCTTGCTCAAATGGGCGAAGCTGTTTTCGTTCACATTGAAATCAAACAAGGCACACCCGTCAATATTCGCAATGTAATTCAACAGACACCCCTGCACGAAGCCGTTCAGTCTGGCAGTTTGCCAACCGTGAAGGTCCTATTGAAAGCACGAGCCGATGTGCGCGCCGTGGATATCAACGGCAACACTCCCCTCCATCTGGCGGCAACCAAGAATTGCCCTGAGATTGTATCCGCATTACTTGACGCCGGGGCCGATCCCAACGCATACAACCAAGCCGGGCAGTGCCCCTTGGAATTAACCGTCGGGCGTTCTTACTGCGATGGGGTTGGGGCGGCAGTAGTGCTCTTGGAACGCGGTGCGGCGACCAATCAGCCCATGCTGGACGACCTTTTAAAAAACATCATCTGCCGGGCAGCTAGCAGGCGTAATTCCTGCCGCCTTGTCGAAATACTGTTGGAGCGCAACGCTGCGGTTGACTTGTTGTCCGATCTGGATTTTCTTTGCCTGGCGGAAAGGGATAGAAAAAGTCAAAAATCCGCAGGGAACACCGATTTGGCTAAGGAAACCCAAGCCGTCCTGCGCTTGATCAACAAACGCCGTTCAATTCCCCCGTTCTTGGTCAGCATGCTTCTTTGACGTGAGCGTTTCGATTTGGTCCGGGGCTTTCAACGGTCAAAACAATGGCAGAATAGTTGGTGAACCTAAAGCGCAATCACCGCGAACGCGAGGATAAGTGGTGGAGCAGTAATTTCACTCGCTAGCCTAACCACCCTGCGACGGCATCAACGCGACATTGGTCAAGCAGCAGCAGTTTTTTCATTCAACTTTGGATGTCGGGGGTTATCGGTTTTACCTGTTTCAGACCAATTTTCAAAGGCTTCCAGCAACTCAGTATAAGCTGTTGTTGCCTGCCGATCTGTCCTTTGGGTGGATTTTGTTAACTGGTCAATCCAAGTCTGTTTGCGGACGATGTTTTCGACCAGATAGGCATCAATGGTATTGGAGAAGGCAAGGTGGTGCACGAGCACAGAATTTTTTTGCCCGATGCGATGCGCGCGATCCTCGGCCTGACTGATTTTTCCCGGCCGCCAATCCAGTTCGGCAAACACCACCATCGCGGCAGCCGTCAGGTTGATGCCCTCGGCTGAAGTCAGAACGGAACCGACAAAAACCCGGCAGTGGGGATCATTCTGAAATCTCGCCACGGCGGCCTCTGCTTCAACTACCCCCATGCCGCCGTAGAGCTTCATCGCCCCAAAGCAGTTGAGGTTGTCACAAATCTGCTCAATCACCTCCCGGTGATAGGCGAAAACCAGAATTTTTCGCCCCTCCTCCTCCTCCAACAATTGTTTCACGTGCGCAATCACCTCTGGTGCTTTGGCTTTGCCGCAAACCTGCCGCCAATGGCTGACGGCTTTGAACGCCATCTGCCTCGCACATTCCAACTCTTTGGCCGCCAGCTGATAGGCTTTGGTTCCGTTTACTTCTTTTGCGAACTTGATTTTTGCCTGCTGGACCGCCTGAACTGATTCCCGGACCGTCCGATCATCCAGCCGTGCTGGTTTTTCCAGAAAAAGCAACTTGCGAATTTTTTCCGGCAGCTCGTGGAGCACCATCCGTTTTTCCCGGCGTAACATTAGATGGTGGCAGAGAATCTCCTGCAATTGTTCCAGGTTGCTGGCCCCCCTGTCGTTCCAGTGGCCAGAATCATCAAGCTTCCCATCGCAAAATTCTTCTGAGTATTCGATGTAACCAGGAAACAGATGCGGTGAAAGATCACTCAACAGTGAGAATAATTCGCGCGGCCGGTTGAGGATGGGAGTTCCGGTTAGATGAATGCAGCGCACCGCTGGAATGCTTAACGTGGCTTTAGTTCTTTGGGCCTTGTATTCCTTGCAATAATGAGCTTCATCCACAACCCGGATGTCCCAGGGAATTGATTGCAACTCCCTGTATAGCCGGGGCATCATTTCGTAATTGATGACGACAATTTCCGCGGCGGCACCGGTGAATTTACCCCGCGTATGAAGGTAGATGTTTCGGGGTAACACCAGCCAAGCATTAAGTTCGCGAACCCAATTCTGCTTTACCCGGTTTGGGCAGACGATCAGGATTTTTTTTGTTTGCGCCACTGGCAGCGCATTAATCAATCCGATGACCTGAATGGTCTTGCCCAAGCCCATTTCATCCGCCAGCAAGGCGCGTGGATGGGTCAGAAGAAATTTCACCCCTTCCACCTGATAAGGAAAATAGGCGTGATCCGCGGGCGCGGAGATGGGTGGGGTTGGATTCGATAAATGAACCGGCAAACTGGTTAGTTCGCCACGGGCGGCAGCTATGCGCTGCTGTTCGTGCAATGGCAACCGATGATACCATTTATAATAATAACCTTTGTTTCCGTTTTGTTGTTTTTCACTTCGACAGTAGATGCCGATCGCATTACAACGTCCTTTATCCCTATAATACAAATTCGCGAGACTTGACTCCCCCTTCGGGTTAAGTTCAATCAGCCAGCGGCGTCCTTTCCAGGTCTCAACCGGCACCATGCGATCGATGCCGCCTTCCACCAAAGCCTCAGCCTGAATTTCAAAGTTGGTCAGGACGTCGTCAAAGGCCGGCTGATCCTCCAGCAGGGATACTTCCGCCGGCCGGTCGCGATCATCCCAGATGAGTTTAGGAGACTCGGGCGCGACCTGGTTGCTGGCATAACCGGCAATGGCAATCCCACTGGATTCTGGTGAATCCTTGGCTGGTGATTTTCTTGTGCCATCTTCTCCAATCGCAACTTCCATAACAAAAACTCCTCCGCATCGCTGACAGCTCATCTAGGATACTCTGGTATCATTTCGGCCAGGCATGGTCGCAGCCGACGGCAGTGTTCAGTGCCCAATTCGAAAGCGATTTGCAAACAAAGTTGTTTTCGGAGATGACGACCGGCTTGTCCCACATCCCGATGGGATCATCTTTTCTTAGGCCGGGCTGAAGGGGGTGATTTTTCATGAAAGGGTTTGGAGCGCCCGCCACTCGTTCATTAGTCTTTTGATTTTCTTGGCTGGCA
>Ga0364860_10857_pt1 | contig 14177 bp, 11 predicted proteins | sample ExccelAu500001D4_FD_206916 | JGI IMG/M metagenome (GOLD analysis project Ga0364860, IMG submission 206916) | Enriched cells from Trout Bog Lake Hypolimnion, Wisconsin, USA - BchlTB.Aug20.5000.01 .D4 | ecosystem: Environmental > Aquatic > Freshwater > Lake > Hypolimnion/Profundal zone | place: USA... | reverse complement strand
GTAAATTAACTTTCCAAAATTAACTACCGAGTTTGTAATATTTATCATACTTACATTAACACATTTACCAAAATTAGATATATTTCCACAATTGCAAACATATTTTTATGAATATTTTTATGGTCTTTACCTAAATCATTGGGGAGTCAATTTGTGTAATTTTTGTTTTTCAGCTGTTATTATCTGTTTAAAGGAAATTTTTAAATGAAATTGAGACAATATGCCTATTCGGACTCATCATTTCTTTCCCTATTAACACTTTTTCCTCATCACGGACCTCACTCTTAAAACCTTAGACCCCCTCCCACACTACCTTGTCACCTTATGACCTCGTGCCTTTCTCACCTGTAAAAATACCCCGTTTTCTATAAAAACATCTTTATAAATTGGCCTAAACCTTTATAATTGTTCGTATTCCGTCCGTTTTCTTTTTATTTGGAACTCTTTTAAAACTTTCATACACGAAATGATCAAATCTCCTCAATTCCCATACCCAAAATCCCCAAAAACCATAAAATTCAGGCTGATTTTTAACAAAAAAATCCCAACATGGCATACCTCACCCAAGTTGGGAATCTTAGCTTTAAAAAATTAACTTGGAATTATTACGAATTTAACGCCGAACCTCGAACACGTTTCCTTATGTACTATCAACGACCACCGTCTCCTGCACCACATTCCCCGGCAAATCACTTACCCGTACAACAACCTGGCTACCGTTATAGGAAGGATTTATCTCTTTTACAACATAATCCCACTCCAAGCCGCCTGATGATGGCCTTGCAACAGCAGGACCGCTCTCAATAAGATGCCCAATAAAATTCAATATAGTCACAATGACTGCCTCAAACTTAAATCTATCCCGTGCCGAAATTCTTATTTCATTCCCCGGAAGTCCCCTATAGTCCTTCACATCAATAATCTGAACCTTTGGTCTCGACATGAAATCAGAAATAGCCGCATTCCAGATACTCTGATACATTTTCTTCTTCTTTGCGTATTTCTCCCTGAGCATTGGATCACTCAGGACCTTCTTGCCATAAATAGTAGCAGCCGCAAAGCGTTTCATGTTAGCCTTCTGTGCATTTGTTTTTACCACTTTCGAGCAATCCGGGCGTTTCGACATGATCGACTTATCTCCCCTGCACCTGAAAACAACGCCCCCCATCATTCCATGGTAGTTTTTCGTAATCACATTATCATATGAAATAGCCATAATATAGGTTTTTATAAAGAGTGGATAAAAGTAATAAATTCAAATACCTAATGCAATACCTCAACATCCTCAATGTCATTTTTGCCGTGAATTGCTTCGAATTGCCACTTTGGTACTCCTAAAAACGGTCAACGTTATTTAGGCATGGACAGCGCGTCATCGTCTCAATTTTCTTTTTGATGATAAAAAAACTCTTAAATTCGCCTTTTCATTTTATCCCTATGGCCCGGCAGGAAGATAAATATTATAACCGGAAGATCCGGACATCTCATGTTTCAACGGTTATCAGCATCACCCTTGTACTTTTTATGCTCGGCTTGCTGGGACTGTTGCTGCTGCATACCAAAAAGCTTTCTGATTATGCCAAGGAGAATATCGGGTTTTCAATCATGATCAAAGAAGGGGTCAGGGAAGCTGAGATCATGGCTTTCCTGAAGAAACTCGATACTGAGAATTTTGTCAAATCGACGGAATATATCCCCAAAGAGAAAGCCGCAGTAGAGCTGAAGAAAGAACTGGGTGAAGATTTCATTGGGTTCCTCGGGTATAATCCACTTCTTCCTACTATAGATCTGCGTTTGAAAGCAAATTTCGCCAACCTTGAAAGTGTAGCCAGGATCGAGAAAAAGCTCCTGGCCGCTCCCGAAGTGAAAGAGGTCTTTTATCAGAAAGACTTGCTTGAAATGGTCAACCAGAACATGGAACGCATCAGCCTGATCATCCTCGGGTTCAGCGTCGTTTTGATGATCATTGCCATCGCACTTATAAACAACACCATCCGGCTTTCTGTTTATTCCCGCCGTTTTATCATCCATACCATGCAGCTGGTCGGCGCTACCAGTCGTTTTATCCGCGGACCTTTTATCCGGAATGGTATTATCGACGGTTTTATCAGCGCCATTTTTGCCATCGGCCTCCTGATGACTGTAATTTATTTCCTTTTCCAGGAGATCCCTGAACTCACGCAGATGGTTGAATTGCCTTTGTATATAGTCCTCATGATCACCGTGCTCTTGCTTGGTATCCTTATCTCCTGGTTCTGTACCTGGCTGTCGGTGAGGAAATACCTGCGCATGAAAACTGATGAATTATATACCTGATTGAAAAATTCTTTAATTTTGAGCCGAATTTGAATCATAACATGGAAAAGAAAATAAAAAAACCAGTGCAGAACAGGCCTTCCGCCCCGGCTGCAAAACCCCAGGCTCCCCCTGTAAAAACCGGTCAGTTTGCCTTCGGTAAAGAGAATTATCGTTTACTTTTTATCGGCCTTGCATTCATCGCACTGGGCTTTATCCTCATGATTGGAGGCGGATCAAAAGATCCTAAGGTGTTCAACCCTGCCATTTTCAACTTCCAGCATATCACATTGGCTCCAATCCTTGTCCTTACCGGTTATGTGATCGAGTTCTTTGCCATCATGAAGAAATCAAAGGATTGATATGTCCCTCATACAGGTCATCATCCTCGCCATAGTTGAAGGAATAACCGAATTCCTGCCGATTTCTTCGACCGGTCATATGGCCCTGGTGGCGTCGTTCATGAATATTCCCAAGGACCAGCAAGTTTTTACCAGCCTCTTCATCGAAAATATCCAGTTTGGCGCCATCATTTCCGTACTCTTTATCTACTGGCGGAAATTCATCGATTTCAAATCCTACCGGTTTTACATTAAGTTGTTGATCGCTTTTATCCCCTCTGCCATCGTGGGACTGCTTCTCAAAGAACACATCGATAAGATACTTTTAGAGCCGCTGTTCATTGCCATTGTGATGTTCCTCGGCGGGATACTCCTGATATTTGTTGATAACTGGTTCAAGGACTCGAACCTTGAGGAAGAAAAACAGATAACTTATAAAAAATCACTTGTAATCGGATGCTTTCAGCTGCTGGCCATCGTATTCCCCGGATTCAGCCGCAGCGCCGCAACCATCATCGGCGGAATGCAGCAGAAACTGACAAGGAAACTTGCAGCAGAATTCTCGTTCTTCCTTGCCGTCCCGACCCTGGCCGGCGCATTCGCCAAGAGCCTCTGGGATGCATACAGAAAAACTCCTGAAATACTTACTCACCATAATGTGATGATGCTGATAACCGGGAATCTTATCGCATTCATCGTTGCTATTTTCGCAATCAAGGCATTTATCGCATACCTCACAAAACATGGGTTCAGAGTATTCGGTTATTACCGTTTCATTGTGGGACTGGCGATTATACTCCTTCTTCTTTTCGGAAAGAATCTTACTATCCTTTTAAACCAAATACCACATCAATGAATTTTGATTTTGACCATGGAGAAATTCTCCTTGTCGATAAGCCGGTTAAATGGACTTCATTTGATGTGGTGAATCTTGTCCGGAATTATATCCGGAAACAACTTGGCATAAAAAAGATTAAAATAGGCCATGCCGGCACCCTCGATCCTCTGGCCAGCGGGTTGCTGATCCTTTGCACCGGCGGTATGACCAAACACATTGAAGAATTTAAGGGGTTCGACAAAGAATATACCGGGACCTTTGTCCTGGGAGCCACTACAGCTTCTTTCGACCTGGAAAAAGAGATCGACTTTCATTATCCCTGGGAACACATCACAAAGGAAGAGATCCTTGCTGCCGTAGCAAAGCTTACAGGCACCTATGATCAGCTTCCTCCGGTTTTTTCTGCAAAGAAGATCAGGGGAAAGAGGGCTTATGACTATGCCCGGAAAGACCAGAAGGTAATCATGCAACCGAAACGCATCACTATCTCGGCCTTTGATGTTCAGGAATTGAACCTGCCTGAAATCCATTTCCGGGTTGCCTGCAGCAAAGGAACCTACATCCGTGCGCTGGCACGCGACCTCGGGCTGGCCCTCAACACAGGAGCACATCTCAGCGCCCTCTGCCGTATACGGATCGGCCCTTATCATCTGCACGATGCTTATACTATAGAAGATCTGAAATCAGCATTGAAGGAAGAATAAGCTTTTTCGGATTTTTGTATCTTTGTCTATTACTGTTTGCAACCTCATTATTAATTCCAGCCTCAATGAAAAAACTAATCCTCTTTTCCCTGTTATTATCCGCGATTATTGTCTTTTCTCTCGTGGAATATAAGCACTCCAAGGCTTTCCGGAGGGCAAAGTTCGAATCTCTCCTGAAACAGGAATACCGCAAGGTGCCACATATAGATCTCAAAAAAGATAATGATGCTGAAGCCGACGAGCCGGAAATGGCAGCTTTACAGGAATATTTTATGACTGTTGACCCTGCCACGGGCACTGTCCCGCGTGAACGTCTTTACCAGGCTTATCTTGAAACAAAGGGCCTCATGCAACAGAAGAGTACTGCCGCCACTCTCAGTTGGACCAGCTATCCTTCAGATATGGGTGGACGCACACGTGCTATTATGTTTGACCCTAATGATCCTTTGCATCAAAAAGTATGGGCAGGCGGTGTGACAGGAGGACTTTGGTACAATTTAAACATCACCGATACAAGCCAATCTTGGGTGCCTGTTGCCAACTTCTGGCCCACACTCGCCATCCGTTGCATCACTTATGACCCGAATAATTCTTCCATTTTTTATGTCGGAACAGGAGAAGCTGAGACAGCTATCCAGACTTACCGTGAATCTTCCGGGCTGGGCGATGGTATCTGGAAATCCACTGACGGTGGGGTCACCTGGAACCTCCTGAACTCGACCACCGGCTTTCCTTATGTTCCCAGGATCGTGGTAAGAAATGAAAGCGGTAACAGTGTAATCTATGCGGGCGTCGTTTCCGGCATGTACCATGGCATCCATAACAGCGTGCCATCAGATGGCCTATTTCGTTCCACCGATGGTGGGTTGACCTGGACACAGGTGCTGCCAAATATCACGGGTTACAATGTTCCCTATTCTCCTTCTGATGTAGTTCTTGGAGCAGGCGGAAGGATCTATGTGGGCACCATGCCCAACCTTGAAAGTAATGGAGCTGCTGTATTGCTTTTTTCCGATACCGGCCTGCCAGGATCATGGAATGTAGATACAACTTACCGGAACCTGATCCATGCTGACCCCCAGTATAATATACCCGGTCGTGTGGTTTTCGGGTGTGCCCCGTCTGACGAGAATGTTGTTTATGCCCTCATAGCTTCCGGACTGATAAACACGAACAACAACTTCAAATATTACTATTGTTATCACATCCTCCGTTCAGCAGATAAAGGCGTTACCTGGACAGAAGAGAACCTTCCGACCGATGATAATGGACAATCAAATTTTGCCACCATCGCCTGGCATGCCCTCGATATTGCAGTCGACCCGAATGATGCGAACACTGTATTTATCGGCGGATTGGATGTTCAAAAAACTTCTAACGGCGGATCAAGTTGGACGCGCGTCAGCGATTGGTCACTGATGTATTACGGAGGCGGAAGCGAATATGTTCATGCCGACCAGCATATCATGGTTTTCAAGCCAGGTTCTTCCAGCGAATTGCTGCTGGGTTGCGATGGAGGGGTTTTTTATACAGCTTCTGCAAATAATACTTCACCGGTATTTGAGCCACGGGACCATAATTACAACACGCTTCAATTCTATTCGGCCGACCTGAAAAACCAGGTAGGTTCAACAAATCTGTTGGGAGGATTGCAGGATAACGGCTGTTTGTATTACAATAATGCACCGTTCACCATTAATGATATGGTCAGCGGGGGCGATGGAGCTTATTGTTTTTTCGACAAGAATGAGATTTATTTTTCTATTTCTTCTGTCTATTATAATTCCTATTATACCCAGATTAATGGTATTACTACAGGTTATCTCACTAACTGGTCGAGCGGGGTCTTTGTAAACCCCGCAGATTACGATTACCGGAATAAGGTGATCTATGCCAATGCCTGCGATTTTATCAATGATCTACTTGATTATTATCTGCAATTGTCTGATGTGACTGGTTCGGGTTCAGGGGCATACAAAAAGGTCGGGACCACCACCCAGGTCTATTTCTCCGCAGTTAGATGGTCGCCTTTCTCACCATCCGGAAATGCAAATATTTTCCTTGGCACTGAGTCGGGTAGGTTGTTTAAAGTAACCAATGCCGCCACCACCCCGGTCTATACAGAAATCACTGGTTCTAATTTCCCGGTTGGGAACATTGCATCTATCAATCTTGGGAATTCGGAAGATACTTTACTGGTGACCTTTTCAAATTATGGGGTACCTTCAGTATTCTCTAGCTTTGATGGTGGCCAGACTTGGGTCAATTGTGAAGGCAACCTTCCTGATATGCCTATCAGATGGGCTATATTTCACCCGCAGAACTACATGCAGGTCATGCTGGCCACCGAAACCGGCATCTGGACCACCAATGACATTACTGCCAATCCGGTCTTCTGGACGCCAAACGTAACCGGGATGGCCAATGTAAGGGTCGATCAGTTGAACATCCGCACCAGCGATAACACCGTCATCGCTGCTTCCCATGGACGGGGCCTTTTCACCACCAAATGGGATATCGAGGTGGGTGTCGCTGATCTTCAGTTTCCGGCCTTCAGGATCTATCCAAACCCGGTCAGCGATTTGCTGAATATTTCATTTAATGCAAAAGGAACAGAGAATATCGTTTTCAGGATCTATGATCCATCAGGTAAATTTTTGATGGCTGAAGACCAGGGAGCCGTGAATGGACAAGTGGTGAAACAGCTGAACGTCTCGACTCTTCCCTCCGGACTTTATTTCATACGTATTTATGAAAATGAAAAGCAAACCCGGACAGAAAAGTTCATCAAATACTAGACCCAATACTCAAATCCAGCATCTAGCATCCAGTATCCATGATACCCTTCAAATCTTATCCCCTATACTCCGAGGAGTATTTCATGAATGAAGCGCTGAAAGAAGCGAGGAGTGCAATGGAGAAAGGAGAGGTCCCTATCGGTGCAGTGATTGTTGTTGAAAACCTTATCATAGCGCGTGCTCATAATCTTACTGAGACCCTGAATGATGTGACCGCTCATGCCGAGATGCAGGCTTTTACCGCTGCATTCGGCAATCTTGGCGGGAAATACCTTGACGAATGTACGCTTTATGTGACCATTGAACCTTGTGTAATGTGTGCCGGTGCGGCTTTCTGGACACAATTGGGAACCCTCGTATATGCGGCCGCTGATCCCAAAAGAGGGTACAGGTTGATAGAACAGCAGCTCCTGCATCCTAAAACAAAGGTCATCTCCGGTGTCCTTGCCAACGAATGTAGCAAACTATTGACCACTTTTTTTCAATCCAAAAGAATCTGGTAACCTCTATGATCTGTACTTTAAATGTTTACTCATCTTCTCACTTTGTCACGCTGTCAGATAATAAATCACCATGGATATTTTAAAAATCTCCTCCCTCGAAAAAACAGTCACAGAAATTGCTGAAACTGCCGGTCATCTGTGGGAGAAAGGTTGGGCTGAGCGCAATGCCGGGAACATTTCAGTTAATATTACTGGTTTGGTCACTCCTGCCGGACTTGAAATATTCAGCAATAGTATCCTTTATCCCCTGTCTTTAAATCTTTCTTTCCTGGCAAATCAGGTTTTGATGGTCACCACTGCAGGCAGCCGTATGCGAGATCTAGTGAAGAACCCCTGGGATTATCTCTGTCTCCTGCAAATCGATGCCTCAGGTACCCGGTTCAGCCAATGGCCGGATAAAGGTCGTGCACCCACATCCGAGTTTCCCACACACCTGGTAGTGCACAATATGTTTGTGCAGACTAACTTAACTGCCATGGTGCTGCTCCATGCCCATGTCACTGAACTTATTGCCCTCACCCATATCAGGGAATTTTGTTCATCTGAAGCGTTGAATCGCTTTCTTTGGGGCATGCATCCCGAGTCGTATCTGTTCATTCCCGAAGGCCTTGCATTTATTCCCTATGATCTTCCCGGAACTACCGATATCGCGCTTGCCTCAGCATTGGCCCTGCAAGATCATTCCATCGCCATCTGGGAAAAGCATGGCGTCCTTGCAACAGGTACTTCAGTGGCAGCTGCATTTGATAACATAGATCTTCTCGCAACTTCAGCACGTATCTATTTTATGGTAAAAGGAACAGGCTATGAGCCGGAAGGGTTAACGGGCAACCAGCTGGAGGGATTATCGAAGTAGCGAATTGGCGAGTTATCTCGCTTTCCACCCAACCCTGGCCTTAAAAATCGTCTTTTCATCTCCCACACGTATTCCCTTTACCAGCGATTTTTCAGCGTTAATTGAAGTAAACAATTTGATCTCCTCTCCATACTTGACTTCGGACAGGAACTCAATAAGGAAAGAGGATATGCTGAATTTGCGGTGCATTTCTTCTGGAAAAAGGTTCAGCACCCAGTCGATATAGCGGGCATTGTTCACATGCATGTACATGTCAAGATCGGTATAGCCGGCAGTAATGATCCTGATCAATGATAAGTCGTGATGAATCAGTATGCGACTGGGTTGTTCTTCCATCACAGCTACCGGCCATATTGAATATACTGCCTTGTCGTTGATCTCTGGGACTACTGCTTTATGTGTTTCCGGTTCGAGCAGGAACCAGTGCGACGAAACTGCTCCCAGGCGCTTTCCCTGTGCATCGTTAATCTCATAATCGCGTAATGCAGTGAGTCCTTCTGTTCCCCGGTGCCATGTTTTCACTTCTATTTCATCGTTCCAGGCAGGATAGGCATCCATATGGATGAGCATTCTGATCAGAACCCAGATCCGGTCAAAACCATCCTTATGCGTATAATCAAATCCAAGGTGGTGGGCATGCCTGAAGGCGGAGACCTGCAAAAAATTGCATATTGCAACCAGCGATGCACAATTGTTTGCGTCGGTTTCATACCAGTTGATATGGTAACGGTCAGACCATACAGCTTGAAGTTCCATGGTGTAAAAGTATAGATTTTTTGCCGGATAAGATATCTTCCTTTTTTCCTCTGCAACGCGATGATATTGTGATTTTCTATCTTTGTATCCTTTCACCCTAAAACCTCAACTATGAAAAAATTCAGCTTCATCTTTGTTATATGTTTTCTATCTTCCGCAATAACAGGATTGATGGCCCAGAACAATGACAGTATCGTCATCAGGCATATTTTCAATGATGCACTTACAGATTCCACCTCTTATCATAACCTGAGGATCCTTACGAGCCATTATAGTAAACGTCTGGCGGGAACGGAACAGGCTCAGAAGGCAGCCATTTGGGCTGAACAATTATTGAAAAACATGGGACTCGATACAGTCTGGCTCCAGGAATGTAAGGTCAGGCATTGGGACCGGGGTGGGAAGGAAATCGCTAAAGTTATTTCCTCAAAAGCCGGAAATTACAATCTGAGCATTTGTGCCCTCGGCGGATCCGTGGCTACAGGCGTGAATGGCCTCACCGCGAAGGTAGTGGAGGTTAAAGATTTTGAAGAACTGAAAAAGCTGGGCAGGGAAAAAATCAAGGGGAACATCGTTTTCTTCAATCATCCTGCCGATCTTACAATTTACAATACTTTTGCAGCTTATGGCGGTGTTGTCGGTTATCGTTCACGGGGAGCAGTCCAGGCTGCTTATTACGGCGCAGTGGCCATGATCGACCGTTCTTCAACAACCATACATGATAATTGTCCGCATACCGGTATCCAGCATTATGCTGATACTGTAAACCAGATCCCGGCAATCTCAGTCAGTACCAACGATGCCGATAATCTCAGCCACTGGCTTAAGATAGATCCTGGTCTGACCATTTACGTGAAAACCTCGTGTCGGGAGTTGCCTGAAGTAATTTCTCATGATATCATAGGTGAGATCCGGGGAACTGAACATCCAGAGGAGATCATTGCCTTCGGTGGACATCTCGACTGCTGGGACATCTGCCAGGGGGCTCATGACGATGGGGCAGGTGCAGTTCAAACGATTGATATTTTAAGACTTTACCGGTCGCTAAACTTGCGACCCAGGCATACAATAAGGGTTATTGTTTTCATGGACGAGGAAATGGAACAGCGTGGCGCAAGGGCCTATGCCGAAGCAATGAAACATACGAAACATATAGCAGCAATTGAAGCAGACCGGGGAGGGTTCACTCCTTTTGGTTTCTCCATCGACGGCACAGCTGAGCAGCTGAAAAAAGTGCAGTCGTGGAAAGATTTGTTGCTTCCTTATGGGTTGTATTATTTTGAGAAAGGGGGGAGTGGTGTTGATGTCAATTTCCTAAAGCCGATGGGCGTGCCACTGCTGGGTCTTGTACCCGATTCACAGCGTTATTTTGATTACCACCATTCCGTCAACGATTCATTCGACAAGGTGAACATTCGTGATCTGCAGCTGGGCACCGCGGCCATGGCGGCGCTGGTGTTCCTGATTGATGAATATGGATTGTAGGGTATCTAAAAACTTCCTTCAAGGAATACCTTGGCATTATAACTGCATTCACCAGTTATCAGCCGCACCATGTAAACTCCTTTAGCCACTCGGGGAATGATTTTATTCAGCAACCGGCCTGAAAGTACCTCGTGGAAGCACTGTTTTCCGGAAAGATCATAAACGAAAACCATTGCTTCCTTAAGATCTGTCTCCCCTGATCTGATATAGATCGCATCCCCGAAAGAATAGATCTGAACGGGAATGATTTGATTTGAATCTTTTTCCCCGAATGTTGCATCATCAAAATGAAGAAGGAACCGGTCGGCATTATCCAAAGTATCATAGATGAAAGTATAAGTTGGATTTAACTTCAAATCCGATATTATGCTCATTTTTCGGTCCTCAAGCCAGATCTTAATAGCATCGTCAAATGTCCCAATGCTATCGGCTATAAGCCTATACAGTCCATTCACATTGCATCTGAATCCCATTGGGATTACCATATTTTTTTTATCAAATGGCAATGAATTACAGGTTACATTGAGATTGTCAATACGGGTATAGAGTTGTGGCGCTTCACCCAGTCCCCAGAGCTTATAGCCATCAAATCCTGGATCGTACCCCGGGGTCGCATCCGGATCAAAATGCAGGGAGATCTTATCAGTGTAATTGTTAGTCTCGCTGATAGCAGTAATTAACAACCCATTTTTAGTTGCTTTCGCATTTTTTAAAAATACACTTCCGCTGTGTACCCTTGCTGAAGATGGGATGATAAAGGAGGTGTTGCCTGACGGGTTATGAATATAAAATCCCTGCATTGCAGGAGCATATTGATCATGTGTTCCCCAGTTTCCAGATGCCGGGTAAACATCATAATTACCTCCCCCCGGATAAGGATCGGGATTTGTGTGTGATTGATTCCAGAAATATGCTGTATGTTCAAAAGTGCCCCAGTCAATATTTGCTGATAAGTCAACAGCGCTGGGATAAGGGTTGCCCACCAGGTGCCAGCCGGCAAATGTTCCTGAGCCATTGTTATTATTAACGATGAAGGTTTGATCTCCTGTATTTAGATCCCCGGTGAATGCTTCAGAATTGGAATTCCCGGTTGGTTTCCAGCAGGCATAGCCCCGCATCACGTAGAGTTGTGTCGATGTATCTATGATCCATCCGCCCCAGCCTGACGATGATGAAGGATCTGATGTCATCAGGTAGTCACCAAAAAATACATTTGCAGTAGCATTACTTATAGGAGATGAAATATAATGCCAGGCATCGGGTGATAAATAACGTTCCACTTTGACTGTACCTGGACCTGTAATTCCATGATCGATGAAGGAAGCTGTTCCGGAGATACCGGATTTGAGTATGAGGCACTGGGGACCATTGAGTATTGTAATTCCTGAGACGGTTACTTGTTTACCCGATTCAATTATAAATAATTTTCCATTATTGATTGTCAGTGTTCCGTTGACTGTCAGGGAAGTATTTGAAAGTCTTAAGCCTGCATCATTGTCAACGGTAAAATTGTTTGATATGGCAGGCAACAAGGTTCCGGTAACCTGTGCAGTGTTCCCTTCAAATATATAGTTTGCTCCTGGATTTAATGTTTTTGTTCCCGACACCGAAATTGAACCATTGATACCAGCCGTGTTGGCTGTCTTTAATGTGGCTCCACTGGAAAGATTAAATGCACCTGAGCCGTTGATTGATTTTAGGCCACAATCTAGTGAACCATTGACAGAAAAAGTTCTCCCGGTTGCGATATTTAAATCATCATTAAATATATATGATGCCCCTGCATTGATAGTCCAGTCAATCTGAGTATTGGTTAGTATTCCTGTAGAGTGAGTGAATGTTTTACCCTGGCCTGTAAGATTAATCAACAGTGTGGATGAAGCATTGACAAGGGGTGTAAAGATTCCCCCGGTTTGATTGTAAGAACCTCCTAAGTTCAGGATGAATGTATTTGCTGTCACTCCTGCATTTGAAAAGTTCAGTGATCCTGAAATAATATTCAGATCACCATTAATAGTCAGCGTCAATCCGGAATCACCAGTGAAGCTGAATGTATTTCCGGATGAGTTGTCAATGGTAAAGCTACCTGCAATATTTGTAATATTTCCCGTTTGGTTCCAGGGTGCACCTGGATTAAAGGTTATTATTAAATTACCCCATGTCCCGGTGATAGAAGGAATTGCAGGTAATGTACCTGGCCAATTTTTTATTTCGACAGTGCTGTTCAGAGCGAAATTTTCAATTCCCGAAAAAATCTCAGCAGTCGCAGTATTGTTGTGCAAATAAGTCCCTCCATTATCAATCTGGAATGTCGTTGCAGACGATAAGGCTACTGCATGGTTTGCGGTGAGTTTTCCGCCGTTTTCGATCTGTAACTTTGAACTTGTGCCGGAAATTGACCATGCGGCTGATGTTGTCATATTGTGGCTGTTTTGTATTATAAACACTGCTCCACTTGTAAAGTTAGGAGGAGCAGTACCATTAATTCCGTTGCGGTCCGAATTCCAGCTTGTTGTCAGATTAGGAGGGAGGCTTCCCTTTGAATAATAGATTTGTAGTCCATATTGTGATATGGGAACGATTTCTCCCGTGTTTAATATCTGAGCTCCCGGCGAAAAACCTGTAAAATTAATTATGGCTAATTGACTTGGCATTAAACCATTGGAATTTAATCCAATAAATATTTTTCCTGCCGTTCCGCTTGAGCCCGCTGTTCCTGTCCACCCGTTAATTGTCAAAGTTGTTCCTTTCCACGCTATGTTGTTACTTGGATCAAATTTCAGGGAATGAGAATTGCTCCCTAAAGAAATCACAGAGGCGGAATCTAATTTCAATGTTGACTTAATTGTAATGACGGTTCTTGCTGCTATACCTGTGGTGCTTAATGTGCCACTGTTCAATACAATCTGAAATAAAAATGTGGTATTGGTATCAGACGGATTCAGTCTTAGTTCACCATGGGTAATGGTGGTTGTTCCCGTATAATCACTTGCAGGATTTTCCAGCGTCAGCACACCAGAGCCGGACCCTGCTTTCGTAAGATTTATATTATCGCCTGTGATCATCGAACTTATTGTGATTCCGCCTGAACCATCAATATTTATTATATTCGTTTCTTTGTATAGTTTAATCTTTAATATTGAATTTGATGACCCTTGAAGATCTTTAAGAGTTAAAAGTTTACTACTGTAATTTCGCAATATAACGTTAGAGATATTGTTTACAGTCGCTCCATTAAACTGTAATTCTCCTAAAGTGTTATTTGAACCGTTGTTACCAATTGAAATGTTATAAGGGCGTGCAGAAGTAATTTCAATTGCACCAACTTCCTGAATACCATTTGTGTTAATACCAATGGCCGCAGGATTAGGAGATGGATAGTTCGTAAATTGGGCTATATCGGTACCTGAAGGGACATGTCCACTACTCCAGTTTGAACCGGTTAACCATGCATTACTACTGGGCGAAATCCACCCAATTGTTGCCTGTTCCCGCCCCTGTCCCATAGAATATATTTCTAAGTTCAGAAGAGTAATGAGGATGAGCAATTTATTCATATTGATAAATTTTTATCAGGTAATTAAGCTCATTAGCTACTTTG
>Ga0364860_10856_pt1 | contig 14199 bp, 10 predicted proteins | sample ExccelAu500001D4_FD_206916 | JGI IMG/M metagenome (GOLD analysis project Ga0364860, IMG submission 206916) | Enriched cells from Trout Bog Lake Hypolimnion, Wisconsin, USA - BchlTB.Aug20.5000.01 .D4 | ecosystem: Environmental > Aquatic > Freshwater > Lake > Hypolimnion/Profundal zone | place: USA... | reverse complement strand
TTTATTCAGTTAAAAATTTACTTCGCCCATTTCAATAGATTTTTAGCATTGTAGTGCGAATTGCACCAAACCCTTTGCAAAGATATATCATGGACGGCATCATGGACGGTTTTTTGATACACAGGTAAATAAAATAGTTTTACTAATGTAACTATACTATTGATAAACAGCTATTTATGTAAATTTTGTTATCATTGAAATTACAACAAATAACATAGGTTCGAGTGCCTCCCACACCACATAGAAAAACCTCAAACAATTGATAATCAATAGTTTGAGGTTTTTCTTTTTGTAAAAGGGGACGGAATAGGGGACGGTTTAATTGAATAATACAAGAAAGGGGATTCTAAATTTGTCATTTAACCTACCTCGTTATCAGATACAAGACAAACCAAACAATGAACACATAGGCTAGCTTCTGAAAGGTGGGTGAACTGATAACCTCAATAATTGCATCATTGACCAAAGTTTCCAACTTAACCCGCTTGTCTTCCTCACAACAATAAGTTTCACTGAGTTCAATGTCTGGGCTATAGGTGCTCTGCCTCTTCTCAGTTTCATAACCTAATGTGGCTACAGATGTTCCACTGAATTTCTTGTGCTCCAGAATGTCATAACGAATTTTTCCAAGCGCTCTTTTCTCCAGCACTCCTTCATGGGAATATTCAGATGGCGTGAAGTCATTCTTGGTAATGGGATTGGGTAACATGTCTTTTTCCGCAAGTGCCTTATACTGCCTATAATAGCTTACCCTGAGCTTGTCATTCAGCAGAACTCTCCTAGCATCAAAGAGATAACTCATGATCAAATCATCAGGAACACTGTAATACATCCATGGTTGCCATTCTCTGGCCTCTTTTGTGAATGCCGCCTCTATGTCCTGTCGGGATGCATCAGGGGCAATTTCAAGCAAGGAATAGTAGTCTATGAACAGGTACATGGATTATAAATTTGCCCGACCGACACAAAAATCGCAGAGTAATCTATCCAGCTTAATATCCCTGCATCAAAAACCATGATCTCGCAATACCACAACTTTTACAGACTCCCTACCTAATGATGTTGTAATTCCCAGCAAATAGGTGCCTGGAGCCGAACTTATACTTAATTTTAAGTCTCTATTGGTTTTCATGTGATACACGCCAATTTGCTGCCCAAGGATATTCGATACAGTAACATCGGCAATCTCATCAGTGGCTGACTGGATATTTATACTAAACTCACCTTCGTTAGGATTAGGGAATATAATAACGCTGTGATTGCCTGCTCCGGCCACCATATCAACCGATGCATTGCATTCCCCTGGCTGATTCACAAATATTGGGAAACTTACGTTAGCTGACCCACATGAATTGGTAACCGTATATTGGACGGTATCTCTACCATAGCCTACTCCGGTTACAACACCGTCCGGTGATACAGTTGCCTTTCCGTTTGTACAACTCCAAACACCACCGGAAACTGTGTCCGTTAAAGAAATTGTACCCGTCATACATACGGTATCGCGACCCATGATCTCTCCGGCCCCTGGCACTGATTGAACTAAAACGCTGGTAGTAGAAACAGACATGCCGCATAAATTGGCGACAGAATACTCAATGGTATCTAATCCTGTGCTTACTGCAGTCAGGATGCCGACAGAATCAATAGTCGCTCTGTTATTCGTAGTTGTCCATGTACCACCGGGAGTACTATCACTTAAAGTGATAACAGAACCAACACAAAGCTTGTTCCCGCCAATAATGTTGCCCACTGTCGGAGATCCGATAACAGTCACATTTGTTGTTGCAGAGTCCGAACCGCAACTATTGGTTGCTGAATACTTCACAGTATCAGTTCCCACAGATAGTCCGTAAACGATTCCAATTGAAGACACTCCTGCATTAGCATTGGTAGTAGACCATGCCCCGCCCAACAAAGAATCGGTCAGACTAATGGTGCTTCCGACACAAACTGTTGAAGAACCTGCTATTGTTGTTACCGAAGGATTTGAGAGAACTGCGATAATTTTTGAAGTTATATCTGTGCCACAAGCATTTGAATAAGAATAGTAAACTGTATCAAGACCAGTTGACGCACCTGTAATAACCCCACCGGTTATGTTTAATTCACCATTGGATGCTGACCAGAGTCCACCACTTACCGAATCTAATAATGTGGATGAAGACCCGATGCATAAAACGGAAACACCTGAAATCAGGCCAGCATTTGGCAATGGACTAACTGTAATAACAAGTTGTGATTCAGTTTCACCGCAAATATTAGTTACTGTATAAGTAATCGTATCTAACCCATCACTGTAACCATAAATAAGACCAGTACTAGAAATGAAGGCGTTTCCATTTGACGATGTCCATGAACCTCCCAATACTGAATCAGCTAAATCTGCGGTATTCCCAACACAGACAAAATCAGATCCCAAAATACTATCAACATGTGGCAGTGTATTTACCGTCACGTTTTGGTATTCAATAGCATTTCCGCAACTATTCGTGACTGCATAGCTGATGATTACGCTACCGGCACTATTACCAAACAATACACCTCCAGTACTAATTGAAGCAAGTGCAGAATCTGACGACGCCCATACACCTCCGGATGCAGTTTCTGCAAATGTAGTGGTAGCACCTTGGCAAAGTGTCGAAGAACCAATGATACTGCCACCAGTAGGTAAAGGGTTGACCGTGATTATCTTTGTAACAGACGAAATACCACAGCTAGTTGTCACTGAATAATTCACAGTATCAACACCCGGCATAATTCCATAAACCTCGCCTGCCGCACTGACAACTGTTGTTGTATTGGTCGAGCTCCAGCTGCCGCCTGAAAGTGAATCACTTAACCAAAGGCTGCTTCCCTGACAAACAGAGGATAATCCGTTTATAGTTCCGGCGACAGGCAAAGGATTTATTGTGACAATAAATGTTGAAAGCGAACTGCCGCAGGAATTTGAAACAGAGTACATTATCGTATCTACGCCCGGCGTAATGCCATGGATGTTTCCGGATGCCACTGTCGCAGAACCATTACTTGCTGCCCATACTCCTCCAGGAACAAATCCTGATAATGAGGTTGAGTCGTCTTGACACAGTGTGGATATTCCTGCCAGAACACCCGCAGAAGGCAGTGGACTAACCGTGATAATCTTTGCTGTGCTAGCATTACCGCAACTATTAGTAACAAAGTAAGAGACGGTATCCAAACCAGTGGTAACGCCGTAGACAATACCGGAACTTGAAATACTGGCGTGAACATTATTTACAGTCCAATAGCCGCCCGCCGCTGTTTCTGATAAAGCAATTTCAGCACCAACACATACAGCCGACAACCCTGTTATTGACCCCGCATTTGGCATTGGGTTGACTGTTAATGCCATTGAAGCCGTCGATGATCCACAGGAGTTAGAAACAGTATAACGGATTGTATCTGGCCCTGCAAACATTCCCGTAACTACGCCTCCGCTGGATACTATTGCATTCGAATTGCTGGCTGACCAAGTGCCTCCAGATGCAGTTGCTGTCAATGTTATGTTAGCACCTGCACACACCGTAGACGAGCCAGAAATCGTTCCGGTATTGGGCAACGGGTTAACTGTAATTATTTTTTGTACGGTAGCACTGCCAAACAAGTTTGTAACGGTATATGAAATTGTATCGACACCTGAACTGATTCCAATTATATGACCTATAGAAGATATTGTTGCATGGTTGTTTGATATAGTCCATATTCCGCCTGGTATCGAATCTGTCAGTGTTGATGAATCACCTAGGCATAGAGTTGAAGGTCCTGTTATGACACCAGCGTGAGGTAATGGGTTAACTGTAACTACCATTGTGGCAATCAACCCAGACAATGTATAAGTGACGGTATCTGTTCCTGATTCAACACCCGTAACAACGCCTGTGATACTGTCTACAGTTGCCACTACTATGTTGCTAACTGACCATCTACCACCTGAGGGGCTGCCGATCATTGAATCAATGACACCGAAACAAAAAGTAGCAGAACCAGAAATAGAAAGAAAAGTTGGTTGCTCGAAGCCTTGTGTAAGCAGGTAAGATCCTGAAGACACAGATGCAACAATTGTTTCGCCCATATTCTGGCTAAGAGAAGGCCCTCCAATTGGGGCTGCAAATCCCCCAAGATCACCTATTACCGTTCGCTCCAGAGACTGCCCATATCCAAATGGTGGAACGAGCAAAAGACTCCCGAACACGATAAGTCTGTTGAAATATTTAAACATAGTAGGTTGGTTTATAGATTCAATTTTTATGCTTGAGTTCATCCAACTGTTTTTCTATTTTGTCGAGTTGATTTTGCAACACACTAATAGTGGCTTTTTGCTGCTCAATCATTTTTTGTTGTTCTTGGATAGCACGAACTATAGGCACGGTGAATTCCGAGTAAGCAAGACTATAGTTATCCTTATCACTAGTCGGTTTATGCACACCACTAAATTCATAGCCGACTTCCTTTGCGGCAATTTCAACTTCTTGGGCTATGAAACCAGTGCGAACTTGTTTTTCTGCATCATCATACGATTTAGAGAGATTGGCGAACGCACTATCAGGTCGACCCAGAAACCGTTCAAATTTTCGCGCTTCGAAGTGATAAGTTACTGGTCGCAATTTCAAAACGAAATATAGACCGGGTACATTTTCCTGAATATTGGATTTAAATCGTCCATCTGAAAGGTTTGTCCAGTTTTGATATCCACCGATGGTGGCAATACTGGTATTCCCAATTACTACTGTATTACTAGAGTTTACAGTTGCGTATCTACCCAATACAATGGTATTGCTTAAATCACCACTACCTACATCAGCAGACTGCCCAACTGCAATGTTGTAGTTTCCGGTTATGTTGGATTGAAGACTTCCATCCCCGATTGCTGTATTCTGAATACCTGTTGTATTATTAGTAAGACTTTCGTTTCCAATCCCGGTATTATTATTACCCACAGTATTCGCATTTAGACTATTTGCCCCAACTCCAGTATTTAGTATTCCAGTCGTATTGTAATAAAGGCTGTTATAGCCAACAGAAGTATTATCAAACCCTGTGGTATTGTCATTTAAACTTGCCGTACCAATTGCTATATTCTGCGAACCTGTTGTATTGGAATACAGACTATTATTGCCATTTGCCGTATTAGAATTTCCTGTAGTATTTGAATAAAGACTGAAATACCCTGTCGCAGTATTGCCCTGTCCAGTGGAATTGGCAAAAAGACTATAATAACCTACAGCTGAGTTAAAGGAACCCGTTGTATTTGAATCGAGACTACTTGTACCGATTGCAGTATTATTACTACCAGTCGTATTGAAGTGAAGACTTGCAACTCCATTTGCAACATTTGAATTTCCAGTAGTATTAGAAGCTAGACTAGCGGCACCTATAGCAACATTATCATTACCAGTAGTATTTGCATTAAGACTTGATGTTCCTATTGCTGTATTATTACTTCCACTTGTATTGTAATATAGGCTAAAAACTCCGGTTGCAGTATTACTGTTTCCTGAAGTATCTGAAAAAAGGCTACCAACACCACATGCAGTATTCATATTTCCTGATGTATTGGAATAAAGACTTTGTTCACCAATAGCAGTATTGCCATTACCAGTTGAATTATAAGCAAGACTTCCATTACCCATTGCTGTATTAGTATGGCCTGTAGTATTATATTGGAGGCTATAAGCACCAGTTGCAGTATTCTCATAACCTGATGTATTAGACCCCAAGCTCCATAACCCAATTGCGGTATTCTGATAACCTGTTGTATTTGAGTATAGACTTATATTTCCTATTGCTGTGTTATTATCACCTGTTGTATTACTAAACAACGCTTTGCTACCAATTGCAAGATTCCAATACCCTCCGGTTTGACTATATAATGCAGAATCACCAATAGCAATCAAGTCACTACCCGTAGAGTTACTGTAAAGGGCGTTAGTACCAATAGCAATATTGTTATAACCACTCGTCGCTGAATACCCTGACTTTATACCAAATGAAACATTTCCAGTACCGGGATTTAGTTCGCCGGCCCACAAGTTATTTACTCTTAACCTTAAAGCATTGTTGTCCGATGTCCCAATATAATTTGCAGATGGATTAGTTCCGGCATTCCCTATCAAATTCCATCCCGACGCGGAATACAGTGAATAAGGTACACTCATCATTTGGGATGTACCCATATTGATATAACCTGTACCGCCTGTAGGATCCATCTCCACTTGCATATACTTTGCATTTGCCCCCCAATTGATTGTACTAAAAGTACCAGTCACGACGACGCCGGTACCAATATTTAAATTGAATAACCCCAATGCTGTTGTAGTTGGATTAAAGGTTTCCTGATATACAATAGTGCCTGTTGCTATACTGTCGTGTATCGTAAAACGCACACTAATGGGCTGGCTTGAAAGTATAGCCCCGCCACTATTTCGGGCTATTGCCTGATAAGGTATTCCTTGTGGAACTTGTGCAAATGCAACATTTGACAATAACAGAATTAAGACGGAGAGTAATTTTTTCATTTTGATTAATTTATTGTGTTAATTATGATTGCTAAAAAAATACCTGGAACACTACATCTACCTGCCTTGAGGGGGTCGAATCCCTACCCAAATCTTTTGAGTCGCCGATTTTCCCTACTGCACCACAATCTGTTCCGAAAGCATCATTCCACCATCGTCATCAAACAGGTTCATCTGGTAGGTACCTGGTGCAAGCGCTGTGGGCAAATGGATGCTTGTCTGGATACCTTGATTGTTTACGGCCCCTGTCACAACGGTTTTGCCATTTTTGTCCGAAACCACGTATCGCGCAGGCGTGGTTTTATTGTCGGTAAGAATCACATGTATGTCTGTTCCGATAACCGGGTTAGGATAGATAACGGAGGTAACCGGTGCTGTATTCTGGCTTGCAATACCGGTCGGCAACGGCTCCAGATTGTCTGTATCCAGCGACACATCTGTCGGGGTAGTGAACGTGGAATCACTTCCATAGTAAAACGACAGCAATGCATTGAATTCGCCGCTCCTGTAGAAGTTGTATTCATTTATTTTGCTCGTTCTGGCACCCTGCACAACACCCAATGTAGTCAGTACCGTATCGGGTGCGGGTACGCCATTCAGATAGAGGCTATCCTGCGTATACTCGCTCATTCGGTCTATCAGCACCGGATACAAAATGCTGGCACCTGTACCAACAGAGACCCGGGCACTTCCCCAGCCTACTACAGAATCGCTCCGGTGTACGGTATAGATGTGCTGCCCGGCTACATGATTCAGCGAGTCGGCAGCAATAGTGAGCACAAAATTGGCAACCCGTCTGCTGGTAGAGCTCCAGGCACTACTCATGGTCAACGGATAATGTATGATCTCCTTTTGTGTAGTGCACAAAGCAGACTGCAGCGGAAACAAAATGGAGTCGGTAGGAGTCGTAGTGCAACCGGACAAATCAAATCCCTGCGATGGCACCTGCAATGCCGCTTCGGCCACTCCTGTAGCATCCGCTTTCAGTTCGCTGACAACATTGTAGCTGACCACGGTGCCCAGGGTCTTAAACGTAGGATGGTTGACATTGATTCCAGCGCCGGTAAAAAAAGTATCTGTCTCGGCATTATACACATAGCTAAAATAAGCAGCGCACCAATAAGGGCTATAGTCCCAAAGGCCACCGGAACTGACCACCGGAGCCGGAGGTGAGCCGAAAGAACTGAGGTCCAAACAATTAAAGGTGCCGGGCAGAGGCATATCGGTTGCGTGCAAAGTAATGGCCTGACCCTGGGCAAGCACCGGTCCGGCGAGCCACAAAACGAAAAACATGAACTTTTTCATATGCCTGAAGTTGATTTCATTTCAACCATTCAAAATTAAGGCTTTGTGACCTGAAATAAAAATTTATATTGATATTTAATTTCCGCCAAAAAAGATGCTACCATCAGTTCAGACTTGCCGTCCCTGTCCTTCAAAAACACGCTACGGAGTCCCAATGTATGCATCTGTGGAGGTCACACCTTGTCCGGGTCCCGGGTGGGTCCAGATACCGCAAGAAAGGCTGTCGTTAGCAGGCGTAAAAACAATCGAGCCATTGGCATACCTGTTCTGTATCGGATTGGTGTATAGGCTATAGGAATATACCAGACTTGTCGCTGTAGAAGTAGATGGTTGATAGTAGAAAGTATCCGTTAAAAAAACCAGAGTGAAAGAGTTGATCAACACCACCGGCATCAATGAATCTGCCGTATACGAACTATCGTAAGGCCCTATACCGGAGGAGTTATCAATGTGCTTGTGCGACCAGTGATAACTGCCACCTATACCGGAGGTGCCGGTTGGTGCTGGGTATATGGTAACCGGGTTAGTAACCGTCAGAGAACCATTGATCGTCATAGTAACGGTATAAACACCCACAGATGAATAGCTGTGTGTAGGATTCGAGGCCGTACTTATGGCAGACCCATCCCCAAAGTTCCAGGAGTACCCTGTTCCATAGGGTTCACCTGCCCTAAATACCAAATTGTTGCCCACCACCGGCACACCCGAATAGCCAAAACTGGCAGAAATAGAATTATTGAATATCGTTATGGTTTTAGTGATTTTGTGTGCCGTATCGTTGTTCAGTACAAGCGTTACGGTGTAAACTCCTGTAAATTGATACGTATGCTGCAATGATGCTGATGTTCCGGTATTGTAACTGGAGTAGGTGTCGCCTGCATTCCACAAATAAGTGGTACCGGTCGGTTCTGTGGCTGCAAAAGTGATCACCGAATCAATATCCGGTGTCCCGGTCCAGCTAAAGTCATAAACCAGAGTATCTGTGGTCTTGGGCTGCGGCGTAGGGTTATTGGTGGTCTTCTTGCACGATGCACCCCAAAGTGCGGCCAACAGAACGCACCAAATAAAAACAATTTTTGTTTTTTTCATACTGCATTGCTTTACCCAAAGTTATAAAAAATACATGATATAAGTATAATCCGGGTAATATTAATTTTTCCTTGGGCACTCAAAATATGCCAGAAAACATATATATTTATTTGCCTTAAAAAGCTTAAAATGAAAATTCACAGTTTACTTTGCGTTCGTTTTTATTCAACGGGTGTTACTGCACGTCCGGACAGCATTGTCTATACTGTTGCCAACTATTGCGATACCGCCGCTGCAACTTTTGGCATTATTGTAGACTCAGGTACTGCTTGTATCCCGGTAAGTGTCGCAGTTGCTCTTGCAACACCTAGTGAACTTCTTATATACCCCAACCCTACTCAAGGCGATTTCACGGTATTTGTTTCCTCGGATATGGAAGAGCAAGCAATAGTAAAGGTCCTGGATATGCTAGGCCAACAAGTGCTTGATTTTACGGTTTCTACTAACCAAGAAACTACAATAAAGAACCAACTAAGAGCGGGCATCTATCTGCTTTCTGTCAATACCGTGCACACCGTATCTTGTGTAAAACTTCTTGTCACAAAATAGGATCAGGGGTGTACTCATTCTATACGACTGAATAAATTCAAATAGAGTATTGCATCATTCATTGCCGCACTTACTCGCCTTCATATTGCACGAAAAGCGCTAACCATATGGACCGCGCCAGACGCTGTATCGGCAACTGTAGTAGTACCAGCACCATTGCATTCAGTCCTAGGCACCACCAGACCCTGTTGTCCCTGATCGACAATCCAATGGTAAGCCACCACGCAGCAATGATAATAGCGCTGAACAGTACCGTTAGCACGTAACTCACAAACCCGGTTCCAAAGTAAAAACCCGTCTGCAACTCAAATTGCTGACCACACACTGCACAGCGCTCCGGCATCTGCATCGTGGTTTTTAGGTGGTATGGATTCGGATCAATAAATAAATGCCCCTTTCTGCAATGTGGACATCTGTTGGTGATAATACTCCGGACAAGCCGGGGCGATGAATGTTCAGTATTCATAAATCTATATTATTTAACGCCTGTTTTTTTCCGGAATTCTTCCGGCGTTTGACCTACATGCTTCTTAAAAAATTTAGTAAAATGAGAGTTGTCCGAGAAATTGAGTTGTGCAGCTATCTCAGAAATAGGTTGTTCGGCATTGATCAACAACCTTTTTGCTTCCAGTAGAATTCGATCTCTGATTAGTTCCCCCGCAGATTTAGCCAATAGATCCTTACATAGCGCATTCAGGTAGTTTGGCGTGATATATAGAAGGGCTGCATAATCTACCGGCAATCGTTTTTCAGCATAATTTGCTTCAATCAACCTCCTGAAATTGTATAATATCAATTGCTTGGGCTGAAGGTTATTCCGCATACCATTTCCCGCCCCGCTCCATTGCACTAATCTAAATAACAAGATCAGGTTGGCACAGACAAAATCGCTCATCTGCTCTACACGGTCGCTAAGTTGCTGAACCAACCTAGCCATAATACTTGCAGCATCTGCTGCATTCTTTTCGCTCAACAGGCAAACGCTCTCTTTTGCTACACCGCTTAAAAAACTATACTGCTCAAGATAGGTCTTATCATTCAGCAATGACAGGAACATCCGGTCAGAGAAATTAACAACAAAACCATCCACTTCACCCTCAAAATTCCAGCTATGCGCCTGACCCGGAATCATAAAATAGATCTGCCCGGCGCAAACTTCAAACTTCTCAAAATCTATAGTATGATAACCGCTTCCTTTTGTAAAAAAAACAATATGGTAAAACGAATGCCGGTGTGGCCGGTAAAGATTGGGATGCCGCTCTAAATAAGGACCGAAAGGCTGCGCAATGACATCCTTGAAAACATGTTCCGGGTCACTAAGTGAGCAAATATCGTATACCGGAATGGTATTTTTCAACTTTTTCATGTTGCTGCAAAGATACAACCTTGTATCATTGCACAATTGTATCAGACAGGGCAGTATTTGTACTTTTTACCTTTCTTATGCCCTCACCACCCACCTACTCCTTTATGATCTTCCGCACCGTCCTACCGTTTACGGTCAGCAAGTAAATACCGGCAGAAAGATCCGCAACATTTACCTGCACTGCCGGTTCACTCGGATAACATTTTGAAAACACAACCTGCCCTATCAGCGTGCAGAGGGCAATGGTAGTTATCGGATCTTCTGAACTAATGCTCAAATATTCCGTAGCAGGGTTGGGGGCAACCAGCACTTTGTTAATCCTGTCGGCTATTTGTGGTACAGAAGTGGGATCAATTCCATATTTAGCGACATATACATCCATCCCCAAACCACAGGTCAGTGTGTCCGTACCAAAACCAACGCTCGGACTGTTGTATGCTCCGGTTATATAGGTATGCGCCCATTGATCGCACGCTACAGAAAACGCCCTGTCAGTGTTATATCCACCCACAGCTTTTGCCATGCTTACTGTTCCGTCCGTGTCATACTTCGCCAGAAAATTATCTGACGTAGAAATCCCTGCATCACTAAGCAGCGTAGCACCTAAAGTAAAAGACGGGCTGAAGAAAAAGCCGGTTACCCATGCCTGATTACTTCCATCTACCGTTACAGAACTAGCATAATCATCGCTTGTTCCACCGGCACTTTTTGCCCATAAAAAACCACCTGCCGAATTAAATTTGGCAACCAACAAATCGCTACCTCCATTATTAACTAATACGGTAGTGTCAATTGCCAATGACAAACTAACAAAAGAACCTGAGATATAAACGTTCCCATTAGAATCTGCCGCAACACCACTGGCAATGTCATTTCCAACGCCTCCGGCTCTTAGTGCCCACGTGACAGTGCCGGCTGAATCATACTTTACAACAAAAAGGTCAGAGGTATCCATACCGGTAGCATTTGCCAATGCACAAGAACCAAAAACCAGCGTGTCACTATTGAAAACTCCGGTTACCAAAACATTGCCCGAATAGTCCGTTGCTATACCATTAGCAAAATCCCCGCTCACGCCGCCTGCACGTTTTGCCCACACCACATCACCTGATGCATTATATTTTACAACAAAAATATCCTGGGTCAATCCACTGGTATCCGCATTCTCAAGTGTAAATGCACCGAAATTGATACTCGGGCTATTAAAATACCCTGTCACATAGGCATTGCCAAATCTGTCTGTTGCAATACTGGAAGGCCTATCACTTTTTATGCCTCCGTAAGCGTTCGCCCAAATTACCGTACCTGAAGAATTATATTTTATGACAAAAAGGTCTCCACTGGCGCCGCTGGTATCGGCATTGGTTAGCACTGTTGCCCCAACCAGCATTGTTTTGCTATAAAAAAAACCCGTCAAATAAGTATTGCCCAATGCGTCTGTGGCTACTGCTTCGGCACCGTCATAACCTGTCCCGCCTTCCCTCAGTGCCCAGATCACATTCCCTGCCGAATCGTACTTCGTCAAAAACGCATCATAATTTCCGACGGTGACAAGCAAGGAAGACCCAAAAACAATATCTGAATCTGAAAAATTACCAGCAATATAAATATTGCCAAGTCCGTCAGCTACCACCGAGTTGCTATTGTCATAGCCCCCGTTCCCGGCACTCCTCGCCCACTCCCATCCTTGTGCAAACGCACCAAATGGGACAAAAAAACAAGTGCAGAAAAATAGAAGTACGGAGATTTTGAAGATGCCGGATTTCATAGGAAAAATATTGCACCCAAAGATATAGTTAATATTTATCAATTCCGAGGCTTGTTCACGCCACAAAATACATACCCAGTGCCCCTTTGTTTTTTGCTTCTATCTTACCTCTGTACGTACAGTCAAAGTGCTCCTTCACTAGTTCATACGTTGCCTCAGATATATTGATCCTTCCCGGCTCGCTGGTTTGCTCCATCCGGGCAGCCGTGTTCACCGTATCGCCCCAAATGTCATACGCAAATTTCTTTACGCCCACTATCCCTGCCACCACATTGCCGCTGTGCAAGCCAATCCGGATCTCAAACGTATTGTCGCCCAGTTCCTCTTTCCTGCGCAGCATAAAATCCCTGATCTCTAACGCTGCCCGCACCATGCTCACGGCATGGGCGGCCTGAGCTACCGGCAACCCACATACTGCCAGATAGGCATCGCCAACGGTCTTAATTTTTTCAATGCCCCATCTGGTGGTGATCTCGTCAAACCCCTTGAAACACGCATGGAGCTCATCTACAAGCTGCTGCGGTGTCAGCCTTTCGGCCACTGTGGTAAATCCCTTAAAATCACTAAACAATACTGTCACACTCTGAAAATGGCGAGCATCCGCCCTCCCCTTTTCTTTTAGCTCCTCGGCCACTTCCGATGGCAAAATATTCAGCAATAAGTCATCGCTCCGCTTTTTTTCTTTTATAATGATGTTCCGCGCTGTGATCAGGTCATCTATAGACTGCTGCAGTGCCACATTCTTTTGCTCTATTTCCACCTTCTGCGCCTTGATGACCTCATTTTCTTTTTTGGTTTGCTCTGCCTCAAAGATCAACTTGCTGTTCCTCAACCGTTTTTCAGCATCCTCCATGTTCACTGCTGTCTCGTACTGATGATACAGCCGCTGATGTTTCAGGCTCAACGCCAGATTTCCCCCTTTTTCATACAACTGTGACAGCATTTCATGCACCTGTGCCACTTTTGCCATCACCTTTATTTCTTCCGACTTTCTAAGTGCCTCAAACAGCAGCGCTATGGCTTCGTCGGTCTTATGCTGAACAGTATAAACTTTAGCCAGAAAGATCAGGTTTGTGATCGCGCCGTTGGTCATTTTCCCTTTTTCCCTGATGTCCAACGACTGCCGGCAATAGTCTATGGCCTTTTCAGGTTCGTTTAGCTCAAAATAATAACGCCCCAGGTCAAACAACACCCTCGCGGTATTCATCAGGAAACCCACCTGCTCCGAACGCTGCAACGCCTCTTGCAGCGCCTCATAAGCTGCGTCATACTTCTTTTCTATCAGGTAAATATTGCCCTTGCCTATGGCAGCCCTTGTCAAAAAAATGGCATCCCCTACATTATTTGCCAGTAGTATCAGCTCATCAAAAAAGCAACAATGCATCGGCATAATTTCCGGTGTCCGAATACAACTCCGCGAGTTGGTAACAACTGGTCAACTGAAACGCTTTGTAGGCTCCTGTCTTTCTAAACTGCGCCAGAGCTTCCATCTGCGTTTGTATGGCCAGATCCACTGCACCGAACGATCGGTAGTTGCCGCCTATCACGGCCAGGCATAAAGCATTTCCGTCCTGATCATTCAG
>Ga0364860_10852_pt1 | contig 14253 bp, 6 predicted proteins | sample ExccelAu500001D4_FD_206916 | JGI IMG/M metagenome (GOLD analysis project Ga0364860, IMG submission 206916) | Enriched cells from Trout Bog Lake Hypolimnion, Wisconsin, USA - BchlTB.Aug20.5000.01 .D4 | ecosystem: Environmental > Aquatic > Freshwater > Lake > Hypolimnion/Profundal zone | place: USA... | reverse complement strand
GAAATAACCTGTCCCTGCCTCTACCTTAGTATCCTTTAATTTCATCGGGTCAATCGTTTCTGTTCCCAGCCTGATCTTCACATCAGGTTGTACTGAAAGAAGATCGGTTCCGCGGAGGAGCAATGCATAACAGGCTTCAGCAGTAGCGCGTCCTGTTTTCCAGTTCTGGGTTTGTTTTTGTTTAAGGAGCCATACTTTCATATCATCAACAGGCTTCGGATTGGCATCAATCTCTTCAAAGGCCTCGATCAGCATTGCCTGGCTCTCTATTGGTACCTGGTACCATTCATAGCCGCTCTGCATCGCCCAGTACATCCCCATTTCCGGCGAATGAAGCGCTTTCTCTGAAAGCGACTTCAGGATGGCGGCAGGAACAGTCTTGTTACCTAACCGGTTCAGGGCAAGAGCGATCATACCCTGGAAATAAAGATCATTCTGCAACCAGTATTTTTCTGCCTGCTGGCTGAAATACTGAAAAGCGGTTTTCATTTCACCATTGGCTTTCAGGGGAATATCGGAGAGATAATAACTCCGGGCATAGAGATACTGGATCTGTGTTGCGGTAAGATGATTATCATCCATTTTGGCAGGATAATTTTTCCTGATCTCATCATAGTCTTTTACAAGGTCACCGTCAAGATAGGCTATAGCCCTGTTCAGCATATTCCAGGTATCCTTGTCATCACGGATATTTTTAATTCCAAGATGATCAAGATGTCCCAGTCCTGTAACGATATTCTGTGTGATGTAGCGGCTTTCCCGCATGCCATCAAACCAGGGCCATCCCCCCGATGATATTTGCATTTTTTGCAGGGTTTTAAGGTTTTGGTCAAGCTTTGTTTCCATGTTGTTCCTGTCGAAAAATAAAGCCAGCCTGTGTTTCCGTTGTGTTTCGTCCTGTGCTTCCATTACCCATGGGGTCTCCTGCAGCAATGCTGATTTCAACTGCTGGTTTTTCATCAGGTTAGACTCTAGTGCATCATCTGAAAGGGTTTTCCAGCTCTCAAAAACCTGTTTTATTGACGGGTTTGAATTGGCAAGGAAAAAGGCAATGCTATTGGTATAAAAAGAACGAAAAATATTATCTGCATTCGGATATTGCGGATCATCCATGGTCGGCAACGCCTGTATTGCATACCATACCGGGTTGGATGCAAATTCAAGGGTGAGTTTATAATTCTTCAGAGTCTTGTCTGCAGAAGAATTCAACAGTTTGTCAAATTTGAAATCAAAGGAACCTTTATCCTTTACAGGAAGCGTCAATGATTCAGTCACAAGTATCCGGTTTGTCAGGACCGGGATGGCTTTTTCTTCTCCGTCGCTGAAATTGCCGGCGCTGGCCGTAATGCGGTACTGGAGTAAAGAAAGGGATGGATCTTCTGGTATGGCTAACTTCCATTGGAATGCCAGGCTCTGACCTGTGGACAGGTTAAATGACTGGGTCTTATTGCCTGAAATCACTACATCAACCATCTTTTGTGTCAGGGCATCCGACATCTCCAGAACTACGTCACCATTCAATGCACGCTCACTGAGATTGGACACTTTTGCACTGAAGACGAGGGTATCGCCCTGGCGGACAAACCGCGGTGCATTTGGAAACATCATCAGGTCTTTATGGGTGATGATTTCTTTTTCTGTCAGGCCATAATCGAGCTGTTTCGTATAGGCAAATCCAAGGATCTTCCATCTGGTAAGAGATTCAGGCATGGTAAATTTCATATCGAGGTTTCCGGCTGAATCGGTTACTAGCGAAGGAAAGAAGAAGGCAGTTTCACGGAAATCCCTTCGGATCTGCACTTCCGTTTGTGTTTTAATCTTTGGTACAACTTTTTTATTCTCAGGCGTTTTCCCGTCAAGGGATGGAGGGAGGCTAGCATGGTTAGCTGTATCTTCTTGTATTGTTCCTTCAGAAACCTGGTTCCCGACAACCATGGGTGCAGCGATGTTTATAGATCTTCCCATATTCAATCCCATACCAAAATGTCCTCTGCTCAAGCCGAATCCAAACCAGTTCAGCTCTTCATAAGAAGGTGAGAAATATTCCCCGGTGGTATAATGCAGCGGAGTGTATGATCCTGATGAAGTCCTGAATCCGCCACCTGCTTCCCAGGCTAGTGATGAATAATACTCCTGCAAAACAGAAAATGCCCATTTGTTGGGGGCAAACGCATCCAGGGAGGCATCATACATGGCTGTCAGGTATTCAGCGCTGACCCCTTTTTTAGTTGCATCACAGATCCTGATTTTCCATTCTTCATTCTGACCGGGATAGAGTTTGTCACGGAAAGTTTCAAATTTAATGTCTAATTTCTTATTGGCAAAGGGAACATGCACCAGCTCATTATGCTGGAAAGACCTGTTATACTTGATAAATATGAAATTCACGGAAAAATTGCCACGGAATTTTTCCTGTATAGGGATCTCTATAAGTTTTTGGTTATTGCTCAGGTTCATCCATTGCCTTGAATAAAGCGTATCATGAACCCTGATCTCGTACAGGACTTTGACATTTTCAGCCTTTGTGCCGATCAGGAATTTGGCTTTCTCCCCTGGTTCGCCTTTTGTCTTTACAGGAACAAACCAGTCGATCTCCTGCACTGGAGCAGTGGCAGCTGAAGGCTCATAGATCACAAATGGGATCTTTTTTTCGACCACTTCACCAAAAGGATCTTTTGCTTTCAAAGTGAGCAGGTAATTCCCTTGTTGTAAAATTGCTCCATTAGCCGTTACCCACTTCCCATCAGCAAGGCGTGTGGCGATCTGTGAAAACCTGAAAATGGAATCTGTAGCTGTGTTGATCTCTTCTTTCAGGATCTCCTGCTCAACTGGCCAGTTGGTCACAATATTTTCATCTGAATAAATATTATTGGGGAAATCTGAATGAAATTCCTTCTCGGTCATGCCCATGAGATCAGGTTTTTCCCATGCGCGCTTCCTGAAAAGCCGGTCGGGTTGCTGTAGTTGTTGAATATTCAGGGTGATGGCCGTGGGGGTAGTCCGTCCATTCAGGTTGGTCGCGGTCAGATGAAACAATGTATCCCTGGCACAATCGAGATTTTCAGGAATGTCCATCCCCAGCAAAAGAGAAACGTAACCGGCTGAGATATTTTGATTGGATGATTGGATCTCCCCGTTGATATCGGTCACATCAGCATAGATCACATAGTCGAAGACTGGTTTTGATGATCTCTCAACGGATAGGTCAGGAATGGCTTTAAACTTGATTTTAAAGCTGCCGTCATTTTCTGTTTTTATGATGCCCTGCGTAATTTCTGCTTCCGGGACAGAAGGCAGCGGAAGCCATCCTCCTATTTCCCATAAAGGGAACCTTGCCGAACGCACTATCCTGTATTTTACATCAGCACTGCTGATATCATTTCCTGCATAGGCCAGTGCTTTCCCTGTAACCGTCACGCTGTCGTTGAGCCGGTAATTTCCTTCAACAGGATTGAAGGTAACCTCAAAGGTGGGTCTTTTATACTCTTCTACAGAAATTACAGCTGTTCCTGAGCCATTCGAAAGGGTCATAGTTCCCGGAAGCAACCCCTGCGGGATCACAAATGACCCGTTGAATGAACCGAAATCATTGGAGGTGAAAGTCTGGGTGGCAACCTTTTGGTTGTTTGCATCGGTAAGGTTAATGGTGGTTTGAACCCCGGGTTTTATGTTGTGCATATCACCTTTTACTTCAAGAATGACTCCTTTGAAATAAACCGTCTGTCCTGGCCGATAAATGCCCCGGTCGGTGAAAAAGTATGTTTTCAGAACTGTTTTTTCATTGGGTTCATTAACTGGATACCGATAATAATTTCCTGTCACGAAGAGATCGTCATTCATCTTCAGCCGCAGGTAGACATTATTTGAAGAAAGGTTCTTCAGGACAGCCGGCAGGGAAAAATGTCCGTTATCATCTGTCACATATTCCCCGGTCTTTTGATTTTCATTTTTTCGTGTGGTGTAATTGTATACAACGTGAAATGCTTCTGCAATAACTCCTTTCAGAGGAACCCCGGTTTCCCTGTCGAGGATATAGAATTCCTCTTCACTTTTTTCATTCCGCTGGCTGATGAAACTGATCCGGGTGGAATAAAATGGAGCCCAGGTAATTACCTGGTTTATGTCTTTAAAATCAGGGTCTGAAGATGCGATAAGAATGTAAAATCCGACCGGCAACTCCGGAATGCGGATCTCCATCCTGTGCGATTGGTAATCCCCGTCGTTGGGCAGTTGAAGTGACCAGTTCTCCTGAAAAGCCAGGCTGGTATAGTATGATACCATTTCTTCCCTTGAACGGTTCATGGATTTCTCCCGGTTGACATCAGGATCGGATTTTGCAACCCGGAAATACAATGTTTTCAGGTTCCTGAATTCAATCATACCCAGGGATGGCTTTTGGGGAATGACAGCTTGTTCAGTTTCAACCTGCAACGAGGGTTTTTCAATGTCGGTGGCCAGCAATCTGCAATTCCCGGCCCCTGCGCTCTCAGGGAACCGTTTTATTGCCAGATTGCAATAATTAATAGCTTTCTTTAACTCCCATTTATATTTTTGTGATTCGACAGGATTGTATTGTGAGCCCTGCTCTTTGAGAAAAACAGCAATAGCGTAAGTTACATCTGTACAATAAGGTGAAGAAAGACTGGTCTGCTCCAGTTTTTCCAAGGCATTCAGGTACAGCGTGTCTTTCCCGCAGATGAATGAGTTATCCTTAAGGAATTCAAAGCGCAGGATTTCTTCATTGATCAATGCACGGGGGTCTTTGTCGGCGCTGTGAAAGCCTGCAAGGTCCTGGTAGATCTTTAGCGAATAGGCAATAAATGAGGAGGAATCTGAAGGTAATTCCAGCTTCAGGACTGCAAAATCTTTTGCCTGTCCGAAATAAGAAGGCTGGTCAAGGGAAAAGGGCTCGGCAGTAGCCTTGTCGGGACTTTCATTTCCGGAGAAATAATCCAGTGCACGCCAGCATAAAAAATCATATAGCGTTGGCCGGTAGCTGTTCTTTTTTTTCTCTGCCTGTTTTGAAGGTTGCTTTACTTGTGATCCCTGTTTTACCAGGATATCATCAAAATCTCCAATCGGTAAGGACTGTAACAGCGCTGGATCCTGAATTGAGAGGAGCCAGGTTTTCACAGTTTTACGGGTCAGGGTTTTCAGGTCCCAGGTCTGTATGCTGTCTGAAGTATTATTCAGTAGCTCTGTACGGTTGATGAACAGATAACGGTTATTCTGGTAATAGGATTTATAAAGTTCACCCAGGATGGAATACAATAGTTGTCTGGCGGGTTCCCAGGAACCTTTGATCTCGGCACTTACTTCCCTGATGGATGCGGGCAATGGATCTTCCCTGTAATCTGCTTTTAGTTTCAACTTGTAAATGACAGCTTTGATATATTGAGGATCATCTTTTTCTTTTTTTGCCTGGTCATATATCTTTTCCACGATCACGAGGGCGGATTTTGGAAGGCCAAGGTCTGACAGGGAGTCGACTTTTTTCCACTGATCATTATAATTGGCTGACTGTTTAACGGGAGAGGCAGTTCGCTGGGGAACTCGGTCAAATGCATAAAGCGCACTGTAACCCAATAGAAGTATAAACCCTAAAACGAAAGGTTTTGCTTTCATAAAATGAGGTGTTTTTTATGCAATTATAAGGAAAACGCCTGACTTTGGCAAAAGATTGTATTATTTTGGGGAACTGATTAAAGCAGTAACCGGGTTCGCTAACCCCTTGTATTCAACTAGCTCAAGCTTCACCGACCCAATAATGACAGCCGATTTTGCAAGTATCGGGATCCGGTTCTCATCATCAGTCACCCAGACATCCATCGGATAAGGCTGGCTGAATACATTCCCTGTCGCTACCATCGGTTTAAATCTTAGGCAGCGGAATGTTCCAAGGTCTGTCTCGACCACTTCACGACCAACAAATTCGATGTGCGATATATATATTGAATCATCGAGGTAGAAATCTACCGGGATACAATCCCCGACTTTGATATTGGAAATATCAAGTGTGCGGCAATAATAAAAGGCTGAAAGAATATCATGAGTGCCGGATTTCATTGTTTTGTTGACCTTAAGACTTGAATAGTTTCCCGAATATTGGTTAAACCGTACTTCATCATTTACTGTATAACTCCCTTCATGGGTATTTCTGATAAAAGACCAGGGAACAAGATATTCTTCATCCATATAGGACTCGAAATGGTCGTTGACCTTAAAAAACAGATTAAACGCACCCTTGGATTTCCCTTCGCCAATAATATGAAAAGTACTTCGTCCTTCGATTTTTTTATCCTCGAATTTTATTTCCAGCGTTGCCGTCCCTGCCGTGACTTTCCCCGTTATAAAAGAGTCATAATAAGCCTTGAACCTCAACTTTTCCCCTCGAATGAAGGAGCCGTTATGAACCGGGACTAATGACTGGGCAGGAAGGTCGAAAGATGATAATTGAAAAATAATAAATTCAAAGATCAAAAACCGGGAAAGAGGCTTCATTTCAAACCACTATGTTGATTATTTTTTTTGGTACCACAATAATCTTCTTCGCAGCCTTACCCTGGAGCCATTTTTCAGTTTCCGGCGCTTTCAGCACATCCTCTTCGATTTCAGGAACTGTGAGGTTTAGCGAAAGTTCAAGTTGGAACCGCATCTTACCATTGAACGACACAGGATAATGAAAAGTATCCTCAACAATATATTCCTCCCTGAAAATAGGGAAAGAAGAATAAGTTATGGTTTCTGAATGTCCCAGGTTTTCCCACAGCTCCTCAGCCATGTGGGGAGCATAAGGTGCAATGAGGATTACCAGCGGTTCGAGAATTACCCGTTTGTTACATTTCAGTTCGGAAAGTTCATTCACACAAATCATGAAGTTCGAAACAGCCGTATTGAATGAAAACCTTTCGATATCATCCCCGGTTTTCTTAATGGTCCTGTGCAGGATCTTCAGCTCTTCTTTTGTTGGTTCTTCATTGGTCACAGAGAATTCATTCTCCCTGTCGTGGTATAATCTCCAGAATTTCCTGATAAACCTGAATACGCCTTCGATGCCATTGGTGTCCCAGGGCTTTGATTGTTCCAGCGGACCCAGGAACATCTCATAAAGCCTTAGGGTGTCTGCACCGTAATGGGTAATGAGATCATCGGGATTGATGACATTGTGAAGTGATTTTGACATCTTTTCCACTTCCCATCCGCAGATATAATTACCATCTTCAAGGATGAACTCAGCATCTGCAAGATCGGGCCGCCAGGTTTTGAATGCATCAAGGTCTAGCACATCATTTTCCACCATGTTCACATCCACATGCATTTCCGTTATTTCATAATCCTTCTTCAGATTATATGAAACAAAGGTGCTGGTGTTCTTAATTCTGTAAACAAGGTTTGACCGGCCCTGTATCATCCCCTGGTTGATTAGCCTCTTATAAGGTTCATCTTTACATACCAGTCCGATATCCCAGAGGAATTTATTCCAAAATCGTGAATAGACTAAGTGGCCGGTGGCATGTTCGGCGCCACCGAGGTAAAGATCCACATCCTGCCAGTATTGGTTGGCTTCTTTTGAAAAGTATTCGTGTTCATTCTGCGGGTCCAGGTAACGTAAGTAATACCCGCTCGATCCTGCAAAGCCCGGCATGGTTGAAGTCTCGTATGGATATCCCTCTTTTGTTTTCCAGTTTTTAGCACGGGCTAATGGCGGCTCACCGGTTTCTGTTGGTAGGTATTTATCCACTTCCGGCAGTACCAGTGGTAGTTCAGATTCATCCAGTACATATGCAATGCCGTCTTTGTAATAAACCGGGAAAGGTTCACCCCAGTAACGCTGGCGACTGAATATGGCATCACGGAGACGGAAATTTACAGTGCCTTTGCCGATCTTCAGTTCTTCTACTTTGCTGATAACCGCAGAGATTGCTTCTTTTACCTTCATGCCATTAATGAATTCAGAATTGATCAGTATTCCGTCCTTGGCATCATATGAGCTTTCTGAAATATCCCCTCCCGAAACCACTTCAGTGATGGGCAGGTTAAAGTGTTTTGCAAAATCATAATCCCTGCTGTCGTGGGCCGGAACAGCCATGATAGCGCCTGTGCCATAGCCGGCCAGTACATAATCGGCCACCCAGATCGGGATTTTTTTCCCGTTCAGGGGATTCAAACAGTAAGCACCTGTAAACTCGCCGGTGATCTTTTTCACTTCCGACATCCTTTCCCGCTCTGAACGGTTCTTTGCCCAGTGAAGGTAATTCCTCACTGCCTCAGCCTGGCCCGGTGAAGCAATTGTTTCGGCAAGCTCATGCTCGGGAGCAATGACCATGAAGGTCGCTCCGAAAATGGTATCAGGCCGCGTCGTGAAGATATCCAGGCTGTAAGGTGTATCTTCTATAGGAAATGCGATCTCCGCTCCTTCCGAACGTCCTATCCAATTCTTTTGGATCTCTTTTATCGATTCCGGAAAGTCGATCAGGTCAAGTCCGTCAAGCAGGCGTTGCGCGTAAGCCGTGATTCGCAGGAACCACTGTCGCATGAGTTTGCGCTCGACGGGATGGCCTCCACGAACTGAAAATCCCTCTTTAACCTCATCATTTGCAAGAACAGTTCCCAGATCCGGACACCAGTTAACCATGGCATCACTCTGGTAAGCCAGCCGGTAATTCATCAGGATATCCCGCTGCAAATCCTCTTTGAAGGATTTCCATTGTGCAGCAGTAAACTTCCCATCCCAATTTTCAACAAGAAAAGGATATTTGGTCTGGATCCCTTTGTGCCAGTCGGCCGTCATGGCTGCACGAACCTGAGCATTCCCATCTGATTCAAAATCACTAATGAGCTCAGTTATAGGCGCTGCTTTATTTGTCTCCAGGTTGTACCAGTGGTTAAAAAGCTGGATAAAGGTCCATTGTGTCCATTTGTAATACCCCGGATCACAGGTCTTGACTTCCCGGTCCCAGTCATATGAAAAGCCGATCTTGTCCATCTGTTCCCGGTAACGCTGAATATTCTTCTCAGTGGTAATGGATGGATGGGTGCCGGTCTGGATTGCATACTGCTCGGCCGGCAGGCCAAAAGCATCGTATCCCATGGGATGCAGGACATTAAATCCTTTTAACCGTTTGTATCTTGAATAAATATCCGAGGCAATATATCCCAATGGATGTCCTACATGCAGTCCTGCCCCTGAAGGATAAGGAAACATGTCGAGGACATAATATTTTGGTTTTGAAGCGTCGGTCTCTGCCCTGAATGTCTTATTCTTCATCCAGTATTCCTGCCATTTCTTTTCTATTTGCCTGAAGTTGTATTCCATATCAAGTCAGTGAATTGGCAAAATGGCGAGTCAATCAAACTTATAAGCCATTTCCAATTTTTCTGCGAAGTTAGGGAAAAGCGGGAAAATTTTGCTGGCAGAGGTATCCATATTTCATAACGGAAAAAACAAACAGGAATATACTGGATTATCAGCAGTTTAGAAAAAAACTATTCTTGTCCCTTTTAATGGACATAGTAAACGTTTCTTGGATATTTGTTTAGTTTCGACAGGATGCCATTTGATAATTAATGGCATGCATAACTGCTACTCTTTTTTCTCTTTGCAGCGAGTCAGATGGAAAAGCAGGAATACTATTGCGAACATTAGGAAATTATACACGACTGCATAATAGGTGCCCCAATGAGCATGGAAAATCTTTCCGCCGAGAAGAAATGCCAGTATTGATAAAAACATCATCACAGCCCCGATTATGGTGAAGATCCAGGCAAGAATTTTATACAAATTTTTCATAGATTTGGTTTTAAAATTTAAGGACTTAAAATTAAACAATATTTATTATCATTTGAATCATCATTAATCATTTCATTTCTGTGTATTGACTATTTTGAAAGATTGGGTCATTTTCCATTTATTTGATTTCTTTCCCTTCACTTCTTCTTTATGTTTATTAAATTCTTATAAGCGATTTCGCGGTTTTTATAAGCTAAAGTAAAATTAGGGTCGATTCCAAGCGCTTTGGTATAATCATCTATTGCCTTGTCAAACTGCCCAAGATTTGCATATGCAAGACCACGATCGGAATATGCTTCTTTAAAATTTGGCTGGATTTCAAGTGCCCTGGAGAAATTAGTTATCGCATTTTCCATCTGTCCAAGGTTTGCATATTCAAGTCCCCGGTTGAAATATGCTTTTTCAAAATTTGGGTTGATCTGGATCGCCATGGAGAAATCGGAAAGAGCTTTCTCCGCCTGTCCAAGATTAGCATATGCAATACCGCGGTCGGAATATGTTCTTTCAAAATTCGAATTAATCCCGATTGCTTTGGAGTAATCAGATATTGCCTTATCCCATAGATTTAAAGTTTCATATATTTTACCGCGGTTATAGTACGCTTTTTCATAATTTGTGTCGATTTTGATTGTTTTGGTATAATCGTCTATTGCCTTGTTCCACTGTCCAAGATTTTGATATGCTACGCCACGATTGTAATAATCTTTTTCAGAATTCGGGTTAATCACGATCGACTTAGTATAGTCGGCTATTGCCTTGTCCGGCTGTTTAAGGTTCACATATGCAAGACCACGGTTGTAATATGCCGGTTCATAATTCGGATTAATCTTGATCGCTTTGGAGCAATCAGATATCGTTTTGTCCCATTGTCCAAGTTCCGCATAGGCAACGCCTCTGTTAGTAACAGGCCGGGCCAGATTTGGAGTTTTTGATACATTATCGCTCCATAGCGAAAGATCATCCTTCCAGATTTTATTTCTTTCAAAAGTCAGCCAGGAATTCAATCCTGTTATTATCAATAAAATAATAATTGCAAGGAATCTGTATTTATCCCCTAGTAGAATAAAAATGCCTGAACTGAGAATGAGAAAGAACCCGAATGAGGGAAGGTAGGTCCGGTGCTCAAAAATCACATCTTCAATCGGAATAATACTCGACTCGACTAATAAAGTAAGGAAAAACCAGAATATCCCGAAAGAGATCACTCTATGTTTTTTAAAAAGAATTATGCCCAAAATGATCAGGAATAAAAGAAACAAAAATGACAGCAATGTCCTGGTTTCAAAGAAATGATTCGAGACCTGGAAATCATAATCTAACATCTGGTTTACCGGCAGGAATAAAAGCTGGATATATTTGACAATGACACTGAATTGGGTAAGAAAATAATAATATGGGGTCACCGTATAAGTGTGGCCGTTGGTTGGTCCAATCGGGTTGAAAATTTTTGATGTAGATTTAAAATATGGGATGATAATTATTGAGACGATAAAAATTCCCATTAAAAGCCACACTCGATAGTCTTTAAAATTTATAGATATTTTCTTTGTCCTGAAAAAAAACAGTTCAGACATAATGACAACAAACGGAAGTGTAAAAGCATTTTCTTTGGTAAGCATAGCAGCAACTGCCGAAAAAAAAGAGCCGGCAAACAGAAGGTATTTTAAAGTATTTCCTTTGTTCATCAGCCGGGCCTTCATATAGAGTGCTATGGATAGCATGTAGAACATGGTGACCATGGATGCCATTCGCTGAATAATATAGGTCACGGATTGAGTGGCCAATGGGTGCGAAACAAATAGTAATGCCATTAATAAAGCTATAAGTTTTTTATATCTGACAATCTTATATTCCTCCAATGCAGGAGAAGAAAAGATCAGCAAAGTAAGCCACCACACCAGGAAAGCATTAATAACATGGACGATTAGGTTGACAAGATGGTAGCCCCAGACATTAAGATGGCCGAAATGATAATTAAGAGCAAAAGTGAACATTCCGATAGGACGTGATGGATAACTGTTCCACCAGGCTTTCACATCCGCCAAATTGCGAATGCCGTGATTATCAACAATACGTGGAAAATCGTCAAAATGAAATGAGCAGCTAAAGGAGTTGGAATATATTATGATCGCTAAAAGTAATATAGCAGCCAATCCAACAAGGTCATAATAGCTATTCGTCTTAACCTGTTTACCCCGTTGAGGAATTTTCTTCGGATTTCTGATCCTTTTTTGTCCTTTTTTTAAGGAGGTCTTATTCACTGGTATTAATTTAGGTTAAAAAGAATTGGTCACATCTGGTAACAATATTAACGTTAGTAAAATTAAACCATATTTCAAAGTTGTCAAAAATAGTTTTATTAATGTCAATTTTGATTGATAATTCTAATGCCCTTTGGGGGGCCATTTTTAATAAAATAAAGTACCCAAAGGAACTTTTTTAAAGAATTTTCGCTACTCTATCTGCCTCATAATTAGGTACGTGAAACAAAAATTGCAACCCTTGCAACTACCGCAAACCTTTTTGGCAAAATACCTTTGTACCTAAATCAAATAAACTAGCCAAACTTGATAACTTTATGAACTTTATGGTAACCATGTTCGTGATTGTAGTCCACCAGTGGGATATCTTCTCCGCCTTCTGTCTTAACCCCCTATAAATTGGACATTTTTTTCAAAAGAGTTTAGTACTATTTCCTTTTCATTTTCAATCTGATTATCAAAATTAACTGTATTAGCTTTTCCAGCAAAATAATCGACCCACATTTTCTGAGGAGTCTTGTACCCGATTCCACCATGTAGTCTGCGGTTATTATAAAAATCGTTATAAGCCGTGATTGTTAGAATAGCTTCATAGTAGCTGCTCAATTCAAATCGTTGGATTACTTCCCGTTCAATAATACTGTGATACGCTTCGATATAAGCATTTTCTTCAGGGGTTGCAATATGTGTAAATTCCTGGTTGGCCTCAGAGCTTCGCAAAAAGAATCTGACCTTGTGAGCAATGAACTGAGAACCGTTATCATTTCTCACATTCACCCCTTTAAGGCTATGCTCCAGATCGAGTTTACGAAGTAAACGGATCACATCCATTTGTTTTATACTGCGCTGGAGGATCCAAGCCATTACCTTACGGGTATAAACATCCAGAACAGTCAGCAGGTAATAAAATCGTTTTTCTCCTTCTATCCATACATACTTGATATCCAGGCATAAATACTCCAATGGTTTTGTTGCTTTAATTTTACGATGCTTGACCCAGGTTCGTTTTCCTTGGGTTTTAATGACCTTTCCCAGCAGTAAATTGTTCTGGTCCATCAGCCTATAAACCTTTTTGGGATTAATGATATAATCCATCTGACGAAGTTCCATCGTCACTTTATGATATCCGTAACAGACAAAATCACCGCTCAGGATGGCTTTAATGTCTTCGACAACGACCTCATTGGGGACCAGGGTTCCATCCTGTTTTGGAGTATGGCTGCTGGGCCTGATCCCTTTGACGCCTCCTGTTGGCTTGTAATAATACAAGCTCCTGGGAAGCATCGTCCAGTGGCATAAGTCCCTTAATTGGGCTTGGGGTTTATATTTGTCGATCAGCATCATTTTGTCCTGGACCCGATAGGAGTTTTTTTTAAAAGCTCGGATTTCACTTCGATTTCCAACGCCTGTTTGGCGATAATCCGTTTTAGCCGTTCATTTTCTTCCTGAAGCTCTCTGACAGCGGGGTCTATGCGTTTATATCTGCCTTTTAACCCATCAATCCCATCTTGTAAATACTTTTTTCGCCACTTGTCATAAAGAGATGGAGAGATGTTGTATTTACGCAGCGTTTCACTTCTCCCTTCACGCTGAGCTTCTTGCAAAATGGACAACCTTTCTTCTGGTGTGAATTTTCTTCTTGTTTTCGTCATACGCCTTAAAAGTAATTAGACCTAATTTGTTTTCCAAATTATGTCCAACTATTTAAGGGGCTAAGACACTTCTTCCGCCCTGTTTCCCCCATTCATTCGTTAATCTCTTTATATTCTCTTGATTATCGACCGCAAAAGTGAGGCCGTTTAAAAAAGAGTGTCAAAGGTAAGGGTGTTATTAATTTTTTCCTCTGACATACATTTCTGAATACTCCCGATTGTTTTACTCAGATGTACGCATTATAATCATTTATATCAATTTGATATATAGATAGATATAAACTTTTTATTAACAATTTAGTTTTTAGAGATACCCTGAATATGAATAAAAATGCGGCCGTAATTTCACTTATTCGTAATAATGAAAAGTTATAGTTTTCGTAATGTTACAGTAAACAGAAACATAAAAGGCCTGAAATATCAATAAAATCAGGCCTTTCCTATTATTCTTTTGTGGAGTATAGGGGGGTCGAACCCCTGACCTTTAGACTGCCAGTCTAACGCTCTAGCCAACTGAGCTAATACCCCTGAACAGGCAGCAAAAATAAAT